>Ga0210387_10001600_pt1 | contig 17102 bp, 17 predicted proteins | sample IncBWC7OmetaG_FD_160108 | JGI IMG/M metagenome (GOLD analysis project Ga0210387, IMG submission 160108) | Forest soil microbial communities from Barre Woods Harvard Forest LTER site, Petersham, Massachusetts, United States - Inc-BW-C-7-O ...
GACGCCACACCTTCCAGAACTCTTGCCATTGCGCCAATTGCGTTGGCAGATCCGATTTTTGGAGAATACTCCAGCGACACCCGCAACGAACGCTGACCAGCTGATGATCATCATCGAATTCGGCCAGGCCGATTTCGCAGTCGCAATATTGACAGTAAATTCCGAACGGCTGATGCCGCCGGAGACGACGATTTTCGAGTTTGCTCATAGTTTTGCTCACGCCTGAACCCAGATGCTTTGTCGCCGGACAAAGTTCACCCGTGATTCAGGTTGTCGCGGTGCTATGAATGAAAGTCGTCAGATCATAAGATCGGTCGGCAAAATAGCGAAGCGTTGTCCAAACGCAATTCGATGTTCTGCTTTTTTATCATTGGACGAGCCAGGTTGAGATTCTTGCGTCATTTCGCGGAGAAAGTCGGCCTCTCGTTTCGCACGGTGGTAAAAAAGCGTACCGGCATGCCGGCACCCCCGCACGCCTGCGAGAGAACGCGACAGTCTCGCATCCCAGAGATTGATTTCTTTAGCGGTTGCTTGCAATTGTGCAGGCGTTGAGCCGTGAGACGAAAAATAATCCTCTCTTGATTGGGGATCCCGGCATCGGAAAGACTGCGATCGTCGAAGGATTGGCCTGGCGGTTGGCGCACAAAAAAGATCCTGCCCTGGAACAGGATTGGGATCGGAATCGGAATTGGCATTGATAGCGGAGAGGCGCTGAATGGCTTTATCGGCAACGCGGAGCGGTTGGAGTTCACCGTCGTCGGAGACGCCGCCAACTACGCCTCCGGCTACTGCACGAGTGCCGCACCCGGTGAAATCCTGATCAGCCAGAGTGTCCATTCGCGAGTTTGGAAGCTTGTGGATTCGGAGTCGCGCCAGGGGATTCCGACCAAGAACGGGCTCCTCGAAGGTTATGTCGTCAAAAAATTGAGGTAGTTCGGGTCGGCCAATGCAAATCGCGGACCGTTGGCTGACATCCTTCCTGTGAGCCGCAGGCAAACGAAAACGAACGCGCCTTCACCCAGGAAGCGTTCGATTTCATAGGTGCCACCAATCATCTGGCCGTTTTCGAGCAAGCGCCTCACTTGGAGGTCATTACGATTTGAGATTTTGCTCTGATTCTAAGACGAAGAATCCTGGCGGAGTTGCAGCGAAATTTCGCAGTGGGATGATCGATTGAGAAATGATCCCGAGGAGGGCCAGGACTGGAGGAGCGGGTAAACCGGCTGGAATCAAAACAAGTTTACCATTAATATGACGAAAGCTGTTATTATGGTATTTTCCCGGAAAGCGTCAGATCCGGTCGAGACAGCGATTCGACGAAATTGACTGTTCGGATTTGCGCAGTTAATAACCTCTGGGACCAAGCTCAATGCACACGCCGGCCGTTTCATACCCCGAGGATTTGACGATGGCGAGAGATGCCTTATCCGGGGATGAACAAGCGGCGGGAGTTTTCGTGGAGCGGTTTCGGCCTGACATCGAACGTTATCTTGCGGCTCGATGCCGTCATGGGGATACCAGATCCATCGAGAAGTCCCGTGAAATTGCCGTAGACGTCATTTCTGATTGTTTCGGCGCCAAGGATCGGCCGCGGGGTGAAGATATCCTGTTAAAACTTTATCATGGGCAAGGGCCTCTTAACGTCTGGTTGCGGGGTGTTGCGCACGCCCGATTGAAGAGCTGGTGGGTTTCCAAAGAATTTGGTGGAACCGTTTCGCTCCCGGACAGGGAGGAAGGATGCGAACCTTATTCGGCGAATCATTCTGCAGCGGATCCCGAAGTCGTGAACATCTTGCGGATCGCGCTCGAGAGTGCCTTCCGGCAGGTTGAACCCTACCAATTACTTTTTCTGCGCCTCGTCTATCTACATGGCGTAAAGCGAGACCACCTCGCCAAGATCTGGGGCTGTCATCCAGCCAAGATCGGCCGCGATGCTGCTGCGGCTCTCGAAAAAATCCGAATACGGACGATCCAGTACATTAAACTGCTTGACCCGTCCATCGAGCTCCAGTGGGAAGACTGCCAGGCCATCTGCGAGCAGCATGCGGATTTGCTGCACGGGACAGTAGCAAGTGCGGAATAGGTATCCCCGAAATAGCAGGTATCACGGACACTAGTGTACCGTCTCATAAGCCTCCCACTTATGAGACGATGCACCGGCACGCCATACGTTCGCTGCTTCGCTCTTTTACGTGATCCTTGCGGGCTAAGGAAAATGATCCTACCGAACGAAAACTTTGCAAAAAAGGCTTCGATCGTTCGTGTTATATAATGTGGCCATATAGCTACGGAAAGGAAACGCAATTTGGACAGTCGATCAATAGCGGCAATTCTGAGGTTTTGCTTCGCGGATACGGACGAGGTCAGAGGACATGCTGCGGAAGAGTTGCCCGAGGAGTTGTTGATCCAGCTGAGGAACTTTGCCGCCGGGAAGCTGAAACGGAAGGAGTTAGAAGAATTTTCCGAGAGGGTGGCCTCGAACAATTTGGCAATAGAAACTCTTGCCTTCGAGATTAAGCAACATTGGGGATCAACGCCGCAATCCAAGTAGGATAAGGGCTTATTAGCATGGTCTTTGCCCCGCAGAGGCGGCAGGACTCAGCCCGGCGTTTCAACGCCGGGAAAACCCAATGAAAAGGGGCCGCCCTCACAGGGCGAAAGACCGGCGATCGTCACCGGGGTTTTGCCGCCCTGCGTGCCAATAAATCGTCCCAAAATCACCTTCACGTAGAAGCGCCTTTTGGGGCCTGGCGAAATCTTTTTACCATAGTCTCGCCATCCGCCCGAAGCGGATTCAGAATCGGGCCAAGCCACCCAGACACATGATAACAGCCACTCCCCGCCAGGAGATCGAAAAACGCACCATGGACAAAGTTTCACGGCGCCTCGTGCCGTTTTTAATGCTCTGCTATTTCATCGCCTATGTCGACCGCGTGAATATCTCGTTTGCCGGCGGTCCGATGAGCAAGGACCTTCACCTGAGCCAGGCGGCATTCGGCGGCGCGGCGGGCATTTTCTTCATCGCCTATTTCATCTTTGAAGTGCCGAGCAATCTGGCGCTCTATCGCTTCGGCGCGCGCATTTGGATCGCGCGCATCATGCTGACCTGGGGCCTGATCACCGGCGCGCAGGCCTTCGTATGGAACGAATTGACCCTCAATGCGGTGCGGCTTTTGCTCGGCGCCGCAGAGGCCGGCTTCTTTCCCGGCATCATCTTTTTCCTAACGCTCTGGTTCCCCGCTTATTACCGCGCGCGGATCGTCGGCCTGTTCATGTTTGCCATCCCGATTTCAACGGTGATCGGCGCGCCAATCTCCGGCTTAATCCTCAATCTAGAAGGAACTTGGGGTCTGCGCGGCTGGCAATGGATGTTTATCATCGAAGCCCTGCCCGCCTTGGCCATGTCGATTGGGGTCTATTTCTATCTGACCGACTGGCCGGTGGAAGCCAATTGGCTGACGACAGAGGAACGCCAATGGCTTCAGAACCGGCTCGATGGGGAACGCACCAATCGGGAGCGGCACGGCGCGTTGTCATGGTTCAAGTCAATGCTCGATGCACGCGTCCTCTTGCTTGGCTTGGTCTATATGGGTTGCAATATTCCGCAATATGGTCTCAGCTTCTTCTTGCCGCAGATCGTTAAGGCCTTCGGCGACCTCAGCAATGTCGAAGTCGGCCTCATCACTGCGTTGCCCTATGTCGTGGGCGCAATCGGCATGATTATTTGGAGTCGCCACTCGGATGCGGTCGGCGAGCGTAAATGGCACACCATCATTCCTCTGGCCGTTATCGTCGTCAGCCTCGCGCTGGCGGCAATAATGCCAACGCCGACGCTGAAAATGTTATGCCTATGCTTTGCCGGCTTCGGCTTTTTCGCCGTTCTGCCGGTTTTTTGGACACTGCCGACCGCCTTCTTAAGCGGCACCGGCGCGGCGGCGGGTATTGCCGCGGTCAATTCGATCGGTAATCTAGGCGGCTTTTTTGGTCCGAAAGTCTTTGGCCTTCTCAAGGACTATACGAGTGGCAATTTCGCCAGCTTGATGTTCCTCGCGTCGACGGCGGTAATCGGTGCGGTCATTGTCCTTGTGCTGGGACATAATCCGGCGCTCGAGAAGCCAGCCATTGGCACAGAATCAAAGGATGTTTGATTATTTGCACGTGAAACACACCAAGCTCAAATTCGCTTGAGCGATTCAGCACAGGATCATCCGATGGCCGATATTCAGCCTCGAGGCCTGAGTCGCGGGCTCACTAACTATGGTGATGCGGATTTCAGCTTGTATCTGCGGCGGTCCTTTGCGAGCTCGATGGGCTACGGTCGCGAGATGTTAGATAGGCCAATTGTCGGCATTTGTCATTCGGCGAGCGGATTCAATAATTGCCATCGTCATGTCCCTGAAATGATCGAGGCGGTGAAGCGCGGCGTCCTCTCTTCCGGTGCGTTGCCCATCGAGTTTCCCACCATTTCTCTTGGTGAGCTCTTTCTCGTCCCGACAAGTCTCAAGTTCCGCAACCTAATGTCGATGGATGTCGAGGAGATGATCCGCGCTCAGCCCATGGACGCGGTGGTCCTTGTTGGTGGTTGCGACAAGACGGTACCTGCCCAGCTCATGGGTGCGGCATCGGCCGATCTACCGGCGATACAACTTGTGACCGGACCAATGTCGACGAGCCGGTATCGTGGCGAACGGCTCGGGGCGTGCACCGATTGCAGGCGCTTCTGGGCCCGCTACCGCGCAGGAGAGATGTCGGATAGTGAAATTGACGCCGTGGAGCGACGGTTTGCCCCGACTGCGGGCACTTGTGCGGTGATGGGCACCGCGAGCACGATGGCTTCGATCGCAGAGGCGCTAGGCATGATGCCGGCTGGAGCGGCGGCAGTACCGGCAGTCGATGCCGACCGCTTGCGCATCGCAGAGGAGACGGGGTGCGCGGCCGTTGCTCTTATCCGCTCGGAACGTCGGCCAAGCCAAATTATCAATGACCAGGCGCTGGAAAACGCCCTCCGTGTTCTGCTCGCCATAGGTGGCTCGACGAATGCGGTGATCCATCTTGCGGCGATCGCAGGAAGACTTGGCCTTTCGCTTGATCTCAAAAAGCTAAACGAACTCTCGGAGACAACCCCCGTAATCGTTAACCTTAAGCCCACTGGCCTTCATTATATGGAAGACCTCGCCGCGGCTGGGGGTATTCCCGCAGTGATGCGTGAGCTACGAAATCTGCTTCACCTCAATTGCACCACTGTTACCGGCGAGACCATAGGCGAACGCCTGGCAGCTTGGAACACCTGGGTGGACAGGAGCGTAATCCATTCAATCGATGATCCAATTCTACCCGACGGTGGGCTGACGATACTCTTCGGCAGCCTTGCCCCGGGCGGGGCCGTGATAAAGCGTTCAGCCGCCGACCCGCGGCTGTTCGAACAAGAGGCGCGGTGCATCGTATTCGCATCACTCGATGATCTCGCTTCACGAATTGACGACCCGGGTCTGGAGGTGGCGCCCGACGACTTTTTGGTGCTCAAGAATGCTGGTCCGAGAAGCACCGCGGCCATGCCTGAGGCAGGCTACTTGCCAATCCCAAAGAAGCTCGCCCGTATGGGCGTCAAGGACATGGTGCGCATTTCCGATGCCCGGATGAGCGGAACCGCCTTTGGAACAGTGGTGTTACACGTGACGCCGGATGCCTCCTCCGGTGGGCCGCTTGCACTTGTGCAAACGGGGGACCGGATTCGCCTGAGTGTACGAGAACATCGGCTAGACCTCTTGGTTGAGGAGGATGAACTCGGTCGTCGACGGGCGGCCTTGGCCTTGGAAACAACTTCAGCGGGATCCCACGCCCGAGGGTACAGTTGGCTGTATGACACCTTCATTACTCAGGCAGATGAGGGTTGCGACTTTACCTTTCTCAGGAAAGCCGGCGCTAACAATAAAGGTTTGATTTCGAGGTGATTAGCATAGGCGTCTTACTAACATTTCGAGAAGGTGGTGCCGGGAGAATTTAGGGGGGTCTGTGGCCCAAGGGGCCAAAAAGTTGGGCCCAGGGTTGAGCCCATAAGCGCTAAGATAATTGTGTGGCGCTTCGATGGGCGAATGGCTTTTGTCCTGGAGGGACAGGCTGATCTTAGCCAGGCACGAAGTGCCTGGATAGCGATGCAGAGAGACCCCGTCCCGCAGGGACGGTCGAAGTCATTGTCCAAACCGCAGAGTGCATCAGTCCAGCCACTCGATTAGCAGCTGGTTCACCCGGTCGGATGCGTCCAGCGGGATCCAGTGGCTGGCGCCATCGATCTGCTCATAGCGCCAGGGTCCTTTCACGAAGCGACTCGACATCTTCATGCGTTCGCCGTCGAGGTAGTGATCGTTTGTGGACCAGATGCCGAGCGTCGGAGCTTCGACCGGCGGCAGCTCGAGAGGTGACGCCGGCATGCGCGGCGCGAGGTTCGCGCGGTACCAGTTCAGTGAAGCCGTAAGAGCGCCTGGTCGTGACAAATCCGAGATGTAACGGTCAACATCCCCGTTTCCTCGAAGCACCTCGCGAAACAACGCCCAGTCGTCGTGCTCCAGCCACGCCTCGGCGATTCCCTCGAACTGGAAGAAGAGCTGGTACCAAGCCATTTCCCGCTGGCGCAGCGTCCGCGGCGCAAGTGGATGTGGGACGGAGAGAACGACGAGCTTGTGAACGCGGCCCGGATACGCTGCAGCCAAGAACCAGGCCACGGCGGCTCCCCAGTCGTGGCCGACGATGTCCGCTGCACCGATACCGAGCCCGTCCAGAATGCCGACCACATCGCCAACTACGTTCTGCAGGGAATACGCAGGTACGCCTTCCGGGCGATCGGAACGACCGAAGCCACGCAGGTCCGGCGCGATCGCGTGGAAGCCGTTGTTGACGAGGAATGGAATCTGGTGGCGCCAAAGATAGGAAGAGTCCGGCCACCCGTGGAGCAGGAGCACCGGCCTACCGCTGCCGTGGTCCTCTACATGAACTGAAATGCCGTTCACCTGCACCATTTTTGCCTTTCCTCTCTAGTTCTAGTGTCCTGTCGCCGCAACAAAAGGCATGTTATTTCGGGGACAGGACACTAGGCCAGCATATGGAGCAACTCCTGGCGAGACGGCCCCGGAGGCGTCACCGCCTCGTGAGTCCCGGCGACCTCCAAAATACGATCGACCAGTCCCGGTCGCGCCATGACCTTCTGTGGCAACGCGAGCAACGACCTCATCTCATTGGCGGCTCGGAAGAGATCGGCGTCGTACATCATGGCGACAGAAAACGCTTTGCCGACACGCGCACGCGGGTCCGTCGGCTGCGGTTCAGGTCGACCCTCGATCAAGGCGTTGAACCGGGCGATCCACGCCCGATCGATCTCGATCGTGTTACGGTACCAGGGCGTCACTCGCGTCTCGGTCATGGAGTCCTGTGCCAGCGCGAGCGCTAGCGGGTTGTCCAGGTGCTGTCCTAAAACCTCCACCGTGCCGAGCGCGTGCATGAGGCCCATCGCGATCCCGCGTCCGAGCGACGGATTGGTGCAGGCCCATGAATCTCCTGCACTGATGATCCCAGTAGCCACAGGAACGCCGTCCACAACGAAACGCCGGTAACGGTCGAGGATGCCACCCATGGCGAACACGTCGGTGATCGGCTCCCCGTCGAGCCAGTGTGCGTGCAACGGACAGGCGGCGACCAACGCCGTCCAGTGCTTGGGATCGCGGAGCTTCTTCAGCGGTTGGTCGTTCGAGGTGATGACCACGGTCACCGACCAGGTGCCAGCGTCACCGGGGAGCGTGAGGAGCGAAAACGACTGGAAGTAAGTGTGGAGAGCCGCGAGGCAGAGCGGAACCTTAGCGGTCGTGGAACGGAAATACCGCGTGTAATAGACGAATCCCGAGGTCTCGGCCTCCTCAATCGGGCGGCGAGCACCGACGGCCTCCAGCCAGTTCGGTAGCTTCGAACCTCGTCCCATTGCGTCGATGATGAGGTCGACAGAGACTTCTTCGCCGTCCACAGTGCGAACGCCGGTGACATGCGGAATTCCCTTCGCGCCCGACGGGCCTGTCAACAGACCCACCACAGCGACGCCGCGACGGACGGGAATTAGACTCTCGGCGACACTTGCGAAAGCGTACTCGATTGTCGGCCGGCGACCTGTGATCGTTATGAACCGTTCATCACCTTCTCGCGGCGTGCGATCGGTCATAGAGGGGGGCATCGTCGCAAGCACATCGAACGTCACGCAGTCGGCGCGGAGTAACGCTTCTTTCACGTCTGGCAGATGGGATTCGAGAAGCTGGCGCACGGGTGGGTGGAGATAGTGCGGCAGTCGGAACTGAGCCACCCCTCGCCTTTCCCACGCGGACCACGCTTCCTCTGGCGAACCGGGAAGCGGCTCGCTGTCGCGTTCGAAAACGGTGACGCTATGGCCTTGCCGAGCCAACATCATCGCCATCGAAAGCCCGACAACGCCGCCGCCTAGTACAAGGATCTTCGACATTCCACCACCGCCACAACAGTAGAAGTCCCGATGCAATAGGGCAATATCTGTCTCAATCGCAAGCTCCTTTTTGACTTCAAAACGCAGGTTGAGAGAACTCGAGGACGATACCAGAGGGCCTCGTCCTAGCCGGTGCGCGGCTTTCTGGTGGTGCCGGGACGCAAAAGCTTCATCTGTTCTCCTAAATAGGCGAGCGCATTTCGATTGCTTCGCAGCAGCGGAATGAGTTTCACCCTGGTTCCGTTGTCAGCCTTGCCGGAAGCCAGTTGGGTCAAGGCGGTTTTTTGCTCTGGCAATAATTCGTCGCTGCTACGGCCTTCAACTTCCGCATCATGCTTGGCGAAGAATTCCCAAAGGATCTTGAATTGTTCTGATTGTGTGAGGTTAGTTTTCATAAATGAAACCTGGCGGAGACTGGCAGATCGCCAGCAGATCCGGCCATTCGATTTTGAGGGAGTCGGTTTTGCGTTTCTGGAAGGACTCGGCCTTCGTGCGGAGGGCCGCGAGACCTTGGTCGAGCCGGCGGCTAACAGTTGAGTTATCGCAGTCGAAGACAGTGGCCACGTCCGACTGGCTAACTCCTTCCAGGTAAACCAAACGAAGGAAGATGAGGGTCAGCGGATCAATTTCGGAGAACGCGTATTCGAGAGCCGCAACGATCCTGGCGATGACCTCCGGTTCCGCCGACACCGGAACAGGATTTAAATCGGCACCGACATCTTCTTCGCCGGAGCCGGGAAATGGAACTGTTCTGTCTCCTTTCGTGCTGTCGAGAAAATAGTTCCAACACGACTTTTTGAGCCAGGCGATGAGCGGGCCGTTGCCTTTGTACATTTCCAGGAGGCGATTCGTGGTGGCGCGATGAGAACGCTCCCGAGCGCCAAAACAATCCCCCAGAAAATCGGCCACAGCATCCTCCGAGATACTGCCGCGAGGAGCGCCTTTGCTCGTCAGGTGGGCTACTAGCTGCGGGCGCAAGCTATAAATGACAGTGGCCGCCCGTTCCTCGCCAGACAACGCCCGTCTCACGAGTGCGAGATCATCGTCGTTCTCATTCATTTTCCAAGTTCGAACAATCTTCGATTGCGGCAACAGACATTTGCGGAGGCTGTTCACATTTAATATCACACCCGTCTCCTCAACTTCTTCATCCGGTTTGGGCAATTCAATTTCCATCTCTGTTTAATCTTGGTTCCGATCTCTGGTTAGGCATTTCTGCATGCCGATGTCTGTTCAATTAGGAAGACGACGCTTCCAAGATCTTTTGCAGTCTTTCGATTGAGCCTGAGATTTTTAACCCTTTAGGGCCCGAGCGATAAACTGCGTTTCTCACTTTTCTGTTACCGGAAGAAAACAGCGACGAGCCAGAAATCTTGAGAATTTGCGCAAGATGTCCTGTCTATTGCGTCTTTTAAGATAGAAGATGCTTCCCAGTCATTTGAGGCCGGGTAGCACAAACAAAAAAAGTTAAGAACGATCAAAATGGAAAAGCAGAGTATTGAGGTAATTGTGGCGAAGAAAGCAGAAGGCACCCTGGATCCGGCCAAAAAAGGGACAGAAGCGGCGGCGCCATCTCCCGACGACGAGGTCGGTGGCCGCTCAGTGGGTGCCTATGTGAAATGTCCGTATTGTCATTCGATACGGTACGTCGTGGTTGATTACGAGGGCGAATGGTTCGACTGCGGGAATTGTGGTAACCCCTACCAGGTTTGGGTCTAGTCGAACTATTTTCCCGGTGGCGGGATTGAACCGGTTCGTACTGCGGTGGTCGAAAATGGATTCACGACCACCGCGTCCGGTCAAAAATGAGAAAATTCACCGCTCCGTCTGGTTCATCATGACACACCAACCGGTACTCTCAGCGATATGCCAAGTCGCCTGAACATTCTTCCTGATCAGCGTTTGCTCGATGTCCGTCCGGCTTTGCAAGAATATCTCGGCAGGATTGGGAAAGGTATCACTCCGGAAAACTTTGCGGATCTACTTGATTCCGTAATCCTCGGGTTATTAAACGATTCCTTTGGCCGCGTGGCTGCTCATGAAGGAAGCATCTGGGTCCTGGATGCTTCTCGAGAATTCTTGGTCAATGCCTACAATTCAGGCCCGAACTCTTCAAAGATAGTTGGTTTCCGGCAACCGATTCGCCAGGGTATTATCAGCATGGTAGTGGCGACGGAGCAGGGATTCGTGGAGAACGAAGTTTACCGCAACGAGAATCACAGCAAACTATTAGACAATCAGCTCGGGATGGTCACCTACGCCATGATCGCGGTGCCATTTTATTTTCTCTCGGATTGTCGAGGAGTGGTATCTTGCGTTCAGCTGTCTCAGGCGAAAAAAGAAGGCGGACAGCTTATTCCCCTTGAACCGTTGCCAGGAGGATTTCACTTCGAAAGCCTTTTACCAATTCAGCAAGCCGCCTCGATTATTCGAGATCTGCTGGATCTGCGGATTATGCAGTCCGCGTTCGGATTCGAATAAAGATGAAGCGCCAAATCCCCTGGATTGATCTCGAAGACGCCAGGCGGGCATTGGCGGAAGGCGACGGGAATGGCGTGCGGATCGCCATCATCGATTCAGGCGTCGAAACGGATCACCCTAACCTGGCCCACCTCGTCTTGGCGCACGACCTCCAAATTTCAGATAATGGCGTCCAGGCGGAGGCCAAACCAGGCAATGGCACGGATGTTTTTGGTCACGGCACCGCTGTGGCCTACATCATCAACAAATTAGCTCCGAAGGCTTCGCTTGGGAGCTTCCAGGTGTTAGGTGAACACCTGCGTTCTCGTACCATCGTGATTCGCGAAGGCGTCAGGCAGGCGATTGACGCAGGGTACGACATCCTGAATTGCAGTTTTGGCTGCGGTGTCAAGGAACACATTCTGCAATACAAAGACTGGATAGATGAGGCCTATCTCAAGGGGATTCACATTGTCGCTGCCTGCAACAACATCGACTTTCGCAGACCGGAATGGCCCGGTTTCTTTCCTTCCGTCATCACGGTGAATATGGCGAAGGTTTCCATCGAGCATGAATTTTTCCGTGTACCGGGTAACTTAGTTGAATTTGCGGCGGGTGGGGTCGACGTGGAAGCAGCTTGGCGGGCCAAACAAATGCGCCGGGTTTCTGGCAGCAGCTTTGCCGCCCCTCGCGTCGCGGCTTTGCTTGCACGGCTCCTTTCCGTGTTTGGGTCCCTGCACCCGTTGGAGGCTAAAGCTTTACTTCTCAATCTCGCCGAAGATTGGCGCCCTGAACTGCGAGCCTCCAATGTCGTTTATAACTCCTGACTTCACGATTCCTGCGCGGCTTCGCTATAAAGCCTGCGAAACAGCCCTTCCTGGGCTCTCAATTCCTGCGGAGTTCCCGACTGAACGATTTTTCCGTCATTAAGCACCAGGATGTATTCGCAGAACTTGGACTGCCAAATGATATCGTGATCGACCAGTACGGTCGTTCTGCCCGCACACGCCTGCTGCATAACGTCAATCAGCGGGTATTTCTCAAGGGGCCCCATCCCGGTGGTCGGCTCATCCAGGAAGAGGACTTTTGGATCGCGGAGCAAACATCGCGTGAGCGCAAAGAGCTTGCGTTGGCCACCCGAGAGCCGCCCGCCGGCGTCGAAGGGTTCATCGAGAAGATGCTCGCCGAAAATGTTTCTCAGGATATTCCACAGGCCGGTTTTTTCGCAAAGGGCCAGTACCTGTTCGTCGGACGCGTTCGGATTCGCAATGCGGAAGTTTTCCCGGACGGTGTCGTGGAAGAAACCCGGAAACTGGGACATTAAAACGATGTGGCTGCGGAGCGTTGCCAAACTAAGTTCAGAGATCGGTTGACCGCCTAAGAGGATCTTCCCTTGCTGCGGTTCGTAAAACCGGAGAGCGAGTCGAAAGAATGTCGTCTTGCCCTGACCAGGTCTCGCGACGAATCCGATTCTCTGTCCCGATGGGATCTTGAACGATGCCCCGTCGAGCACATTTCGGATCTTTGCCGCATTGTAGCTAAAGACTACGTCGATCGCTTCCAAAGTTCCATCTAACCGGCTCCCATCGGCCGAATCCTCTAACCTGGCCGCCGGTTGGCGCTCGAGGATCGAAGCCACCAGCGCAAGACCCGGCCAGGTCATCCGAGCGGTTACCGCCAACCCGGAAAACAACTGAATGGAGCTCATAAACTGTGGTGTGATTAACGCCAGGGCGACCACGCTTCCAGGGTTTCCTCCCTTCTCTGAGAGAACCAGATAGACGGCCGTGCCGAGTAACGCTGCGAGAACCAATGTCCCTGGGGCCGAATTCAGAACGTTTAGCTTCTCCATGATGATGTTTTGATTCATCTTGGCTCGGAGCGATTCTCGGAGGAGATCCGCATGTTTCTTTCCGAAGATCGCTTCGGCGCGTACTGCCTGAATTTCTTCAGAGGCGGCAATTGCGCCCCCAACCAGAGTGGCCAGCCGAAGAGTGCTCTTTTGCACAGCGGAGGATTCCCTCTGCAAAAATCGGCCCAATGAATTTATCAGCACTGGCGAGATTAGCGCGAAGACGCAAATGACCAGAAAGGAGATCCACGCAGTTCCACCTCCGCTTCCCTGCAGATTCACTAACTGTTCATAGAGTGTCCAACCGGCGATGACGACCCCTGATATTTGCAGCATCGGATCCAGTAAAAGCTGTCGAATTCCCATTTGGGCCTGGTTACAGAATTGATTGACGACCATCGTCAGTCGATCGGCATCGTATTCGAAGAAGAATTCTGGAGACTGACGCAGGATCGCGTTGAAAACATCAATTCGTATCGCGTTCGCCATTTTTCCATCGAGAAGGGTCGTCAAATAGCGGAGCAAGCCAGCCATCACGACAAACGCAATCGACAGGAGGAGCCAGACTAGATAGGTCGTTAATAGGTTGGCCCGCGAATGCTGCGATGCCGTTTGTTGGGCGGTCTCGTTACCGTTGGCGAGATGCTCGTTCGAGGCGGGGTGACTGGCCGCCGTCGAACTCTGGTGTGCGCTCGCCTGCTCCTGCTGGAAAAAATTGGTGAGTTGGCTGAGATTTAGCCCAACGGCAATCGGCAGCAGCGGCCGGCACACGATGGTGGCAACAATGTAGGCAACGATCAGCCATTTGTATTTGCCCAGGTAACGCTTGCCCAGTTCAAGGATGATTCTCGGTTGAAACGGTTTGTCATCCGGTGCCTTTGGATCAGGGTTTATCTTGACGACTCCCCTGATTTTTCTTCTTTCTTTTGCTGTGGTCGCTCGTCGAGAGTCACCTTCGCAGACAGCTTTTCGCCGTCCCGGAAGAAATTCATCTCCACGGTTTTGCCCGGGGGCGAGAAGATGATGGTTCGCTCAAGTTCCACGCTGGACTTGACCGTCTTTCCGTCCAGCGCCGTGATCACGTCTTTCGGTTTCAAACCCGCCTTATCGGCCGGACCATCTTTGATAATGAGCGCGATAACGACACCCTTCACGCTCTCTGGAATGGAAAACATTGCAGCTATCCCAGGGGTCAACGTTTGCAACTCTACGCCCAGATAGGCGCGGCGGATCGTCCCGTCTTTCCTCAGCCCTTCCATGACAGTCTTCGCGAGCGGCGCCGCAATCGCGAAATTGACGCCAGAGGGCGTCGGGTCCTGCTTTTCACTCGTCGAATTGGATGGGGAATAAAACAGCGAATTAATGCCGACCAGATCACCATTGAGATTAACCAGGGCGCCGCCAGAGTTACCGTGATTGATGGCAGCGTCCGTTTGAATGTAGTCCTCGAATTCTCCGGGAAACAGCGCTCGATCGATCGCGCTAATGATTCCCATTGAAACGGACTGACCCAAGCCAAACGCATTTCCGATCGCCAGCACGGCATCGCCTACTCGGTAAGAGCCGGGCTCAGCGAAAATAAGGGCGTGCAGGTCCGATTCTGATATTTTGACCAGGGCAAGGTCGGTGTCGGGATCCGTCCCCACGAGTGTCGCATGATAATCTTTCTGGACGTCCTCCCGGCTGACAATAATACCGGTGGCGCCATCCACGACGTGGTTATTTGTCAGGATGTAGCCATCAGGCGAGACGATCACCCCGGAGCCTTGTCCCCCACCGACAATCTTGGTCTCCTCCCGGGTCTCGCCCCTGCTGAGAGGATCCGTATTGGGCTCAGAAGAACGTTTGGTAACCGTGATGGATACGACCGAAGGCGCGACCCGGGCGACAAGATCAGCCACTCCTGGTGCCTGCTTCGGATTCGTTGCTTGCCCTAGCCCGACATCGCCTAGCGCGAGGATCGCACAGGCGGTAAATATTCCTGTCGCGGTAGGCGACGCGAGAACCCGGCGAAAATTCATGATAATGGACGGGTCTGGCTAGGTTAAATGCGCACCGGTGCGACTGTCATTGGCAAATCTGGCGAGAAAACCTCCATGCGGATGAAAGTGCAGTCCGACGTAGCAAATTCCGTCCTGCTCCGAGACTGCAGTGCCATACAATAGGTCCGAATGCGGACCATATTGACCGTCATCGCGGAGCACGTAGTGCCGCGCAGAGACTTCATCACCTTCATTTGGGTTCGGGAGAACCAATTTGGTATACGGAACGATTGGCAAATGCCCAAGCTCTTTGATTCGTTCCGGAGCAACTCGGTGTTGCTTGGCGATCGATTCCGGGAATTCGTAGACGAATCCGTCCGGCCCAGTCAGAAAAATTGAGCCGAGAGGCTCCGGATATAGTTTCATGCTCATTGCCGTAAAATGGGTTGTTGTTACTACTGGGACGAAGCGGGAGAAAGGTTCTTGCAGATTTTCTTGAACTTTTTGGGTTGGGGAATCCGGGTGAACTTCTGTTGCCACTCCGATTTTGTATCGAGGTCAATCGCTCGGCAATGCCATCCCTCGCTTGTTGCTCCATATTCTGCTGATATTTTGCAAACCGCTCAAATTCGCCCGTCTTAAAAGAAGGAAGAATCAGCTTTACTCCCAAATGGAGAAGCAGTGGAAGAAATTGACTTCCATAACCTCGACCAGCCATCTGAGTAGATATGCGATTTAGCCTATTGCCTGATCCTCGCTTCCGGAAGCATGCCTCTGCCTTGGCAGATCGGCTCGACAAGGCCGCCAAACTTATCACCCGTGAGACGTTTAATGACTTTGCCGACGATCTGATCACCACGATCCTGGAGGACAGTTTCGACGCAGCCGGAGCTGACGAAGGAACGCTCTGGCTTGTGAACCCCGGCAAACCAGAGTTGGACGCCGTGTTTAACAACGGTCCCACGGCCGCGAAAATCCTCAAACATAGCCAAAAATTGGATCGTGGGCTGATCAGTATGGTTTTTTCAACTGGCCAGCCGTTCTGCGAAAATAACATTAGCGATAATCCCGAACATGATAAAGCCGTCGATCGTGAGACGGGCTTCTCCACCACCGCGATGATCGCCGTTCCATTCTATTTTGCCCAGCAATGTCGCGGCATCGTTTCCTGCGTTCAGTTGAGAAAGAAACCGGGATCCGCTCCAACTCGAGCCGGTTTCGATATGGAATCGATGCGGGAAGTCAGTCGGGCGGCTTCGCTGCTCACGCGTCTCTTCGATTTTAAACTGATTTCTCGGATTATAGGCTACGGCCACAATTGAGACACGGACCGGTGAATACCTGGATATCTTTAGAGGAAGCCAGATCGGCTATCGCCGCCGGAACCGGGCAAGGGGTTCGCGTTGCCGTTCTGGATAGTGGCATCGAGGCATCTCATCCCGGTTTGGGAGGATTGAGACTGATTGACGATTTGGCCTTCGTCTCAGATGGCAACACGGTGCAGGTACAAACGGGCGCCGGCACAGATGTCAATGGGCACGGTACTGGAATCGCCGGGATTATCCATGCGCTCGCTCCCAAGGCGAAGATCGGCAGTTTTCGCGTTCTCCGCATGGGTCTGTTCGATCTCACCTCAAAACGCGACATTATCCAAAGGGCCGCATTTGAGGCGCTTGATCGGCGTTACCAGATCCTGAATTGCAGCTTTGGCTGCAGGGGCGAAAAGGAGTTCATCATGGAATTCAAGGACTGGGTGGACGAGGCGTATGTCAAAGGGGTCCACATCATCAGCGCCTGTAGCAACAGGGATTTTACAGAACGAGAGTGGCCGGCCTATTTTCCCACGGTGGTGACAGTGGATAAAATGAACCTCGATCAAATTGATCGGTTTTTTTATCGGCCCGGTAACTTGGTGGAATTTGTCGCCAAAGGCCAATATTCCGATTTGCTCTGGCTCAACGGTCAGACAAAGGACGGCTTCGGAACGAGTTTCGCTGCCCCGGTCGCGACGGCGCTTCTCGCGAGGCTGATCTCTGTGCACCCTGGTCTTTCGCCTCTTGCCGCGAAGGAGTTGCTTCGTCTGGTCGCCGAGCCGTGGCCTCGAGCTCGAAAAGGCAAGCGTGAGCGTCCCCGGCGTGTTCGGTTTCCCCAGGGAGAAGCATGATACCGGTCCAGCAGGACACCCAAAGATGGGCGCTTTACCAACAGTCCGCCTCGGCCCGCCTGGAAAAACAGCCAACTGACTTCCAGCAAAATAGATGTTATTTCGGGGAAAGGACACCGGCCACTGTTCGAATGGAAGATTCAAAGCTCA
>Ga0210387_10001601_pt1 | contig 17095 bp, 13 predicted proteins | sample IncBWC7OmetaG_FD_160108 | JGI IMG/M metagenome (GOLD analysis project Ga0210387, IMG submission 160108) | Forest soil microbial communities from Barre Woods Harvard Forest LTER site, Petersham, Massachusetts, United States - Inc-BW-C-7-O ...
GACGGCGAATCTCACCGTGAGCGGCACGATGAGCAAACCAATATCGAACGGCCGCGTGTCACTCGCGCGCGGCACCTTGCTCCTCCCGTCGATCAACATCCGGCTGACCGATATGGCTGGCGCGATCCGCGTGACGCACGATTCGCTCACCATAGATTCGCTGGTGGCGACGAGCCAGGGCAAGATGAAAGTGCAAGGAATGGTCGACCTGACCGACCCCGAGGCGCTGCCGGTCGACATCAGCATCACCGGGAAAGATCTACGCATCATGAACAGCAAGGAGTACGGATGGGCGGTCATCGACGACTCGCTCACGCTCGGCGGCTCGCTCCGCGCCCTGAGCCTCTCCAAACCCACCGGGCGCCTCGTCCTCGGCGGAAAGATCAACTTGACCGACGGCGTGTTCTACGCCCCGGAGGCCGGCGCGCCGACGCCGATCGATCTCGGCGACCCGACGGTCTATAAGATCGCCGACACGACGGATCAGGCCACGAAGAATCTGATCCCCAAGCCGAACACGCTGACGCAACGCATCCTGATGGATGTCGAGGTGGGCGTCGAGCCCCAGGTGTGGGTGCGCAACAAGGAAGCCAACGTCGAGATCTATACCGACGGTCCGCTCACGCTCCACGTCGACTCGCGGCGCAATCGCCTCGTGTTCGACGGCGTGGTGGCGACCGAACGCGGGCAGTACACGTACTTCAGCAAGCGCTTCCAGATCACCAAGGGGACGGCGACGTTCATCGGCACGCCCGACTTGAATCCCTCGGTACAGTCGACCGCGGTCTATCCCGTCACCGTGCCCGGTCGCGAGCCGGTCAACATTCAGATCAACATCGGCGGCACGGCGAAGACGCCGACCGTCACCTTGACCAGCGATGCGCAGCCGCCCCTCTCGCAGTCCGACCTGATCTCCTACCTGGCCTTCGGCTCATCGACCGCATCGCTGCTCCCGTCGAGCACCGCCGGTGGCGGCGGCACCGGCGCGGGCGCGAGCGGCCTCCCGATCGGCGAAGCCGCGGCCTACGTCCAACAGCAGCTCGCCAGCGTGGCGATCGGCACCTTCACCGAATCCTTGCAGGGCGATCTCGCGCGCACGCTCGACGCCGACGTCTTCAACATCACCAACAACTCGAACACGCCGATCCAGTTCTCGCAGTCCGGCGCGCAAGATTTCCTCGCGTCAACCCGCATCGAGTTCGGGAAATACTGGGACCCGCGGACCTACTTCGCGATCCAAGCCTCCCCACTCTCCTGGAACATCAGCCCGCCCGGCGCGCTCGTGCAGCGCCGCTTCGGGCAGCGGACGTCGATTCTGGCGACGTTCCAGCCGTACTTCTTGCTGGAGCAGCCGACGTTGACCCCGCTGTCCACGACGAGCGGCATCACCCCGACCCCGGTGTTCGGGCTGTTCCTACTCCACGACTGGCGCTGGTAATCACCAACTAGTATTCCCAAAGCTAGCTAGGTATAGCTAGCTTGGTCTCATGAGCGCGCGCAAGAACGACGTTCTGCAAGGCACGCTGGCCTTGCTGGTCCTCCGCACGCTGGCCTCGGGCAAGCCGATGCACGGCTACGCGATCACCGCGCACATCCAACGCCGTTCCGACCAGTTGCTGCGCGTCGAGGAAGGCTCGCTCTACCCGGCGCTGCACCGCATGGAGCAGGAGGGCTGGGTCCGAGCGGAATGGGGAACGACCGACAAGAACCGCGAAGCGCGGTTCTACACGCTGACGCCAAAGGGTCGCGGCCAGCTCGCCGCGGAGCGGGAGAGCTGGAACCGGCTGACGACGGGCGTCGCACGCGTATTGCGTGGGATGGCGTAACACATATGGCGTGGATCGATCGGCTGTGGAACGTGCTCAGGCCCGCTCGCTTGCGTCGCGAGTTGGATCGCGAGCTGGCGTTTCATCTGGCCGAGCGCACCGACGCGCTGGAGGCGGAGGGCTACAGCGCGGACGAGGCGAGCCGCGTCGCTCGCCAACGGCTTGGCAACTATCTCCTGCAACGCGAGCGGACGCGCGATGAGGACGTGAGCCAGCGAGTCGACAACGCGCTCCGAAACCTGCGGCTCGCCGCGCGGGCGCTGGCGAGAACGCCGGGATTCACCGTGACGGTGGTCGCGACGCTGGCACTCGGCATCGGCGCCAACAGCACGGTCTTCTCGGCGATCGATGCCGTTCTCCTGCGGCCCTTGCCGTTCCCGAATGCCGATCGATTGGTGACACTGGCGCAGATCGATCGCACAGCATCGCAGTCGTTCGTCGCGCCGGTGCGGCTGGCCGACTGGGATCGGATGAACTCGACGTTTCAGGCCATCTCGGGGTACTACACGCAGGACGAGTCCGAAGTCTCGGGCACGTTTCCGGAGATGGTCACGCGGGCGTTCGTCGCGCCGCGTTTCCTGGAAGTCTGGGGCGTGGCGCCCGTCATCGGTCGGAATTTCTCGCCGGCCGAGGAACAGAACAACGGGCCGCCCGCGGTCATCATCAGCGACGGCCTCTGGCGCCGGCGCTTTCACGCCGATCCGCGCGCCATCGGCGCGATCCTCCACTTCGCGCACTCCTCCGCGCCCATCGTCGGCGTCATGCCGGCATCGTTCCGGTTTCCCGTGCGGGGCGTCGACCTCTGGTCACCGAGCCTGTTCGTCAACGATCGGAACATCACGTGGTACACTGCCGTCGGGCGACTTCGGCCCGGCGTCACGGTCGACCAAGCGCGCGCGAATCTCGCGTCCGTGCAGGCCGAGCTGGGCCGCGAATTTCCCAAGCCTGATGGCGAGATCACGTGCGCCATCGAGCCGCTCAAGGAAGCGACCATCGCCGGCGTCAGAGGCAGCCTCTGGATGGTGTTCGGCGCCGTATCGCTGTTGCTGTTGATCGCTTGCACGAACGTGGCGGCGTTGCTGCTCTCGCGAACCGCGGCCCGGCGGCAGGAGATCGCGTTGCGCGTCTCGATGGGCGCATCGCGCGGGTCGGTAGCGTGGCTGCTGCTGGCTGAGGTCTCGCTCCTCGCGTTGGTCGGGGCGGTCCTGGGATTGGGATTTGCCGGGGCCAGCTTGGCGCTCCTGCGGACCGTGACCCGGAACCTGCCGCACGTCGCGGACATCACGCTCGACTGGCGACTCGTCCTCTACTCCCTGGCGTGTGCGCTGGTCGCGATCGTCGTCTGCGGAATCGCGCCGGTGTCCCAAGCGAATGAGGAGCTCGCCCAGTCAGCCCGCGCGACACGATCATCCGGTGGTCGTCGCGCACATGCTGGTCTGGTCGGCGTGCAAGTCGCGCTGGCCGTAACCCTACTCGCGGGCGCTGCGCTTCTCGTCCGGAGCTTCCAGGCGCTGACGCGAGTCTCGCCGGGCTTCGATCCCGACAGCGTCCTGGTGTTTCAGATGACCAGTTCCTGGGACGAGACCGCGGATCCCACCAAAGCCCAGCAACGCGCGGACCGGATTCTCGAGCGGTTGCAGTCCCTGCCAGGCATCGAGGCCGTAGCGGCAACCCCCAGCGTCCCGGGGATCCCGAGCGACTATCAAACGGAGTTGGCGACGCAGGAGCCGCGCGCCGCGTCCGAGCCCAAGATCATCGCCCAGACTCGCGCCGTGTCACCCGGCTATTTCGCCACATTGCGCATTCCGCTCCTCGCTGGAGATCTGTGCCGGGAGCAGGGCGCAGGCACGTGGACCATGATGGTCAATCGCGCGTTCGCCAATGCGTACTTCGCCGGATCGTCTCCGATCGGGCACCATCTCTTACAACCCGGAAACGTGTACGTCCCGAACAGCGAAGTGCGCGGGATTGTCGGCGACGCGCGGGAGATGGGGTTGGATCGCCAACCGGTTCCGACGGTCTACTGGTGCGCGACGTTGTTCCAACCCGGGTCGCATTTTCTCGTGCGCGTGCGCGGCGACCTGGGACCGGTCGCTCCCGCGATCCGCGCGGCCATCCACGAGATCGAGCCGATCCGGTCGGTGTACGACGTGGCGCCGCTGGCCCATCAGATCGCCGACGCCTACGCGACGAACCGCCTGCGGATGATTCTGCTCTCCTGCTTTGCCTCGCTGGCGATGCTGCTCGCCTGTGTCGGGCTGTACGGGACGATCAGCTATAGCGTCAACGTCCGGCGTGGCGAGATCGGCTTGCGGATGGCCCTGGGCGCGGTGCGCGAGCGGATCATTCGGCAATTCCTGTCGCAAGGGCTCGTGGTCTCGGGCCTCGGATGCGCGGTCGGAATCGCCTTGGCGCTGGCGCTCACCCGGTTCCTGTCCGGAATGCTCTACGGCGTCTCGGCGACCGACCCGGCGACGCTGGCCGGCGTGGTGGTCATCGTGCTCCTGGTCTCCCTTATCGCGTCGCTCGTTCCAGCTATCCGCGCCTCGCGCGTGGAGCCGATGCAGGTGTTGCGGGGAGACTGAGTCGCTCCATGAGCTCGGCCGCACGGCCGAGCAGGTCTTGCTCGTCGGCGCTCAAGTCCGCCACGCGCGCGGTGAGCGCGGCCACGCGCTGCGCACGAGCGTTCATGAGCAATTTGGTCCCCTTGGCCGTCGCGCGAATGCGAATGGCGCGCCCGTCCGACGGATCGTCGCGCCGCACCACCAGCCCATCGCCTTGGAGCCCATCGACCAGTCGCGTCATCGTGGGCGGCGTCACGCCTTCGGCCGCGGCCAGATCGCGGAGGGTGATCGGCCCGGCGAAGACGACGACCGACAGCGCCGAGAGTCGCGGGGCGGTCAGGCCGCTGGTCTCGTCCTCGCGGCGGACCAGCCGCAGCAGATGGATCGCCGCGGAGTGCAGCCGGTCGGCAACATGTTCCTCTTGCGTCATCGCATAATATTAGTTAGCCTAACTAACTATGATCAACCACCTGACGCAAGTGGCGGTCGTCGTCCAGGACCTCGACCGCGCCGTGCGGTTCTATCGGGACACGCTGGGGCTCAAATTTCTCTTCCAGGCCCCGCCGGGCTTGGCGTTCTTCGACCTGAGCGGCGTGCGGCTCATGCTCGACAGGCCATCGGAGCCGCTGCCCACCGGCGTCGGCACCTCGATCCTGTATTACGGCGTCGACGACATCCAGGCCGAGCACGCCGCCCTCGTCGCGGGCGGCGTGAAGTTCGAGGAACCGCCACACAAGATCGCCTCGCTCGGCGATCGCGATATCTGGATGGGCGCGTTCCGCGACAGCGAAGGGAATATGCTCGCCCTTATGAGCGAGGTGCGTCACCCTTCCCCATCTCATCCCACAGCGTAGCGACCGCCCGCATCCCGAGCTCGAAATTCTCGACGCTCATCCACTCATCGGGCGCGTGCGCGTTCTCGCCGGGGAGCCCGAAGCCCATGAGCAGGACGGGCGCGCCGAGTGTACGCACGAAATCGTCGACGACCGGGATCGAGCCGCCCTCGCCTTGCACCACCGCCTCGCGGTGAAACGCCGCCGCCAACGCCCGCTTCGCGGCGTCGAACACCGGTCCCTCGAGCTTCGCCCGCCACGGGCGGCCGCCATGCAGTTGTTGGATCGTGACGCGCACTCCGGCTGGTGCGACGCGCTGAACATGCTCGCGCATCAGGCGTCCGATCGTCTCGGGATCCTGGTCCGGCACGAGCCGACAGCTGACCTTCGCCATGGCCTTCGCCGGCAACACCGTCTTGGCGCCTTCCCCAGTGTAGCCACTCAACAGCCCGTTGATCTCGCATGTGGGCCGCGTCCAGATCCGTTCCAACGTCGTGTAGCCAGCTTCGCCGCCGAGCGCAGGCGCGCCAACGTCGCGCTGGAATGACGTCTCGTCGAACGGCAACTGCCGAATTTCCGCGCGAGCCGAGGGTTCCCAATCCCGGACTTTGTCGTAGAAGCCAGGAATAGCAATGTGCCCGTTCGCGTCGTGGAAGGTCGAGATGATCCGGGCGAGCGTGGTCGCGGGGTTCACAACCGCGCCGCCGTACATCCCGCTGTGGAGATCCTGCGCGGGTCCTTGTACGTCGATCTGGAAGTAGGCGAGACCGCGCAAAGACGAGAGGATGGACGGCAAGCCAGGCGCGAACATCGCCGAATCGGAGATGACGACCGCGTCGCACTTGAGCCGCTCGGCGTGCGCCTCCACGAAGGGCGCGAGATGGTCGCTCCCGACCTCCTCTTCGCCCTCGGCCAGGACAACGATGTTCACGGGCAGCCGGCCACGCACGACGAGATGCGCCTCGAGCGCTTTGACGTGCGCGAACAACTGCCCTTTGTCGTCGACCGATCCGCGCGCGAAGATCTTGCCGTCCCGCACCGTCGGCTCGAATGGGGGCGACGTCCAGAGCTCGAGCGGCTCGGCGGGCTGCACGTCGTAGTGCCCGTACACGAGCACCGTCGGCTTGCTTGGCCCCGCGCCACGCCACTCGGCCAGCACGACCGGATGGCCGGGGGTCGGCATCACCTCGGTCGTGAGCCCGGCTTTGCTCATTGACGCGGACAGCCAATCCGCCGCGCGCCTGGTGTCGCCATTGTGCTCGGATTTGGCGCTGACGGACGGGATCCTCAAGAAATCGAACAGCTCGCGCTCGATTCTCGGGCGATTGGCCGAGAAGTACGTGTCGAGATCGCGGGGGACAGTCGGAGACGTGGTCATGTCGAGGAATTTATAAGCGAGCGCGGAAGCGGGGTTCCCGCGGCGATCCATCCGGCGCATGTCCAGATCCGGCGCGCGCCGATCACCTCGCGCCCACGCCTGAGCTCGACCGTATCACCGCGCGCCATCGAGCGGCAATGTGGCAAGAGCGCGACGATCGCGTCCGGCGTGTGGCTCTCGTCAGGGACGACGACAAGCACCGTATCACCGGCGCGAGCCCGCTCGGAGAGCTGCGGCCAGAGATCGTACTCGTTTGGCCGGCCGCCGATGTTCAACGAGAAAACCGCGGGGTGATCCTTCAGATGAAACGCCAACTCGGCCGCATCTTGATACCGATTCGTCGCGATCCACGCCCCTTGTCGCACGCCATCGATCTCGCGCGCCAACGACGCCCACCCGGCGCCCTGCGCGGTCGGATCTCTTCGGGCAGGAAGTGGCAAGAATGGCACGATCACCTGAACGTAGATGGCCGCAACCAACACCATCCCCAGCGCCAGCCCGGCCCTCTCCCATCGCGTCGTGATCGCCCTCTCAGCGCCCCAGACAATCGTGCCCGCTAACACGGCCGGCGCCAGCCAATTCGGCTCGACAGATCGTCTGGCGGCACTATAAACAAAAAAGACCGCGATAAACGCAGCGACGGCCGCAACAACAAACACCCTATTTGTTGTCACACGCCGCAGCCCGCGCGCGACGGCCAGAACGATCAAAACAAAAAGAATCGGCGAGACCAACCCGAGTTGCCCGCCGAGCAGCGACAACTCGCGATTGAAGACGTTGCTGTGCCCCTTGGGAACGAGCCCGTGTTGTAACTGAAACCGAAAAGAGATCCAATTATGCTGCGAATTCCATAACACGACGGGCAAGAACACGAGCGCCGCAACGAGTATGGCGACATACGGCCCAGGCCGCCGCCATTGCTCGCGCAGATCTTTACGCGCAATCAACGCCAGCGCGATGCCGGCACCGAACAAAACAGCGGTGTATTTCGACTCGAGACCGCAGCCGAGCGCGAGCCCCGCGGCGGCCCACCAAGCGATCGGCCGCGTCGAGCTGAGCGCATGATCGACCATGAGCAGCCCGACACTGAGGGCCGCCAATAGCGGCACGTCAGGCGTGGCAAGCACGAGTCCGGCACCCGCGAGCGGCATCGCCAGCACCGCCCACGCGGCTCGCCGCCCAGCGACCGCACCACCGAATCGTTGCGCAAGCGCGACCGCGGCCACCGTCGCGATCGTCCCGACGAGCACGGCTACGCACCGCACGCCAAATGGCGTGTTGCCAGCAATCAGTGTCCCGGCCTGAATCAGAACCGCGATCGCCGGCGGATGATCGAAGTATCCCGCGGCCAGATGCCGCGACCACTCCCAGTAGTACGCCTCATCTGGGACGATCGGCACGATCGCTGCCATGACTAACCGCAGTACGCCCGCGAGCCCCAAGATCCACCACGCGGTGTTGTCTGTCACGATCCGGAGGCCTCTGTGTCTTGGCGTTTGTCCGTGTGCGTCCTGGTGTTGCTCGCCATCGGTTGCTCGGACGGTACGAGTCCGTTCACCCGCCCAACATTTCACTCGGAGTCGGCGGCCACCCTGCCGGTCGACTCGACGATCAGCGTCCGCGTCGCACCCAATCTGGACGGCAATAACGTTACAGTCACCGGGTTCAACCAGTATGACGTGATCACCGGTTACGTCACGACAGGCTCGACCCCGCAGGTCTTTCGGTCGCGCCGGGCGATCGAGTACTTCACGCCGCCGCCAGGGTTCCAGCCCGGCAATTTCTTTCTGATCCACGCCGGGATCAACACCGGCGGGCAAGTCGTGGGCGGCATTATCAATGACACGTCGCAGCGCGCATACATCTGGTGGCACGGCGGCGGGACGACACTGCTGCCGCCGGCAGTCCCCGCCATCCCCGAAGGGCCGCTCGGCTGCGGCGCCTGGGCGAACAGCGACAGCGGCTACGTCGTCGGCACGTGCATGCCGGACGTGAACTGGTTCGCCACCGAGTGGACCCCGGGCGGTACGGTCATCAAAGAGGCGTGCTGCGGCGTGCTCACGGCGATCGCGGAGAATCAGTACCTCACGGGATACGATTTGACGTTCGACCCTCCCATAGCGCTGCTCTGGCCACCGGGTGCGTCGAACTACGCGCTGATCGGCTTCGACGGCGCTCAGATGGAGCCGTCCCAGGGCCTGGCCGTCAATACCAGCGGTTGGGTCGCCGGCTGGGCATTCGTCACGGGCGAAGACACCGCCGCGCTGCTGTGGGTCCCGGGACAATCCCAGCGCATCCTGAGCCACGTCGGCGTCGCCACGGGCGTCGACACGTGGGGCGACGTCGTCGGGTACCACCGCGATACGCCCACGGGTCCGACCACGGCCTTTCTTTGGAACCTCGCGACCGGCGCGCACTTTCTGCCAGGACTCCCTGGCGGCGGCGCGACGGCCGCCGTCGCCATCAACAACGTCAACCCCGAGATCTTAGGCTGGGCCATCGACGCGCAGGGTCTCAAGCACGCGGTGATCTGGACCTTCCAAAGGAGCTAGCGCGGCAGCCAACTTGCGGTCATGGCGAACCGGCTGGCCCACGAAACGAGTCCGTATCTCCGGCAGCACGCCGATAACCCCGTCGACTGGTACGCCTGGTCGCCCGAGGCGTTCGAGCGCGCTCGCCGGGAGGACAAGCCGATCCTCCTCTCCGTCGGCTACGCCGCGTGCCATTGGTGCCACGTGATGGCGCACGAGTCGTTCGAGGACACGGCGACCGCCACGATCATGAACGAGCAGTTCGTCAACATCAAAGTCGACCGCGAGGAGCGGCCCGACGTCGACGGCATCTACATGCAGGCCGTGCAGGCTATGACGGGACATGGCGGATGGCCAATGACCATGTTCCTGACGCCGGCCGGCGAGCCATTCTACGGCGGCACGTATTTTCCGCCGCGCGACCGGCACGGGCTGCCCGCGTTCACGCGTGTCCTCCGCTCGGTGTCCGAAGCCTATCGCTCGCGCCGCGGAGAGCTGGAAGAGAGCACGCGCCGGCTGCGCGAATTGTACGACGTGGTCGGTGCAACGGCCGAGGCGACTGGCGAGATCACGGCGGGCACGCTGGACCGCGCGTACCAGAGCATCGCCGCGCGGTACGACTCGCGGAACGGCGGGTTCGAGGGTGCGCCCAAGTTTCCGATGGCGATGGTGCTCGATTTCGCGCTGCGGCACGCACATCGGGCTGGTCACGCAACGCCGACCATCGCGCTCGAATCCTTTCGCCACATGGCGCGTGGCGGCATCTACGACCAACTCGGCGGCGGGTTCCATCGCTATACCGTCGACGCGATCTGGCTCGTGCCGCATTTCGAGAAAATGCTGTACGACAACGCCCTCTTGGCCCGCCTCGGCGTACACCTGTGGCAAGCCACCGGCGACGCCGAGGTGCGGGGCGCCACCGAACGGACGCTCGATTGGGTGGCGCGGGAGATGACGGATCCGAATGGCGGATTCTACGCGAGTCTCGACGCCGACTCCGCTGGGGGCGAAGGCACGTTCTACATCTGGACCGCCGACGAAATCGACTCGATCCTGGGGCCCGATGCTCCGGCGTTCAAGGCGTACTACGGCGTCACGGCGCATGGCAACTTCGAAGGCGCGAACATTCTGCATGTCGCCATCCCCGATGCATCGCCACCCGTGACCGCACGCGAGAAAGTATTTGCGCGCCGCGCCCGGCGTGAGCGTCCGGCGCGCGATGAAAAGATCCTCGCCTCATGGAACGGCCTCATGCTACGCGCGCTCGCTGACGCGGCCCGTGCGTTCGGTCGCGCCGATTATCACGCGCAAGCGTTGGCCAATGGGGAGTTTCTCGCGCGAACCATGGTGCGGCCTGATGGGCGCGTCATGCGGTCGCACGCCTTCGGCGTGACGAAAATCGACGGATTTCTCGAAGACCACGCCGCCGTCGCTCTGGGATTTATCGGACTGTACGAGTTGACCTTCGACGAGCGCTGGCTGGCACAGGCACGTTCGATCGCGAAAGCGATCGATGTGTACTTCTGGGACGAGTCCCATCGCGCGTTCTTCGATACGGCTGTCGATGCTGACCCATTGATCGTTCGGCCGAAAGACGTCACCGATAACGCCACGCCGTCCGGAACGTCGTTGACGACCGCGCTCTATCTCCATCTCGCCGAGTTGACGGGAGACGCGGCGTTACGAGAGCGGGCCGACTGGGTACTCTCGACATTGGCCGAGTCGATGACGACGCACGCGCCGGCATTCGGGTTCCTGCTCGGCGCGGCCGACACCGTCGTGCACGGCGCGCTCCAGGTCGCACTGGCGGGCGACGCGGCCGCTCTCGCCAATGTCGTCGCGACGACCTACATCCCGTCGCTCGTACTCGCCGGCGGGACGGCAGATGTCGAGCTCCTGCAGGATCGGCCCGCGATTGGTGGACGACCGACCGCATATGTGTGTAGGGGATTTGTTTGCGATCGCCCGGTGACCGGGCCAAAAGAGCTGAGAGACCTCCTCGCGCATGACTGATCCCAAGCCATCGTTCCTCCGCGGCCTGTTCCAGGGCGCGATCCACGAGTCGCTCGTCTTCCCGTACCCACCAGGCCTCGAGGCCCGCAACCCGGACGAAGCCCAGGTCGTGCGACGACTCATCGGCGCGCTCCGGGACATGCAAGCCTCGGGTCTCATCGACTCGGCCCGGTTCGACGAAGAGGAGACGATCCCCGAGAACGTAATCCGCGCGCTCGCCGAGTCCGGTTGGCTCGCGCTTTCGATCCCGAAAGCGTATGGCGGACTCGGTCTCTCGGCGACCGGCTACGCCCGCGTGTTCGAGACACTCTCGCGCGTCGATGGCTCGCTCGCCGTGCTCGTCGGCGTGCACTGCGGGCTCGGGTCGAAAGCGATCGTGCTCTTTGGCAATGACGAGCAGAAAGCCCGATATCTCCCCATGCTCGCTCGCGGGGAGACCCTCGCCGCGTATGCGCTCACCGAGCCCGAGACGGGTTCGGATGCGCAGAATATCAAAACGACGGCGAGGCTCGACGGTGACCACTGGGTGATCAACGGCCGCAAGATCTGGATCGGCAACGGCCAGCGCGCGGGCGTGATCGCAACCTTCGCCCAGACTCAGGTCGACCGCCGCGGCGAGCACGTGATGCGCCCGACCGCGTTCATTATCCGGCCGGACATGCCGGGATTCCGGGTCGTGGAGACGGTACACAAGCTCGGCATTCGCGGCTCGACACAGGCGCAACTCGCCTACGAGAATCTCCAAATCCCCACCGACCACGTCCTTGGCACGGTCGGCAAGGGATTCTTGGTCGCGGTCAACGTCTTGAACGGCGGCCGCCTCTCGCTCGGCGCCGGCTGCACCGGCGGCTCGAAAGAGCTGATCACGCTCATGACCCGCTATGCCAGCGAGCGCGTGCAGTTCGGCCATCCGCTGGCGGATTTCGAGATCACCCAGCGCAAGCTCTCATCGCTGGCCGCCGACACCTATGCCGCGGACGCGATGCTCGGGCTCCTCTCGGCGACCATGGATCGCGGTGATGCCGACTATGCGCTCGAAGCGGCATGCCTCAAGGTGTTCGCGAGTGATCTCGTGTGGCGGGCGGCGGATGAGATGGTGCAGGTCGCGGGCGGCCGCGGATACGTCAAGCCGTATCCGTACGAGCGTCTGCTCAGAAACGCTCGGATCAATCGCATCTTCGAAGGCGCGAACGAGATCTTGCGATTGTTCATCGCGCTGAATGGCATTCAGGCGCCGGCCGAGCGGTTGGCGGAGATCGGGACGGCGATCAGAAAGCCCATCAAGAATTTCGGGCTCGTGTCTGGATACGTGTCGTCGCGCATCTTCGGTGGACGCCCCGACCTGACCGTTACGCTGCATCCGATGCTCGCCGAACATAAACGCTTCTTGGAGAAGCACACGGCCGAACTCCAGGCCGAGACGGATCGCGCAATCACGAAGTACCGCAAGGCGATTGTCGAGCGACAACTCGTACTCGAACGGCTGGCGAACATGGCGATCGATCTCTACGCGACCGCCGCGACAATCTCCCGCACGCAACAACTCATCGGAGAGCGTAGCGCCGAAGGCGCGCGTCAGGAGATCGCGCTCTGCGATCTCTTCTGCGTCACTGCGGGGCACCGCTTCCGCGAGAATCGCCAGGCGCTCTCAGGCCGCGAGGACGAGGTCGACGACACGCGCCGCACGATCGCGTCGGCGCTGCGCGCCGCACGCGGCTACTTCGTGGAAGACGCGATACTCGACGCCGACGAGGAGCCTGGTGCGAAGCCTGCGTCGGCGCTCCGATCGGCGAGCGGTCGAGTCTGAGGCTTGAGCGTGAGCAGGATGACCGCGCCGACGATCACTCCCATGGCGACCACCGTGCGGGGTCCGATGGTCTCGTGGGCGATGAGCCAACCGAGCAAGAGGGCGATGCAGGGGTTCACGAACGCGTAGGTGCCGAGCTGCGCGGGCGTCACGGCGGTGACGAGGTACGTGTAGGCCGAGTACGCGACCCAGGAGCCGAGCACGATGAGATACACGAGCCCAATCAGCGAGTCGTGTGAGACGGCCGCGATCTGAAAGTGCGCGGCCTCGCCCGTGGCGACTCCCACGAGGCCGTTGATGACACCGCCCGCGATCATCTCCATGCCGGTCGTGAGCACCAACGATTTCGGCATGTCGGCGCGGCGGGCAAACAACGATCCGGCGGACCAGCCCATGGATGCGATGAGCACGGCGAAGGCGCCCATTGGATCGACGCCACCATGGCCACCAGGTCCAACGAGCAGCCCGACGCCGAGGAGCCCAAGGACGATGCCGAGGATGGCGTTGCGTCCGGGTTTTTGGCCGCCGCTCAGCCAGTCGAACACGACCATCCACAGTGGCACGATGGCGACAATGAGCGCCGCGAGCCCCGATGGGATGCGGAGTTCCGACCATGAGAGGAGCCCGTTGCCGATCATGAGCATCGACCCACCCGCAATGGCTGCATTGCGCCATTGCTTGGGCGTGGGCCGTGGTCCTCCACGGAGCCGCTGCCAGAGATACAGCGCGGAGCCGGCGACGAAGAATCGCGTGCCCGCCATGAGGAACGGCGGAATCGTTCCGATCGCGTAGCGAATGGCCAGGTACGTCGATCCCCAGATCACGTACACGAGCGCGAACGCGATGATGATCTTGAGCCGCTTCGTCATATTGGTATCGTCGCCGATTCTTTAACGGTCTGCAGCACGATCGTAGTGTTCGTCGAACGCACGGTCGGGATCGACCCGATCCGATTCTTGAGCAACGCGGACAACGCGTCGGTGTTCGCCACACGGACTTTGAGGAGAAAGCAGTCTTCTCCCGCCACGTGATGGACTTCCTGCACTTCCGGGATATCGGCCAGCGCGCCCTGAGCCTGCGGACCCCCAACTCGCTCGTCGGTCCGCACGAGGACGTAGGCCAGGAGCCCGTAGTCGAGCGCCTTGGGGTCGAGGCGCGCCTCGTACCCACGAATCACACCGCGCTCTTCGAGTTTCCGAACACGTTCCAACACCGCCGACGGCGCCATGCCCACCTGCCGGGCTAGCTCTGCGTTCGGTGTTTTGGCGTCAGACTGAAGGATGTTCAGTATTTGGCGGTCGACGCTGTCCATTGTTCTGCATTAGGCGGTCAATGCAGAATCTAGTTCCCAGGGCGCGCAAACGTCACCAGGAGGGCTCCGGCGATCAAAACGGCGAGGATGGCGCTGATGACCAGGACCCGCCGCCGAATCTTCCGGTCGGCCTCGGCCGGCGTCTCGCCGCTCCACCTGGCGGGCAGCCTCGGCTGCACGGGAGTGATCGTTTGCGGCCCCGACGCACGCTCGGCCGGCGTAATGCGCACCTCGTTGATCGCCGCCAGCAGCTCCTCGGCCGATTGCACGCGATCCTCGCGCCTTTTCTCAAGCAGGCGCATGACGACCGCGGCCAACGCTGGCGGCGTCGCCGGCCGGCGCGCGGTCACCGGGGCCGGCGGCTCGAGAGCATGGGACGATGCCAACTGCGCCGGCGACCGCCCGACAAAAGGGGGAGTACCGGTGAGCAGCTCGTACGCGACGACGCCCAGCGAATACAGATCGGCGCGATGATCGATTGGCTCGTCATCCGGTGCGGCGTAGACCGGTGAGGTGCTCTTGCCAAGCACACGGAAAATTCCCGCGTCGGCGACGAGCGTGGAGACCCCGTTCTGGAACAATGTCCCAGGCGTGATATCGCCATGGCACACGCCGCGACTGTGCATGTGCGCCAGCGCACGGCCGACGTCCCGCAGCATCGAGACGACGTCGCTCGTCGGCAGCTTCCCGCTGCGGGCGAGCACCTCGCGCAGCGGTTCGGCGTGCACGTAGGTCGTGACGTAATACAACTGCGTTTCGACCCGCCCGGCGGCGAGCAGCGCGACGAGATTCGGGTGCTGCAGATTCCGAATGGGATCGAGCGACGTCAGAAACCGGTCGGGGCTGACCGCGGCCGAGTCGTCGCGCGACAGAATCTTGAGCACGACGGGACGGCCGATAGCGAGGTCGGTGGCGACCCAGGTTCCAGCTCCCCCGATCGCCCCGACACTCAGCTCGCGGTCGAAGCGATACGCGCCTCCGAGCGCCGATTGCAGCGCGGCCCGCGGTCCCACGGGCTCAACTAGTCGAAATCCAACGCCAGATCGAGCGCCGGAGGCGAATGGGTCAGCGATCCGGCCGAGATCCAGTCGACGCCAGTCTCGGCGATGGCTCGGACGTTCTCCAACCGCACACGCCCTGACGCCTCGACGATCGCCTGGTGATCAACCAGACGCACGCACTCGGCGAGCAACGGCAGCGACATGTTGTCGAGCAGGATGATGTCGGCCTTTGCCTCCAATGCCGCGGCAACCTGATCCCGGGTCTCGCACTCGATCTCCACTCTCGCTCCCGGCGGCGCGACTTCTCTCGCGCGCTGCACGGCGAGCTGCACGTTGCCGTCGAGCGCCGCGAGATGATTGTCTTTGATGAGCACAGAGCTCGCGAGATCCATGCGATGGTTCACGCCGCCGCCACAGCGAACCGCATATTTCTCGAGGACACGCCACCCCGGCGTTGTCTTGCGGGTATCGACGATCTTCGCGCGGGTGCCGTAGACGGCTTCGACGAATTTCGACGTCAGCGTCGCGACACCGGACAGCGGCTGCATGAAATTGAGCGCCACGCGCTCGGCCGAGAGCAGACCACGGGCGTTGCCACTCAAGAAGATGATCGGGGACCCGACATCGACGTGGCCGCCGTCCTCGACGTCCACGCGCATGGTGACCTTGGGGTTGAGTAGCCGGAAGGCCTCGAGTGCGAGGGGCACGCCGGAGACCACGCCGCGCCCGCGCGAGACGATCATGCCCCGCGCGCGTCGCGTGCTGACGACCGTGGCGACGGTCGTGATGTCGTGAAACGCGCCGTCCTCGTCGAGCGCCTGGCGGACAACCGCGGACAGTTGCTCCTGATGGAGCGGGAACGCGAGCCGTCCTTCGTCGGCGCCCAGCGCCGGCAGCTCGCTCGGCGTGATCGTCCGTGGACGCGACAACCGCCGTTCACCGGTGCGTCTATCGGGGCTACTTCCCCCGCCTTGCTGCTGCATTTCGGCCATCAGCCCTCCCCATCGACTACTCGCCCGGGTCAACTGTTGGAGTTTGGCCCCCGATGGCGACCATGCGTTCGATGGCGCGCCGCGCTCGACCAGCAATCTCCGCGGGGACGGTAATGCGGTGTTGCATGAGCTGTAAGCTCGTCAGGACCTTTTCCAAGGTCGTGACCTTCATGAACGCACATACGGCCCGCTCGTTCGCCGCGTAGAAGGTCTTCTCTGGGTTCTCGCGGCGCAAGCGGTGCAGAATTCCGACCTCCGTGGCGACGATAAACTCGCCTGCGTCCGATACGGCAGGTCTCCGAATCATTCCCTCTGTCGAGAGAATCTGCACCCCCTCGGGGTCAATATCTCCGGCCGAGACCGCTTCCACCACACTCGTTGCGCACCCGCACTCGGGGTGGATCAGAAACTCGGCGTTCGGGTGCGCCGTGCGTTTCCGCCGAATGTCTCCCGGGTCGATCCCCGCGTGGACATGGCACTCCCCCACCCAGATTTCCATGTTGGAACGGCCCGTGACCCGCTTGACATGGGTCCCGAGAAAGAAGTCGGGCAGAAACAGTACCGTTCGATCGGCCGGGATGGAGTTCACCACGTCTACGGCATTGCCGGACGTACAGCAGTAATCGCTCTCGGCCTTTACCTCGGCCGTCGTGTTCACATACGACACCACGACCCCGCCGGGAAACTCGGCCTTCCACGCCCTCAGTTGCTCGGCGTCGATCGTCGCGGCAAGCGAGCAGCCGGCCGCCATGTCTGGCAACAGCACCTTCTTCTTCGGCGACAAAATCGCGGCCGTCTCGGCCATGAAATGCACGCCGCAGAAGACTATGGTCTCGGC
>Ga0210387_10001602_pt1 | contig 17092 bp, 12 predicted proteins | sample IncBWC7OmetaG_FD_160108 | JGI IMG/M metagenome (GOLD analysis project Ga0210387, IMG submission 160108) | Forest soil microbial communities from Barre Woods Harvard Forest LTER site, Petersham, Massachusetts, United States - Inc-BW-C-7-O ...
CCGCGAAGCGAGGCGGTTTGTGATGACCCTACCGGTGCGCGTGCTGGCGCGAGACGCCAGCGGCCCTGAACTCAAGGCACATACGAGAGACGTAAGCTATCGCGGCTTGTATTTCCTCACCGAAGCGCGATTCGAGGATGGCAGCGAGATCGATTTCATCCTGACGCTGCCGCAGCAGATGATCACCGCGGGCGACGTCAACATAAGATGCCACGGGCGGGTCGTGCGCATCGAAACCGACGAAAACGGCAAAACTGGAATTGCGGCCAAAATCGAAAAGTACGAATTTGTGCCCATCCGCGCCTCCGCGGCGTAATCCCGCTCGCGGAGTACCTTCCTCACCGCCACTCGCTGCCCTTCTTTTTGCGTAGAATGGAGACGGACAGTTTGCCGCGATGTTGCGGCGATACCGAGGGACAATCATGTACCATTACAATCCAAAACAAGCGCTCGAAGAATTGCAGGAAGATGCGCTGCTTCCGCACCCGGTGAAGTTGCGCGACATGATCCTGCGAAACCAGCTTGGGCCGCAGGAAGCGCAACTGCTCAATTCCGAGTTCCAGGAATATCTGACACGCTTTGGGGAAATCCAGAAAATTGCGCGGAATATCCTGGAACAGCTTTCCGCCGGGCAGCGCAAAAGCGCTTAGCGCGTCCTGGCGATGAGCGAAGCCCTGCCGCTGAATCACAAACCACGTGTGCTGGTGCTCTCGGCGTCATCGGGCTCCGGACACGTTCGCGCAGCACAAGCGCTCGAAAAAGCGTTTCTGGCACACGGCGATTGCACCGTGGAGCACATTGACGCACTCACCTACGTGAGCAAAGTATTTCAGCAACTCTACGACAAGACCTATATCAAGATGGTGCGGCGTGCGCCCGGACTGATGGGATTGCTGTATGATCGCACCGACCAACCGTGGCAGCACCCGCGACCGCGGCTGGCACTGGACCGGCTGAATACTCAGCCAATGATCCGGATGCTGAAGAAGGTTCAGCCAGATCTGTGCATTGCCACACATTTTCTGCCGGCGGAAATCCTGGCGTGGCTAATCGCAAAAAACAAATTGCAGGCGCGACACGCCATTGTAGTGACCGACTACGACGTCCACGCCATGTGGTTGTGCCGGACCGTGGACCGCTACTGTGTGGCACTAGCGGAGTCGGCCGAGTATCTGGCGCGGATTGGAGTACCGCAGGAAAAGTTGCGCGTAACCGGCATCCCGATAGATCCGGTGTTCGGAAAACGAGTGCATCAAGCGGAAGCGCGCAAGCGCTTGGATGTGGACCCGCAAGCGCAGGTGGTGCTGATTGCGGCAGGCGGCTACGGATTAGGGCCGGTAGAACAGTTGGTGAAAGGCCTGCTGGCGCTAGAACGTCCGTGGCAGATTGTGGCCATCGCCGGCAAATCTGAAAAGTTAAAGAAACGGCTGGAGCGGATTTCGCGGGGCGCGGGGAAATTGGCGGGCGGATCAGAGCGCCTGGTCACGGTCGGCTTCACGCCGGAAATGGATCAGTACATGGCCGCCGCGGATTTGCTGGTGGGGAAAGCCGGCGGGTTGACGACCTCGGAAGCGCTGGCGCGAGAATTGCCGATGGCTATTGTCGAACCGATTCCGGGGCAGGAATCACGCAATGCCGATCACCTGCTGGAGGCGGGCGTAGCCGTTCGCTGCAACAATCTTCCCGCGGCGCCTTGGAAGATTGCCGGCCTACTGGAATGCCCGGAGAAGTTGGCGGCGATGAAGCGCGCGGCAGCAGAGATGGCGCGGCCGGATGCCGCCCGGGTGATCGTCGAAGAAGCACTGGGGCTGCTACACTAATCGCGCTGCCGGATCGCAACGCTGGCCAGAGGAGCACGAAGCACTACACTCATCACGACTATGAGACGCAACACGCTGCTGATTGATGCGGATGACACGCTCTGGGAAAATAATGTTTTCTTCGAAAAGCTGATCGAGGATTTCATCAGCCTAGTCGAGCCGTGTGGCTACAGCCGCGCCTATATCCGCCACATCCTGAATGAAACGGAACGCAAGAACATTCGCCAGTATGGTTACGGCGTGCGGAGCTTCGGGCGCTCGCTGGAAGAAACATACATGAAGCTGGCGGACCAGATGGTCAAACGGGAAATTCTGGCGCAGGTACACATGCGCGTGATGGAACTGGAGAAGACTCCACCGAAAATCCTGGACGGCGTGCCCGAAACGCTGGCGTACTTGACGACGCGGCACCGCCTGATTTTATTCACCAAGGGAGAACCGGCCGAACAAGCCGCGAAAGTGGAACGCTCCGGCTTGCAAGGATTTTTCGAGGCTATCGAAATCGTTTCGGAGAAAGACGCCAAGACCTATGGCCTGCTGGTGAACAAACACAAGATTGTGAAGACCCTGGGCTGGATGATTGGCAACAGCCCGCGCAGCGACATCAATCCGGCGATGCAAGCAGGACTGAATGCCGTGTACATCCCGCATGTAAACACCTGGCACCTGGAACACGAACCGGTGATGGCGGGAAACGGGAAATTGGTGATCGTGCCGGCGTTCCGCGAACTCCGCAATCATTTTTAGGCCCTCCCAATTTGGACCTTGTGTGTTTCCGCCTTTATCCAAAAGATGGACGTAGGTGTGTGGGAGGCGTTCCGTGGCAACAGCAATGACCCCGAGTGTGGATTGGCGGCAAGCGTGGTATGCGAACGAGGCGGTGGTGTATCTAAACGCGGCGGGGCAAGCACCGATGCCACGGGTTTCGTTGCACGCGGTCGAAGCCGCCCTGGAATGGAAAAAGTTTCCGCATGTGTTGACCGATCAGGGAGAGATGGCTTTGCCCAAGCGCGTTCGAACTTCCATTGCGAATCTGATCGGCGCGAAGCCGGAAGAAATTGCCTTGACGACTGGTGCGAGCGCCGGCCTGACGGCCTTGGCTTACGGCCTCAGTTGGAAGCCGGGAGATGAAATCCTGACCGCTCATCGCGAATTCCCGGTGCAAATCACCACCTGGAAACCAATGGAGGCGCGGGAAGGTATCAAGCTCAAGCTGATTGCTCCCCGCGAGCAGTGGATCACGGCAGACGATTTCGTCGCCGCACTGACACCGAAGACGCGCGTGGTTTCTGCGAGCATGGTGCGATTCGATGATGGCGCGATGCTGGGGGCAGCGAAGTTGGGCGCGGCTTGTCACGCGCAAGGGACGCTGCTGGCCCTGGACGTGAGCCAGTGTTGCGGCGCGATTCCGCTGGACGTGAAGCAACTTGGCGCGGACTTCATCACCTGCTCCGGCTACAAATGGTTGCTGGGCCCTTATGGTTCAGGTTTCTTTTGGGGAGCAAGTGAACTGATGGCAAGATTCCGACCGAGTCCGTTCTACTGGCAGGGGATCGAAGGCTTGAACGATTATGCGAACCTGATTTTTGAAAACCCGAAAGCGGCGGCGGGAGCGCGGGGCTGGGACGCCTCGGAAACGGCGAGTTACTTCAATCTGACAGCATGGGACGCTTCGCTGCGCTTTCTGCACGAGGTGGGGGTGGAGACGGTAGCGGCGCACAATCGAAAGCTTATGGCGCAGCTGTTCGAATCGCTGCCACACGATCAATTTGTGAGGACGAGTCCGACTGAGACACAACATCAGGGGCCGTACGGGTGCTTTGCGGCGCACACTCCGGAGCGAACGCGGGAATGTCACGAGCGCCTGAAAAAAGAGAAGGTATTTCCCAGTTTGCGCGAAGGAAACATTCGAGTTTCCACGCACCTCTATAATACCGAGCAGGATATCGATAAACTGATTCGGGTGATTGCAGGATGAACGACGAAACAAGGTGGCCGCGAATCGCGGTGCTGGGCGCCGGGGCGGTCGGCAGCTATTTCGGCGGGATGCTGGCGCGCGCCGGCGCTCCGGTGGTGATGATCGGTCGGGCTGCGTTTGTGGAGACAGTGAGGAAATCCGGGCTACTGCTCGACACGGTGCAATTTCGCGAAACGGTGCACCCGGAAGCTTCGACGGAAATCGCCGCGGCCAAGGGCGCGGACGTGGTGCTGTTGAGCGTGAAGACCACGGACACAGCCGCAGCCTCACAGGAGTTGGCGAAAGACATTTCGCCGCACGCCATCGCGGTTAGCCTGCAGAACGGCGTCGACAATGTGGAAGAGATTCGCCGAGCTTCCGGGATCGCTGCCCTGCCCGCCGTGGTTTATGTTGCCGCGGCGATGTCTGCGCCAGGACAGTTGAAGCATCTGGGCCGCGGTGATTTGGTGGTCGGGCCAAAGAGCAAAGAAACAGAAATGATCGCCAATCTTTTTTCGCGCGCCCACGTTCCTTGCCGTATATCCGAAAATATTGAGGGTGAACTCTGGACCAAGCTGGTTTGGAATTGCGCGCTAAACGCGGTCTCCGGCCTTGGGCGGGCTACCTATGGCGAAATCATCGCTAGCGCCGACGCGAAGCGCGTCGTCGAAGCGGCGGTCCATGAAGTTCTGGCAGTGGCAAAGGCCAAGGGAATACACCCGCCGGGACTAGAGGACCCGGAAATGGCGGTCGCCGGAGCGTTCAAGATCGCCAAACAAATGAGCGGGACGCGGTCGTCGACGGCACAAGACATGGCGCGGAACAAGAAGACCGAGATCGATTCACTGAATGGGCATGTGGCGCGACTGGGCGAGGAACTAAAAGTGCCGGTGCCAGTGAATCACGCGCTGTACACGCTGGTGAAATTGTACGAGGCCGGTGGCAAAGACTCGGCTCAAGGCCGGGCAGGTGCGTGGAATGGAATGTAGACGATAGCCTCGAGATCAACCGGCTGGTCTTCTTTCGTGGCGGGTTCGAATTTCCACAGAGCAAAGGCAGAAACCGCGTTGGCATCCAGCTGATCGTCGATGCCATGCACCACCTGGATGCTATCCACGGTGCCATCTTTTCGGATTACGCCGTAAAGAATCACCTGACCCTCCACGTGATCCTGCATCAGCGTCTGTGGATATTTAGGATCGACCTTGCGCAGCGGCACCGGCGCGCTGACATTACCCGAGCGGTGCCGGTAATCGGCAAGATGCAATTCGGAAAAGTGAATCAGCCAACTTCCGGTAACGCTATTCAGGTTCGGCATGTTCACGTTCATGGAATACACGCGCTTCGATGAAAATATCTGCTCCGGCTTCGCATCCGGCGCCAATGCTGCAAAATTGGGCGGCCCGGTGCGTTCGGGTGGATCTTCGCCAGCCAAATTTTGGTCAGGGCGCTTGTAGCCTGCTTGCGCTTTGGGCAAAGTGAGCCTTCCGGGAGTTCCAAGTCCTGATGCACCCGCATTTGGCTTGGGACTTCCTCCGCTGATGCTGATCCCGACGTTGCTATTCCCAGCCCCAGCGCCGGCTCCCCCGTTCGACGAAGCACCCGTGCCGTCCGGCTTCCCTTCTGGAGAAATAGCGACGCGCGACGCCAGATTTCCTTGGGGCACAGGAATGACGGGCGTTGGGGGAGCGGGTGAATTAGAGAGCGCGATTAACGTGGAAGGAGCGCCACCGGAATCGTTTGAAGAGGAGAGTGGCGTATCCGGTGCCGGCGCATTGTCGCCCACTTGCGAGTGTTCAGCAACGCGTGGTGCGGACCCAGCATTGATCTGAAGTTTTGGCCGCTCCGGACCGGACTGCGAAGCGGCCAAACTGATTTCCGCGGCGCGCCGTTCGAAATTCGGCGCATCCGGCGCGGGCACGTCCGTCGTGGCCGCGGCCTTCACTTCTTTCGGACGAAGTTTGCCGAGCGTTTTCTCGCTGATCTCGATGCGCGGCCGCGCCGGAGCCGCTGCGGCAATCTGCACTACGTTCGGCATGGGAGAAAGAAATTTCGGCGCTTCCGGAGGAGCGGCAGGATTCACCAGGGTTTGCCGTGGATGCGTGGGATGCACCGGGTCTGTGTAGATGCGCTGCCGCGGGTGGTAGGCATCCGTATTTTCCTCCGTCACCGGCTCCGGCGCAGGAGCTTTCGGCTTAGCGGCTGATTTCTGTTTAGGGATATTCACTAGCGGCAAATCCTCGATGCGGCCTGACCAGGTCAGCTGAGTATTATCAAACGCGGGATTGTGCAGTGGCGCAGCGGGAAGGTCCGGCCAGGGCATAAGAATCGCGGCGACATAGAGCAGGAAGGAGGCAAGAATAGCGCGCCGCGGCATGGCACGCTCAATGATGCAATCGCGAAAGACCTTTGGCGGCGGCGCACCCTTTGGCAGACGGCCGCTCTGAAAAAGCACGGGAATGCCGCTGAGGAAATTCTGATGAAAACTGTTCCAGGCAATCGTGAGTTTCGGCTGGACGCGGCCCGGAAGTCGTACAGGGTAAGGGTAGATTTCACCCTGGCCCAGCAGATCGAAGGGATTCACACGGAATTTCCGCGAGGGGACAAACAGAGGCGGCTGCTCTCTTTGCCCGAGCACGTCAAGGGAACTGACTTGAAACCGGTGCGCCATTAATCCTCAATTATATCGCGGCAAGCCGTTATTCGCGCAGGCTGGGGGAGACCTGAAAAAAAACTCAAAACAGAATAGATGTGCGGGACTAGAAATGGGTTTACTACGATTCCGGTGCCACCGGCAAGTTGTAGGAGGTAAAGCGATAGAAACTGAGCGTGGCGTCGCCCTGGCGGAGCGCGCGCACTCGCGACAGGCTTCCGAACGTTTCCGGCTGTTCGACGGAAGAACGATGCTCCGCGATCACCAGGCTGCCGTCCGCCAAAAAAGGAGCGGTGCCAAGAAAGGCCAGCACGCGGCGGTATTCTTGCGCAGCGGCGTACGGCGGGTCCAGATAGACAATGTCCACAAGGGACGAGGCCGTCGGAGGATTCGCCACCAGGCGCTCGAGCCCGCGCAGGGCATCGAGCACGAGCACGCTGGCGAGTGATTGAATCCCGAGCGTTTGTAAATTTTTGCGAATCAACGCGGCGGCTGGCGCATGGTTTTCGATGAAGATGACTTCGCGAGCACCGCGGCTGAGCGCTTCGATGCCCACGGCACCCGTGCCGGCAAAGGCGTCGACGAACCGGGCGTCGGGAACGCGATCGGCCAGCACGTTGAAGAGCGTTTCGCGTAGACGGTCGCTGGTGGGGCGCAGAGCTAGCCCTTTCAGGCTTTTGAGCGAACGGCTGCGAAATTTACCTGCAATCACGCGCATGGTTCGTTTCGATGCATGCTCAGCCGACATGGGCGAGATGGTAGCGCCGCTGCCACTGAGGCGGCAAAAGGCGCAGCATCTTCTGCAAAGAATCTACTTGCCCGGGATCTTCGGCGATGGAAAACGCTTCCTTGCGTGCGAGTTCCAGAAGTTCGCGATCGCGCAACGGATTCGCAACATGGAAGCCGAGTTCGCCGGACTGGCGCGTGCCAAAAAACTCGCCGGGACCGCGAACTTGCAGATCGGTTTCGGCGATCTCGAAGCCATTGGTGGTGCGTACCATGGTTTCCAGGCGAGTGCGCGCGTCGTCGCTCATCCGGTAGGGGGCAACGAGGATGCAGTGGGATCGTGAGGCGCCGCGGCCGATGCGACCGCGCAGCTGGTGCAATTGCGCCAGACCAAAGCGCTCGGAGTGCTCAATGATCATCACGGTGGCGTTGGGAACGTCGACGCCCACTTCAACGACGGTGGTAGCCACCAGAATCTGTACCTCGTTGCGGCGAAACTTCTGCATCACGTCTTCCTTCTCTTCGTTGGAGAGGCGCCCATGGAGCAGGCCAAGCTTGAGTTCGGGGAAAACGGTTTTCGATAGATGCTCGAATTCCTCGATGGCCGCTTTCAACTCCAGTTTCGATTCTTCGATAACGGGATAAACGATATAGCCTTGGTGGGCGGCTTTCACTTCCCGGCGGAGAAACTCCCACACACCGGGAAGATGTTTTTCCGAAGTGGTGCGAGTTTCGATGGGAGTGCGGCCCGGCGGCAGTTCATCGAGCACCGAAACTTCCAGGTCGCCATAGAGCGTGAGAGAAAGTGTGCGCGGAATGGGCGTAGCGGTGAGCACGAGAACATGGGGAGCGTGGCCATGGCTCGCGGCCTTGTCCATCAACCTCTTGCGCTGTAGCACGCCAAAGCGGTGTTGTTCATCGATGGCGACGAAGCCCAGTCGCCGGAATTCCACGTTGTCTTCGATCAACGCATGCGTCCCGATGACGAGCCGTGCTTCACCCGATTGGATTCGTTCCAGTGCGCCAGCCTTGTCGGTAGATTTCAGGCCGCTGATCAGTAATTCGACGGTGTAGCCGCCGGGCGCAAGGATGCGGCGCGCGGAAAGATAATGTTGCACGGCAAGAATTTCAGTGGGGGCCATCAGCGCCGTCTGGCAACCGTTTTCCGCGGCGATTACCGCCGCTTGCAGCGCGACAATCGTCTTCCCGCTGCCAACGTCGCCTTGCAGCAGGCGATTCATGGGCACACGCTTTTCCAGGTCGGCAGCAATTTCGGCGAGCACGCGTTTCTGCGCATTGGTAGGTTTGAAGGGCAAAATACGTTTCAAGGCTTCACGGACCTGGTCTTCGCGTACGTGGAAAGCAATGGCGTTCTCCTTGCGAGTAGCTTTGCGTCCCAGCGCCAGACTCAACTGGTAGAGGAAAAATTCCTCGAAGATGAGGCGCTGTTGCGCGGGCGAACGAAAGAAGTTCAGCGCTGCGAGAGATTCTCCCTGCGCCGGAAAATGCGTGCAGATCAAAGCGTCACGCCGCGATGGGTAGCGTAGCCGTTCGCGCAGCGCGGGCGGCAGAATGTCGGGAATGTTCGGATCGAGATTCTGCAGCGTGGCGTAGACCGCGCGGCGAATCATGCGCGTGCCAAAGGTGCCGATGGCTTCGTAGATGGGTACGATGCGGCCCATCTCGGCAGAATCGACTTCGCCGGCGCCGAGCACTTCGATTTGCGGATTCACCATTTCGTGGCGCGCCGGCCGCAACTTGTCGATCTCGACTTTGCCGTGAAGAATTAGTTCCTGACCGGGCTTCAGGCGTCCTTCCAGGTATCCACCATGAAAGAATTTGCAGGGCAGCGAACCGCTTTCATCCTGAACGAGAAGGTGATAGATGGCATCGCGGCCATATCTGCCGCGGACGGCCTGGCCGCTCATGACGCGGGCACGGAGGGTGTAGACGCCGTTGGGCTGAACGTCTTTAATCCTGGAAAAGTGAATGCGGTCTTCGTAACGGAACGGCAGATAGTTCAGCAGATCCTCGAGTGTCAAAATGCCGCGTTTCGCCAGAAGCTCCGCGCGTTGCGGCCCCACTCCCTTCACCATGCGAACTTCTGTGTGCAGACTGATGGACATGTCTCTTCTTTATACCATTCTCCATGTAACCTCCGCCTTTCGTGAAACTTGCGTCCTAGGCCCACGTATCAGTAGAGTGGGCCTTTAGATTGCCCAGCGGTCAGGGAGGCTCCATTGCCGGAAGCTCGATTGACGGGGTCGGACAAGCGCGCGCTCATTCTGTGGATTATCTTCGGAATCATCGGCCTGATTTTTGCTGAGAAATATTTCTTCCGAGCGTTTCCGGAAGCTTCAGTGGATTTCAAAGTGTCGCGCACGGAAGCGCAGAACCGCGCGAAGCAATTCGTGCAAAGCCTGGGCGAGAACCTGAACGGATACCAAGTAACGATCAACTTTGCCGTCGACGAAAACGCGAAAACCTACCTGGAACGCGAACTAGGCTTGCAGCAGGCGAACCGGCTGATGTCCAGCGAACTGAACATCTGGTATTGGGAAGTACGATTCTTCCGGCCGCTGCAGGAGGAGGAATACCGGGTGAGGTTGAGCCCCGCAGGGAAAGTGGTGGGGTACGAGCACAAAATCGAAGAAGTGCGCGCCGCAAATTCGCTGAATCACGATGAGGCGCTTGCCAAGGCGCAAGCGTTTCTGCAGAACAAGTTCGGCGACGACCTGAACAACTGGGAATTTCTGCCCGAGGAGGCAAACTCTGAAACGCGCCCCAATCGTGTGGACTGGTCGTTCACCTGGGAGCGCAAGGGGTTCAAGGCCAAGGAAGCGCCCTACCGGTTACAGGTGGGGCTCGATGGCGATCGCCTCGCCAGCACCCAGGAATACCTGCAAGTGCCGGAAGCGTGGTCGCGCGGCTACCAGAAACTGCGCTCCACGAACACCTTCTACAACGAGATTGCCCTTATTCCTTATGGATTCCTGTTGGGAGGAGCGCTGTGGCTGGGCATTTCGTTGACGCGGCAAAGAAAAACGACTTGGGCGCCGGCGCTGAAAATCGGGGCGATCGTCGCGCTGTTGTTCTTTCTGATGCAGGTGAACCAGTGGGATGCCTACCGCGCGGGTTATGACACCCACGTTACGTACGCAAGTTTTGTGCTCAAGACGCTGTTGCAAATTGCAGCGGGCGCGTTGGCATCGGGATTGATGGTCACGCTGGTGCTGCCGGGTGGCGAGCCGTTGTATCGCTCCACGCAGCCTACGCGCATGCGGCTGTATGAAGCATTCAGCCGACGCGGCTTGCGCTCCAAGGAATTCTTCTGCGCGTCGATTGTAGGCCTCTCGTTGGCCGCGGCGCATATGGGCTTCATCGTCGCGTTCTACATGATTGGCAGCAAATTTGGGGTGTGGGCCCCGCAGGACACAAATTATTCCGAGGTATTCAATACTGCCATTCCCTGGATCGCGGGGGTAGCGATTGGCGTGATGGCGGCCACCAGCGAAGAATTTCTCTTCCGGTTGTTTGCCATCCCGTATCTCGAAAAACTGACCGCGTCGCGAATCGTCGCTGTGATTCTGCCGGCTTTTTTCTGGAGCTTCCTACATAGCGCATATCCCCAGGAACCAGGGTACATCCGAGGAATTGAAGTGGGCATGATCGGAATCGTGACGGGGCTGGTGATGCTGCGTTGGGGCATCGTGGCAACACTGATCTGGCACTACACGGTGGACGCATCGCTGGTGGGACTGCTGCTTATCCGTTCAGACAATCTGTATTACAAAGCTTCCGGCATCGTTGTAGGCCTGGCGGCGGTTGCCCCGCTGGCATGGTCTGGCATTTCGTATCTGCTGCGCGGGAGTTTCGAGCCCGTGGATGATTTACTGAACGGCGTCGAAGCGCAAGAGATTAGCATCACCGATCGGCCGGCCACGGAGAGCGCAGCCGTTGCCGCGCGGCGTTATGATCCGCTTACGGCGGGGATGATTGGCTTTTTGGCGCTAGGCGTGATCGTCGGCGGATTGCTGGCATGGAAGATGACGCACGAAACCATTGGCGATTACCTGAAGGTCTCCGTCAATGCGCGCGCGGCAATCACCCGTGGCGACGCGGTCATGAAGCAACACGGTCTGGAGCCTAATAGTTATCACCGAACCGCGCAATTTGTGGACACCACCAATGCGTTGGCCAATGAATACCTGCGACGCCGCATGCCCATCGTGGAAATCAACAAGATTTATGAACAGCGAGTTCCCGGATCACTTTGGCGCGTCCGCTATTTCCGCGATTCCCAGCCAGAGGAGTTTGCCGTCACGCTGCAGCCCGATGGCACGGTGCAGGCCTTCCGCCACACCATGGCGGAAGCCGCGAAGGGCGCCAATCTCAGCAAACAGCAGGCCCAGGCAATCGCAGAGAAATTTCTAAGCGAGCAGAAAAAGATCGACTTGAGCGCATGGAAACTGGTGGAAGCGGATTCGGAAAAGCATCCCAACCGGACCGACCACACTTTGACCTGGCAACAAAAGACGCCCCTCGATGCTGAAAATTCAGGCACGAAGGATTCCACCGACCACGCCTACGCCCGCATCGAGTTGCAAGTTCTCGGCGACGAGCCGGCCAACTACCGCACCTATGTGAAAATTCCGCAGGAGTTCGTGCGCAAGCAGCAGGAGCTGACTTTGCCACGCACCCTCATTTCCGTCGGGCAAGTGATTCTCGCCCTGGGCCTGCTGATCAGTGTGATTGTCTTTTACTTCAAACGCTGGCGCTCCGAACCCGCCGTGCATGTTCCCTGGCGGAAAATGTTCCAGTGGGGACTTGTGGGGCTGGCGGCATTTCTCGGGGATATTCTGCTTGGCAAAGGCATTCCGAACTTAATGGCTCAATATCCCACCGCCATGTCACTGCGTTTGTTTTTTGGAACCGCAACGGTGGGGGTACTCATATTCAGCGCAGTGATTTTGGGCGGCATCGTGTTGCTGTACGGCTTCGCATGGCATTTTGCCGCCAGGGCGTTTGGCGAAGAGCGAATACCCACGTGGCTCGGGATGCCTGGCGACTATTACCGTGACGCATTTTGGATCGGGCTGGGAGGCGCCTCGCTATGGATCGGCCTGAACCGCCTTCTGGGAGTTGTCGCGCAATGGTGGCCGACGGTCCATCGAGGTTACCCGGCTCATTTCGGAGATTCGTTTGACGCGATGTTCCCGGCCGCAACGGTCATTGGCGGGACCCTCCTTCGGGCATTGTTCCTCACGGGAATCTTTGCCTTGGCGTCCTCCGTGCTCGGCGCTGAAGTTCGCGTACGATGGGTGCGCATGGTTCTGTTCTTAGGAGTAGCTGCTGCCCTGGTTTCAAATTGGGGATCACCCACCGACTTCCTTAAGCAATTTCTGCTCCATGCCATCCTGCTGGGAGTCATGGTTATCGGAGTTCGCCGAGTGTCTCGCTTCAATCTTCTAGGACTTCTTTTGGTGATTGCCTCGGTGGACTTGACGACGGGAGCTCTCGAGCTGCTCTCGCAACCGGACAGTTTCTACCACGCCCAGGGTTACCTGGTGGTGGCCACGCTGGCGCTGCTCCTGGGACTGCCGCTGGTGGCTTGGCGATTGAGTCCAGGCGAGAAACTTTTGCCTGCCTAACTTCGTCTTGTCATTATGGGCTGTGCCTGCATCTACGGGCGCAAGGGTGAGCTTCGGTCGGGAAAAGGGTAACCAGGTCGCGGACTGCTCACAATCGAGTGTAGACCGCGTCGAATAAGGGTATCGGTAGGTGATTTTTCGTTGCCGGGGGAGTCCATCCCTGAACGTGTTTTGGTGCAGTGGGATACACCAGAATTGGCAAAGAGAAAGCGAATATGCCGTTACCCAATTTGGCTTTAGCTCTCGCGAATGAAACCAGTCAGACTAGCGCTTCCGCGGCTGGGCTGGCTAGGGTGATCTCGTTGGCCGACCTTGATGATCGACACCTCGTGCAGGAAGCACAGGCGGGTAGCCGTGACGCTTTCGAGGAATTGGTGCGGCGCTACGACCGGGACGTACTGCGGCTGGCGCTGAACCTAATGAAGCGCACGGAAGATGCGCGCGACGTTTATCAGGAAGCCTTTCTGAAGGTCTACCGCAATCTCCACCGCTTCCGCTTTGAGTGCAGTTTTTACACTTGGCTGTACCGCATCGTCACCAACGTCTGCCTGGACCACCTGCGACGCCGCCAGGCTCGCCCAGAGGATCAGGCTCCTGAATTGCACCCCGCGAAGTATGAGGATGGGGGAACGGACTTCTTCGAACGCCAGCGGGAGTATCGTCCTACCCTGGATCCCGAGCGCCACCTGGTAGGAAAAGAAATTCAAGCGCGGCTAGCTGTGGCCATGGAACGGTTGTCTCCGCGCGAACGCATCGTCTTTGAAATGAAGCATTATCAGGGGTTGAAACTCCGCGCCATCGGAGACGCCCTGGGAACCAGCGAAGAAACCGTAAAGAATTCACTGTTTCGTGCGACGCGGAAACTCCGCAGTGAATTGGGAGTTCTGCGATGAGCCCGAAAAATACTTGCGCGGAAGTCGTGCCGCTTTTGGTTTTTTATCTATGTAATGAAGTGGACGACCGGGAGCGCGCGCAGATCGAGTACCATCTCGCCAAATGCGAGGCCTGTCGCACACAACTCTCCGAGGAACGTAGCTTCCAAGATGCCATGGGCGGGGTCTCTCAAGCGGCAGACGAACTGGATACCTCCGGCATTCTCTTAGCGCAATGCCGCAGCGAACTGGCCGAGCAGCTCGACGATTTGACGCGGCCGCGCGTGAAAGAAACTCCGCTGCGATTCGCATGGCTGCGCCGCTGGTTGATCGTTCATCCCGCGTTGAGCGGGGGGGCGCTAGTGGCTTTGGGACTTGTTCTGGGGGTGCAATCCACCGCATGGTACGCGAGCCGCAATCCCAGCAATGGCATGGATCAGGCCATCGATGTGCGTCCCAGCGTGCGCTTGACCGACGATCAACTCGCCAAGATGGCTGTCGCCGGAATCAACTTGACGCCCTCCTCTTCCTCAGAAAAGCAGAATGTGCGGTTGCAACTGAGCGCGGAGCAACCAGTCGAGCTGACCGGCAGCCTGGATGACTCGGACGTGCGGCGAGTGCTTACCTACGTGTTAGCGAACGGCGAGCGATTCGATCCAGGTGTGCGGCTGGATTGCCTGGAGGCGCTGAAAGCTCGAGCCAGGGATGCTGCGGTGCGCAATGCGCTGCTTTCCGCGGCGCGCAAGGACCAGAACCCGGCAGTGCGTCTGAAGGCGCTGGAAGCTCTGGGCGATGAATCATCGGATCAAGCCGTTCGCGACACTCTTTTGCAGGCGTTGCAGTATGATACGAACCCGGGAGTTCGCGTAGAAGCTGTGAACTTGTTGGTGCGCTCTTTGCAGAATTCACCGGAAGGGCTGATGCCCATGCCTAGTTTGCCCGAAGGGCACGCGCCGTCAGCAGTTCCGGGTGTCGTGGCCGGTTCTGCGGATGAATCGATGGCCAATGTGATCCGCACGCTCGAGGATTTGCAGCGCAAGGATCCCAGCCGCTACGTTCGCCTACAAAGTGCCGCAGCGTTGCGGCAAATTGCTGCGCGTAATGAACAGTGATCTAACGAGCTGGATTTTCTAACCGCATGCGCATGGAGCCTCGCATCTCGCGTTTTGACGACCAACCGCGCGGAAATTTTCCCGCGTTGGGAAGAGCGCTCCTTCTCACGCTGCTGCTTTCCGTTGCCCCCGTTTGGAGCGGCGAAAACACTCCCCCGCACCTGTCCGCGGAGCGCTCTGGAACAATTCCAACCTCCGAAGGCCTGACGTTACACGTGACGACGGACCTGGGCTCGGTGAATATCCAGAAGCAGCCTCCCGGGTCGCCTCGCGCCATCCACTACTCGGTACACATCGAAACCGATGCGCGCGAACCGCTGGCAACGAAACTACTGCAGAATTACGCGTTGGCTGCCGCGAGTAATGCGTCGGGCGTGACCATCACAGGAACGATTCCTCAGCAACACGTAAGAGCAGGAGGAAAGCAGCAGCAAGCACAGTTCTGGGTGAAATTCCTCGTTAGCGTGCCGGTGGACTACAACGTGGAAGTTTCCACCGGCGCAGGCGATATCGAAACGTCGGATCTGGGTGGACGCGTTGTTCTGGAAACCGACGGCGGCAACATTACTACCGGCCGCATTGGCTTTGAGCGACCCGCCGCGATGATCGGGCATCCCATGGCCAAGATCGAAACCCAGGGGGGCCATATCAGCGTAGAAGACGTTTTCGGCGATTTTGATGCTTACACCGCTGGCGGGCACATTCGAGCCGGCAATATTGCGGGTAACGCGAAACTGCGCACCGGTGGAGGGCACATCCGCGCGGGAAAGATCCAAGGCGTCGCACAATTGGAAACAGAAGGCGGAAACATCACGGTAGGAGAAGCCGGCACGCTGGTGACCGTGCGAACCGGGGGTGGCCAGATCGATTTTGGCGAAGTGCACGGATCGGTACGCGCGCAGAATGGCGGCGGCGGAATTCGCATGATGTATGTTGCCGGCCCTCTGGAAGTGGTGACGAGCGGCGGGAGCATCTGCTTGACCAAGGTCACCAATACCGTTCGCGCCGCAACCGGAGATGGCACCATCACTGCGTGGATAGCGCCCGACTCCAACGACCCCCGGCAAACCGTGCGGCTTCCGGGCCCTTCGCAATTGGCTTCTGAAACCGGCGACATCGTTCTGTATCTGCCGCGGAATATTGCGGCGACGATTGATGCCACGGTCGATCGCGGCGGCGTGCATCGGATTGAAGCAGATCCGTCGCTACTATTGAACGCGCGCGCGCGCCCGGATGGTGTGGTGCACGCCATGGGCAGACTCAATGGCGGAGGAGCGGTACTGCGGCTGCATACGGCTACAGGAAAAATTCGTCTGCAATATCTCGACGCGGACAGCACGCTGCGCAACTCGCTTTTGCAGGAGCAGAAGCATCGCATCGAAGAAAAGCTACAGCAAGCGGGCTTCACGCCGGTCACGATACCGAGCCAAACTGCCGAAGCTCCGCCGGCGATTGCTGCCGGCGGGAGGGGCGACTGGTTCGACACTGTAATTACGCGCCTGGAAATCGGGCTTACGGGCGGCCTTCATGAGGACCAGGACGAGTTCATGAAGCACGTGCTGAATCAGCCGCCTCCGGAATATCCGCAACTGGCGCGCAAGGCCGGCGTGCAAGGCGTTGTAAGGCTGCAAGTACGGCTGAAGACGGACGGAACCTTGGTGGTGGAAAAAGTCCTGGAAGGCGAACCAGCGCTGGTAGACGCAGCGACAATCGCGGTCAGGCAATGGCGGCTGAATCCTGAAGAGTGGGACGGTAAGAAGGTAGATGTAATTTCGACCGTAACGTTTAATTTTCAGCTGCGCTGAAGCTTTGCACGATTGGGGTGGCTGACAAGAGTTTATCGGTGTCCTGGGGGCTCCCGTCGGATGAAAGTTTTCGAAGGAGGTTCGATTATGGCTCGCTCCGCAACCCGTGGCGTCTGCATGGCTATTCTCCTGGCTGTATTTCTCGCTGCTCCGCACTGTTTCGGAGTGACGCGCGAGTTTACGAAAACATTTCCGCTGCAGGCCGACGGTTCGTTCGAACTGTCGAACGTGAACGGTACGGTGCGCATCGAGACGTGGGACAAAGATGAGGTGGAAGTGCGCGCGGTGAAGACGACGACGGAGAAAGAGTCTGCGTTGGATCTGGTTTCCATCGACGTCAACTCGCGCCCCGATGCCCTTTCCATATCCACGCGCTACCCGGAACTAGGTGGGGCGGAAGTGGCCGTGGAGTACACCGTGCACGTGCCGCGGCGCGCGCACTTGAACAAATTAAGCACGGTGAACGGAACACTCCGCGTCATGGACGCCGAAGCAA
>Ga0210387_10001605_pt1 | contig 17085 bp, 10 predicted proteins | sample IncBWC7OmetaG_FD_160108 | JGI IMG/M metagenome (GOLD analysis project Ga0210387, IMG submission 160108) | Forest soil microbial communities from Barre Woods Harvard Forest LTER site, Petersham, Massachusetts, United States - Inc-BW-C-7-O ...
ACAGCCGAAACACCACCCCCAAGACCACGGAGATTTAATGCGTTTGGCAGGCGCACTTCGCTTCCTCGCGCCGGCGCTCGGCCTATTGGCCGCACCGCCCGGCTATCATGTGCTCGCCACCTACACGATCGGCGGCACTGGCGGATGGGACTATGTGGCGTTCGACACGGCCGGCCATCGCCTGTTCGTCGCGCGTCAGACTCGCATCCAAGTCATTGATCCAGAGACGGGGAAGGTGCTCGGCGAGATCCCCGGCATGTCGCGCGCGCATGGCATTGCGTTCGCCTATGAGTTCGGCCATGGCTTTGCGACCTCGGGCACCGATAGTACCATCACGATGTTCGATCTCAAGACACTCGCGGTGCTCGGCACGGCGAAGGGGCAGCTCGACGCGGATGCCGTGCTCTATGATCCCGCCTCGAAGCGCGTGTTCTCGTTCAATGGCGACTCCAAGAGTGCGACCGCAGTCGATGCGCAGACTGGCAAGGTCATTGGCAACATCGACCTCGGCGCGGGGCCGGAGTTCGGCGTCACCGCCGGCGATGGGAAGCTGTACGTCAATCTCGAGGAAGAGGGCAACATTGCCGAGATCGATGCGCAAGCCATGAAGGTTACGCGCAAGTGGGAGTTGGGTACCTGCAAGGGCGCGACTGGTCTCGCCATCGATCGCGTGCACCATCGGTTGTTCAGTGGGTGCAATACGAAAGGGGCGCCCATCATGGCAATCTCTGACTATACCTCCGGGAAGTACATCACGAGCATCCCGATCGGGCCCGGGGTTGACGCTGCCGGGTTCGATCCCGGAACTGGCTACGCGTTCGCATCGAGTGGGGCGGACGGTACGTTGACCGTGGTGCACGAGGATAGTCCCGACAAGTTCACGCTCGCCGAGTCGGTGAAGACAATGCTCGGCGCGCGTACGATGACCGTGGATCCGAGGAGCCACAAAGTCTATGTCGTGAGCGCGAAGTTCTCGCCAGAGCGCAAAATGGTACCCGACAGCTTCACGCTGCTCGTCCTCGGCATGTAGGCCTCCTCGGCGCTTCGCGCCTCGTCGCCTAGCACGAAAAGGGGGCAGTGCACGGCTACGTAGCTGCACTGCCCCTCTGACATCCATGCCGCCGGCATCCCGTGCACGCAAAGGGGCAGTGCGCGGCTACGTAGCTGCACTGCCCCTCTCGCATCCGTGCCACTGGCATCCGTGCCACTGGCATCCGTGCCGCTGGCATCCGTGCCGCTGGCATCCGTGCCGCTGGCATCCGTGCCGCTGGCATCCGTGCCGCTGGCATCCGTGCCGCTGGCATCCGTGCCGCTGGCATCCGTGCCGCTGGCATCCGTGCACGCAAAAGGGGCAGTGCACTGTAACTAGCTGCACTGCCCCCTCTGGATCCCTTCGGCGTTCGCCCGTCACGGCGACGAGGCGCGAAGCGCCGAGGAGTGTTTAGCGGTGGTGTCCGCCGCCACCGCCATGGCCGCCGCCACCACCGTGGCCGCCGCCGGAGCTCTGGTAGTGCGCGTGCGAGCCGCCACCACCGCTGCCGTGCGGCGCACTGCCGCCGCTGTGGGGCGAGCCACCGCCGCCGCCGGTGCGCGGGGCGCTCTGGGTGCGATCATAGGGCTGAGCGCCGCCGCCGGCCGAAGGTGCGACCCGACGTGCGACAGGCGTAGGCGCACGCGAACCGGCGCCGTAACCCGGCGACGAGTAGCCAGGATGGCCAGCTTGGAAGCCGCCACCAGCCGGCGACGCGGAAGGGACGCGGCTAGCGGTGACCCGCGAGCCGACCGACCCAGCGCCATTCGGCGTCATCACGCGCCCTGTATTCGCAGGGACCGGCGCCGAACGTCCAGCCGTCTGCGGGAATACCGTGCGGTTACCCACGGCGCCACGATTGCCGACAAAACCACCGTGCGCCGACAAGTTCGTTGTCGAGAACACCGAGCGTGAACCGATAGCCGCGCTACCGCCGAAGCGACCGCGATACCCGGTAACGCCAGGCCCGCCGAGCGTACGACCAGCGAACACTCCGGTCGACGCATAGACGCCGCGACCGCGATACCCTATGCCACCCCAAGGGTGATACCCGACGCCCCACCCCGGATGGTGATAGAAGCCACCACCGCCGTAGTACCCGCAGCCCCAGCATCCATAGCCGCCGAAGCCAAAGCCGATGCCAAGGCCGAACCCGCCACCCCAGCCCCAACCCGCGTACGGATAGTAGCCCCAAAACGGATCATACGGATCATAGTACGAAGCACCCCACCACCACGGGCTCGGCCCGTAGGTCGCGACAACGACCGGCGGCGGATAGTAGGCGCTAGCAGCCGTACCGTCAGAGTAGCCGCTGTTGTCGTAGCTACCATTGTCCGCATACGCCTGATCCCGACGGAACGGCGGCGCGATGCGATAGGTGGCCAAGTCGTAATCGAAATGGGCGCCCGTCGCCATCTGCTGCACGATGTCGGTCATGACCGCTTCTTCGTGCCCGGTCACACCGCTATCAGGAAAATTGTCCTGATCCCAGTGATCGCCGGTCATGAAGTTGTCGAACTTGAACGGCTCAGCCGAGAACGCGACGTAGACCATGCCGGTCCCGTGCGTCTCCGTCACTCGGAAAGCCTCGCCGTCGTCGTGCGAGCGCACTTCGAACTTGGTGCCGGCCGCGATATGATTGGGCTCATTCGGGTCGACTGGGAACAACGGCCGTACCCGGCCGTCGGGCGTCGCTTGCAGCACCACGACGAAACCATCATCACGAACCTTTACGAACACGCGGGCGCGGTCCCCGCGGTCATATACGCTGTTGCTGTTCAGCGTGACGCGGACTGCCGGATCACCGGGTCCAGCGTTCGGCGATGCTGTCTCTGGGCTGGTCGACGCATCCTGCGCCGCCGCCACTCCCGCCACCATCGCCACCAGTACTAACGCATTCCGCCACATAGAATCCTCCGGACTCTCACCATCTCAGAGAGCGAGGAACGTGCCACCATGTAAATATAGTTATTTCAACTACTTATAGCAAATCACACCCGCGATTCTGTCCATCTATTCGGACGCCTGTGTCATCGACGTTGGAATTCGGGTGTTTCGAGAACTGGGGCCTTGAGGCCCAGGACAAATTTAACACGATTGAGCAAGGCCCCGGCATTCATCCACTCCTCGCCCGTTTCCGGGTACCCATTGGGCGCCACGTGCCCAAACAAGGGCTCCCCGAGGTTCCCCACCGTTTGCGCGGCTCGCGGGGTGGTGTCAGGAGGAGCATTCATCGCTCGGAAGGCACTGACAACGAATTCGAACGGACTCTTCACTTTGGTGCGGCTCGTCACAGCGACGTAGAACTCGTGGGAGGTCACGATTGTCCTCACGACTTCTCGAATATCGCCATCGGTTCGCATGAACGTCGCCGCGGCACGGTCGACGAGCGCCGGTGGTGGGCTGTCACTGACAAATCGTACGCAGAGTTTTCGTGCAATAAAACGGGCGGTCGCCGGATGCCGGGCGACGACGTCGAGCACTGTCTCGCCATCCGCGAGCCCCTGTCCGGCGGGCAAAGTGTGTCCCAACACCATCTTCGGTCCGGCATCGTGCCACTCCGGACGGAACTCGAACTGGCCAACGTGCTCGGGATCCAGGATTGTCCACCCGGTGAACGCTCGCGCGACGTCGATCACGTCCTGCTGCGTGTAGCCACCATCGACGCCGAGTGTGTGCAGCTCGAGGAGCTCGCGGCCGTAGTTCTCGTTCAGCCCGTGGCCCTTTCGTCTGGCGTTGCCCACCAATAACGGTCGCGTGGGTTCGGCGCCCGAGTCCCAGTTGTCGAGATAGTAGAGCATCGCTGGACTGTGGGCGACGGCGCTGAGCAGATCGCGGAATTTGCCGAGGGCATGCGGCCTCACCACGTCGCGATCAAAATCAACGAGCAGATATCGCTCCGGTCCCTTTCCCGAATAAATCGAGAAATGATTCTCCCAAAAGTCGGTCATGACTTCGAGGAGTTGCCTCTGACTCACGACGGCCCGCGCTACTCGTGACGCCTGAAGATCCGTCAGAATTCTGTTGGAGGCCGCGTCGGCTTGTTTGAGCGCGACCGAGTCGTCGTGGCGTTGGGCCGAATCGGGCGGCAACGGATACTTCGTGCGCTGACTGCGGAGTTCCTGCGGTAGCACGTAGATCCGCGCGAGATTGGCCGTGTGCATCGACTCCGCGGGAAACCGCGCCAGCAGGCGGTCGGCGGCCGCGTCGTCGATGCGCTCCGGATGCAATTGCGTGTCGATCCATCGTTTGATGCCAACGCGACCCACCGAATCAACCTCGCCTGGGCGCGGACCGAACGTCAGGCGATCGAGGGCCTGAAGCGGCGCGTGGCCGCCCGTCACGCATCCCATGAGGACGCAGACGAGCGGCCACGCAAGGTACGGAGTGAAGCGACTAGCCACGCCCCTTCTCGGGCTTCTTCTCCTCTTCTTTAGGAGGAGGCGGCGCTTTCTTAGGCTTCTTGTTCTTGGGCTTCGGGGCGGGAGCCGGCTTGTCTTCAGTTGCCGGCTTCGCCTCGGTCTCCGGCTTCGACTCTACCGACTTTACCGCTGGCGTTCCATTGTGCTCTGGCGGCTGCGGGACACGCGAAGCAGTTGCCGGTTGCCCCACTGGCCTTGCCGCCGCCAGCGTCTGGGTCTTGGCCGGCCGATCCACGAACCCGTTGTTACCCGCCTGCACCGGCTGCGCGGCCGCAAGACCCTCGCGAGCAGGCTTGAGCGTGCCACCGTTCGTGTTCGCCGCAGGTTTGATGAGCGACTGATGCTGCGGAGCGGTCTGACGCAGCTGATTCTCCTGCGCCGGCGCTAACGGTTTGCCGCCATTCTCGGCGAGCGCCTGTTGCTTCTGAGCAAATGGTACAGCAGCAGGAGGCGGTGCGGTCTTCGCGACGACCGCGCGATTCTCCACCGCGGCCGGCGGTGCTTTGACGCTTGCCGCCGCAGCGGTATTACCCGTTACGGCCGACTTCTGTGGCACTGTTCCCGTCGGCGGAGCCGTTCCGTTGACCGGAGCGCTCGCCAACTGCTCAGACGTTACTGGCACGGCCGCCTTTGAAACCGACGCGCCGCTCGCCATCGCGTTCTGCGGTACCGCCGTCACCGCACCCGGTGCGCCCGCATTGCGATAGTTCGTGATGTTCGTGGTGTTGTTGACGTTCGTCGTGTTGTAATTGTTGATGACCGTCGTGTTGTTGTTGATCACGGTCGTGTTGTTCACGACGTTCACCTGATGCACGTAGTTGTCGCTCACCGCATACGGCGGGTGATAGACTTCGCCCACGCCGAGCGCGACCCAACCCACGCTACCGCCACCACCGACGGCGACGCCAGCGTGCCAGCCACCGCCGCCCACGAAGGCGACCAGCGCCGGCGCGTATACGGGCCGTGCAACGACGACAACCGCGGGACCCGGATTTGGATTCGGACACCAGAACCAGTTCCCACCGGCGTACGCCCAGCGACCGTAGTGATACGGGGCGTAACCCCACGGCGCCTCATCGACCCACGACCAACCCCACGGGTCGACCCACACCCAGTGACCGGTGTGATACGGAGCCCAACCCGGTCCAACGTGATCGGGAACCCACACGTTCCCGTACCCATCGACGTACGTCCAGTGGCCGTACTGGTCGAGGTCTTCATACCCGGGCATCTCGCGCGAGACATATCGGACCGAGACCGATCCGTCCTCGCGGTGATCGCGCGAAAGGCACCACTGATCCCAATCGTCCGGGGCGCCTAAGTCGGTGAGATCATAGGTCGGCGAGTCCGTGCCCTTCACCGATGCGACTTGGTGGGCATTGACCTCGAACGACGACCCGGCAGCGGTCACCTCGACGCCTCCGTTCCATACGCGCACGGTCGACAGCGTGCCATCGGGGTTGACGTCGACGCGGTACTCGCCGGCACGCCCAAAGGTGATGGCGCTGTTTGGTGAGTCGATCTCGTAGACTTGTCCATCGTCGACCGACCGAATGCGGATCGTCGCCGTGCCGGAGGCCAGGCGCATTTGCAGGGTGTTGTCGTCGACGTTCACGAAGTCGAGCTCCGTTTGCGCCGAGAGACGAATCGCGGTCGCACCGACGTGGACCTCAGCCCGGGAGTTCTCGTCGGTCCAGAGTCGATCGCCGGTCGTCAGCGGTCGGTTGGGTTGGGCAATTGCCCACTCGTCCACGCCCGACGCGCGGAACGAGACGGTGCCTTGGATCAGATTCAACCGGCCTACTCGCGCCGGAGGATCGGCCATCAAACTCGGCGCCGCTAACCCCAGCAGCAGAATCCAACGATGTCGCATTTGTGCCTCCAGCCCGGATGGTTCGGCCTGTATCGAGCAAGCCGCGGTCCAAACATCTAACTCGTTGTGCCCAGTGAAGATAACCGCTCGGGCCGATCTCGCGTTGTCCTCGACGGAGGACACGCCAGGGACCGATCGTCACGCCTGAGACGATCGTACCCACGCACTCGTTAGTCGTTACCGTGCGCGTGTATGTTCCTGACCCGCTATGGCTCAGCCGATCATTCCTCTTCCACCGGAAGAGGCAACCACAGAGACCGGCGAGATGGTGCGCCCGCAGACGCCGCGCTGGGTCGACGCGCTCATGCTCGTCGTCGTGCTGGCCATCGTGTACGGCGTCCTTCGCGCCGTCAGTACGTGGAGAGCGCCGCTCAGCTCCGGCACGCGGGTCTCGCTCGACCTGTGGCATCTGCCGCTCTACGCGGCGCTGTCGACTCTCAGGATGGCGCTGGCCTACGCGATCTCGCTCGTGTTCAGTCTCGCCTACGCGAAGATCGCGGCCTCGAGCAAGACCGCCGAGCGGTTCATGTTGCCGCTGCTCGATATTCTGCAGAGCATACCTATTCTGTCGTTCATGCCCGGTGTGGTCATCGGGCTCTCGTCGCTGTTCCCAGGACGCGCGTTGGGACTCGAGTTGGCCGCCATCCTGCTCATCTTCACGAGTCAGGCTTGGAACATGGCGTTCAGCTTTCACCAGTCGTTGCTCACGATTCCAAACGAGCTGAGTGAAGCCTCCACCGTCTATCGCCTGGGGCCCTGGCGCAAGTTCACGCTGCTCGAATTGCCATTCGGCGCCATCTCCCTCATCGCCAATAGTATGATGAGTTGGGCTGGCGGGTGGTTCTTCTTGATCGCCGCGGAGCAATTCACCCTAGGCAAAAGCAATTACGAGTTGCCTGGTCTTGGATCGTTTTTGCAAGAAGCCACGAGAGCAGGCAACATGATGGCGCTCGTGCTCGGGTTGCTCACGCTGATCGCCATCATTATCGCACTGGACATGTTCCTGTGGCGGCCGCTCGTCGCCTGGTCCGATCGGTTCAAGTTCGAGCAATCCGGTTCTGGTGATGTGCCAAAGTCGGTCGTCCTGGAGTGGATCCAGGGGTCCGCGTGGATCGAGTGGGTCATCGCCCATACGTTCGAGCCATCAGGCCGGTGGCTCAATCGCGTACTGAGCCCGCCACGTCCGGCACTGATTCGCTATGCGGACGAAGCGGAACCCTCGGGCAATTGGTTGCAGAAAAACTGGAAGAGTCTCATCGCGATTTCCCTGGTCACCGTGATCGTCGCCTGGGGCGCGATCGCGTCGCTGCGCGAGTTGACCGGACTATCCGGCAAAGAGTGGGGAACGATCGGCATGGGCGCCGGCGCCACTTTTCTCCGGACGCTGGCCGCGCTTATCCTGGCCGCCGCCTGGACGATCCCCGTTGGCGTCGCGATCGGCACCAATCCGAAATGGTCCCACCGCGCGCAGCCAATCATTCAGATCATTGCATCGGTCCCGGCCACCGCCGTCTTTCCGTTGCTGCTCGCGGTACTGCTCGGCATCCCGGGTGGCCTCAACGTCGCCGCCATCCTGCTCATGCTGCTCGGGACCCAATGGTACGTGCTGTTCAACGTCGTGGCCGGCGCCATGGCCATTCCGTCTGACCTCCGCGAGGCTGCCGTCAACTATCAAGTGACCGGTTGGCGACGGTGGAAGACGTTGATCTTGCCGGCGATCTTCCCCTACCTTGTCACGGGGATGATCACCGCGACCGGGGGCGCCTGGAACGCGAGTATCGTCTCGGAGTTCGTGACGATTCCGCCGGACCAGACCAGGAGCACGCTCGGACTCGGCGCGCTCATCACCGAGTCAGCGAATAGCGGCAACTTTCCGTTGTTGCTCGCCAGCACTCTCGTCATGGCCGGCATCGTGATCACTGGCAATCGGTTGGTCTGGCGTCGTCTCTATGGATTGGCCGCGACCCGTTACCGGCTCGACTGACTGACATGGCATTAGCAATTGAACCCCACGCGACGACCGGGACCGGCGAGGTCCTGATTGCGGCCGAGAAGGTCTGCAAGTACTACGGCGACGATCGGTCGCCCGTGCTGGACAGCGTCAGCCTCGACTTGAAATCCGGCGAGTTCATCGCACTCCTCGGCCCCTCTGGCTCCGGCAAATCCACGCTGCTGCGCGTGCTCGCCGGGCTCATGCCTCCCTCCGAGGGTCGTGTACTGGTCCACGGCGACCCGCTTCAAGGACCAAATCCGCGGGTGGCGATCGTCTTCCAGAGCTTTGCGCTGTTCCCGTGGCTCACGGTGCTCGACAACGTAGAACTGGGCCTATTGGCTAGTCCCATTGCCCCTGCCGAGCGGCGCGACCGGGCACAGCACGCCATTGAGCTGATCGGCCTTGCGGGATTTGAAGAGGCTTTTCCAAAAGAATTGTCGGGCGGCATGAAGCAGCGCGTGGGCTTTGCTCGGGCGTTGGTGGTGCAGCCCGAAGTCTTATTTATGGACGAGCCCTTCTCGGCGCTCGACGTGCTGACGGCTGAGAATCTGAGAGTGGAACTGCAGGAGTTGTGGACCGAGCGCTCGATTCCGACCCGGTCGATTCTTCTGGTCACCCACAACATCGACGAGGCGGTCAGTCTCGCGGATCGGATCCTCGTGTTCGGCGCGAATCCGGGTCACATCCGGGTGGAGCTCAAGGGACTGCCCGTCTCGGAACGGCGTCAAAAAAACGCGGCGCGAGGGCGGTTGTTCGATACGATCTATCATGTGATGACCAATCCCGAGGAGGACGCCGTCGCCTACGTCGAGCAGCGCGCCGCGCCAGACGAGGCACCGGCTCGAGTCTCGGCCGCGGTCAGACCTCGGCGGTATCAGACCCTACCGGATGTGGGGATCGACGACCTCACCGGCTTCGTGCAGTACCTCGCGACGACGGTGGCCGGCCGAGGCAACGTCCACGAGTTGTCCCGCGACCTGCAGATGCGGACCGACGACCTCCTGGCGCTCGTCGAGGCGACCGACCTCCTCGGCTTCGCGGACCTGCAGGAGCGCCAGGTGATTCTCACGCCTGTGGGACAACGGTTTGCGGATGCGCCGGATGTCGAGGAGGAAAAGGCCATCTTCCGCGAAGCGGCGCTGGAACACGTGTCGCTCCTTCGGTATATCGTGCGGGAGCTCGAGGCGAGCCCCACGCACACGCTCGAGGCCGACCGCGTGACCGACGATCTCGAACATTCGTTCTCTGGCGAGGAGGCCCGGCGCCAGTTCGAGACCGTCGTCGACTGGGGCAGATACGCGGAGTTCTTCACGTACGACGATAGCGCCGGCGAGCTCAAGCTGGATGAAGAACATCGGGTGAGTAGCCCTAGCTAGGTTCCCGTCGTCTTAAACGTATGTGGAATAGTCGGTGGGCGCGGCGCATCGCGACCGGCGTAGTCGTCTACGCGGTCGCGTACTGGGGCTGGCTGACGTTGGGGTGGCTCGCCCCCGCGCTCGGCGCAGCTTTCCGCGCGCGCATTGCCGGCGTCGAGTTCCTGCCCGTCAACTTGGGACTCATCTTCGTCGCGGCCTACGCGGCCCGACGCGCGCCGTCGCGGGACGTGCGCCGCTGCATGGCGCTGCTCGCGATCGCCACCGTAAGCCCGTTCATCGGCAACGGGTTCTCGTCGTACGCTCACCACGTGCTCCACCGGAATCCCGACGTCGTCTGGTGGGTGAACGCGCCGCTCCTCCTCTACTATCCGATCGCGACCGCCGCGCTCCTCTCGTTGCCGCGCGCGCCGCGTGCGCAGACCGAGCAGCGCAAGTTCTTGTTCGACGCGATCGCGGTCGTCGTCGGCGGCGGCCTCGCGATCTGGTATCTGGTTTGGGTTCGCACCGTTCAGACGGGCGTGCGCAGCCAGATCGAGACGTTCTACAACACCGCCTATCCGATCGGCGACATCGTCGTCATCGCCGGCATCGTGACGGCGCTCCTCCGACGTCCGGACAGCAGCCAGCGCCGTGCGACGCAGTTGTTCCTGCTCGGCATGGCGATCTATATCCTCTCCGATCTCGCCGACCAGAATATCGTCGCGCAGATCGGCGAGTTCGTCGGGAGTTGGACTGACGCCGCCGCGATGCTCGCCTACGGGCTCATGGCATGGGGATGCGTGCGCTATGCGACCGATCCCGTGCCGCCGGCGGCCGTGGACGACCCCGCGGCGCTGACGCAGCCTTTCAGCCCGTTGCCGTACGCGTCGCTCGTGCTGTGCTACCTCCTGCTCCTGTTGGAAGCGAGCCGGCAGCCGGCGGGCGAGCGATGGCCGGTGCTGGCGGTCGGCGCCGTGCTGCTCACGCTCGTTGTTGTCCTGCGCCAGATCCAAGCCGTGCGAGAGAATGCCGTCTTGGTTGCGCAACGCGCGGCGCAGGTGAACGAGGCCCGTCTCCGCTCGCTGGTCCAGCACTCGTCCGACGTCATCTCGATCATCGCGCCGGATGGCACGGTGCTCTTCGTCAGTCCGTCGATCAAGCGCGTGCTGGGGTACGACGCCTCTGAGCTCATCGGCACCTCGCTGCTCAGCTTACTGCACCCAGACGACATTCCGCGCGGCCAAGGCATACTCTCCCGAAACGGGATGGCGGCCGGCGGCCCTGGTGAGCCAACCGAACCCGTCGAGTGGCGCGTGCGGCATCGCGATGGGCGCTGGTTGGATCTCGAGACGGTCGGCACCAATCTCCTGCACGATCCCGTCGTGCGTGGCATCGTCATCAATACGCGCGATGTCAGTGAGCGCCGTCTGCTGGAAGCCCAACTCAAGCACCAAGCATTTCATGATCCGCTCACGGGTCTGGCCAACCGGTCGCTCTTTATTGACCGCGTGACGCATTGCCTGGCCCGCGCGCGGAGATCACGCTCGACGGTGGCGGTGTTGTTCCTGGATCTCGACAATTTCAAAAATATCAACGACAGCCTGGGACACGTCGCCGGTGACCGGTTACTGGTGGCCGCCGCGGTGAGGCTTGTTGGATGTGTCAGGACGACCGATACGGCGGCGCGACTGGGTGGGGACGAGTTTGCGGTGCTGCTCGAGGATCCGAGTGGAGATCATCGCGCACCCGCGGTCGCCGAGCGCATTACGGCCGCAATGGCGGCCCCGTTCGTGGTCGAGGGCAAAGAGGTATTCGTCTCGGCGAGTGTCGGCATCGCCACGGCCGATGCGGCGAACACGAACGGCGAGGCGGCCTCCGACCTGCTGCGCAATGCCGACATGGCGATGTACACCGCCAAATCGCGCGGCAAAGCGCGCTACGAGCTGTTCGAGCAACGCATGCACCGCGAAGCGATGGAGCGCCTGGAAATAGAAGGCGATCTGCGACGCGCCGTCGAACGCAGTGAGTTCGGGTTGCTCTATCAACCGATTGTTGATCTCAAGACCGGCGCGATATCGGGTGTCGAATCGCTCCTCCGCTGGCACCACCCGATGCGCGGCACCGTGTATCCATCACAATTCGTCCCGCTCGCGGAAGAGACCGGGCTCATTGTGCCGCTCGGCACCTGGGTGCTCCGCGAAGCGTGCCGGCAGGCGCGAGTCTGGGATCCGAAGCTCGATGGCACGTTCTCGCTGAGCGTCAACGTCTCGGGCCATCAACTGCAGCACGCCGCCGTCATCGATATGGTCCGCGGAGCGCTGGCCGAATTCGGGTGGCCGGCCGAACGGCTCGTGTTGGAGATCACCGAGAGCATCTTGATGCAGAACGCCGACGTCATGCTGCAGCGCCTGGAAGGGCTCAAAGCACTGGGCGTTCGCCTGGCGATCGACGACTTCGGGACCGGGTACTCCTCGCTCTCATATCTGCAACGGTTCCCGATCGACATCTTGAAGATCGCCAAGCCGTTCGTCGACGGCGTCGGCTCCGCGCGCGCCGAGTCGGCCCTGGCCCGGGCGATCATCGCGCTCGGCGAGACGCTGTGTCTCACGACGATCGCCGAGGGCATCGAGGTCCACGAACAACTCGTCGGGCTGCAGCAACTCGGCTGCGAGCTCGGCCAAGGGTACTACTTCGCGCAGCCGCTCTCGGGCGAGGCGCTGGGCGCGATGCTCGCCGAACGGCTAGCTGGTCAGTTTACGTAGCGCCGCCGCGGTGTTGCGGCGGGCCATGTGCTCGGCCCACAAGTCGCCCCGCTTTGCGAGCCGCTCGGGAAATGTCTTGATCGTGAACATCCCCGGTGTCAGCGTATCGGTCAGCTCATCCCAGTCGAGCGGCGTCGACACGTGGGCGCCGTCCACGGCTCTCACGGCATAGACACCTGCAACCGTTTTTCCCACGATATTCTGTAGGTAGTCGACATACACCGAGTCTGCCGGGCGCGCCTTGACGCTGCGCTCGATGGTCGTCTCCTTGGGATGCGCCTGACTGACGCGCGTGGCGATCAGTTGGGCCACGAGTCGGGCCGCCTCCTCCAGCGTGTTGCGCGGCAACGGGACATATATATGAATGCCGGACGCGCCCGACGTCTTCGGCGCCCCATGTAATCCCATGGCGTCGAGCTCTTCTTTTACGAACCTGGCTACCTGCACGACTCGTTGGAACGTCGCTTTCGGGCCGGGGTCCAGATCAATGACCGTATAGTCCGGGGTGTCGAGGGACTGCACGCGAGCCATCCATGGATCGACCGATACGGCGCCGAGCTGGATGGTATACAGCAGAGTGGCGAGCGACCCACCAACGAACCGCCGCTCATCTTCGCCGAGCGTCTCTACACGCACACCATCCGGGACATCAGCCGGCGCGTTTTGCTGATAAAATGGCTTGCCGTCGATCCCGTTGGGAAATCGTTTGAGCACTAGCGGCCGATCCGCCATAGTCGGCAGAATCGCGTCGGCGATCTGGGCGTAGAACCTCAAGAGATCCCCTTTGGTATACCCATCGCGGGGAAAGAAGACTTTTTTGAGATTTGATACGTCGAGCGTCTCTGAGCCGATGTGCAGCGTGCCATCGCCGCCGTCGTTCTCGATCTCTTGCAGCGCCTCGACCAACGAGCCGGATTTCTTCTTGGCCTTGGAGACAGGCGCTGCGTGTTGGATGCTCTCTTTTTCCCGGGTCACGGCTCGTGCGGGTTTGTCATCGCGGATGCCAAGAAAGACGGGCTGCCGTAAATACCCTTCGTCCGTCCATTGGATGAACTTGACCTCGACCACGATCTTGGGCTCAACCCAATGCGCGGGCTCGTTCGTCTTCGGAACGGACTCGAACGGCGACGTCGAGCGCGCCAGTGGCCCGAGGCGCTTGTGCATGTCCCGCAGCGCTTCGTCGGTGAAGCCTCCGCCCACATGCCCGGCGTAGATGAGCTTCGACCCTTCATAGTAGCCGACGATCAGCGCGCCGAGCGCGATGCGGGACTTGCGCGGGTCGGTCCACCCGCCGACGACGAACTCCTGCTGCTCCTCGAGCTTGAGCTTGAGCCAGTTGCGCGACCGGTGGCCGGCGTCGTAGCGCGCACTGGTCTTCTTCGCGATCACACCCTCCCAGCGGTCCGCGCGCGCGCGGGCCAACATGCCCGGGCCATCCGGGCTCGTCTCGGCGAGCCGGATGGTGCTGTTCGTCGCGCCCTTGAGCCGCCGCTCCAGCGCTTGCCGGCGCTTTGTCCACGGCTCGTCGAGGAGCGAGACGCTGCCGTCCGCGCGCAGGTCGAACGCGATCAGCGCCGCCGGCTCGGATTTCTCATGCTCGGCGATGTCCGAGTCGCCAATCAGGTGCATGCGATTCTGCAGACCTTGAAATCGACCAGGCGTGTCGCCGACGAGCGCCACGATTTCGCCGTCGAGCACGAACGGCGTGCGGGACTTTGCCGCGAGGTTGCGCACGGCCTCGGCGATCGCTGGAAATTGTCGCGCCTTGTCGATGCCGTTGCGCGAGACTAAGGCGACCTGCTTTGGCGTGCCGTAGGCGATCACGCGAATGCCATCGTATTTCGGCTCGAACGTCCAGCCACCGCCGTCCGGCATGGACGTGCCGATCGTTGCCAGCATCGGCTCGATACCCACTTCTTTTTTACTTGCCGCGGTTCGCTTTGGCATGGCCTTGCCCGCGGTGACTTTTTTCGGCGGATCGCCAGCCGCGATCTCGTCCATCGTGCGGCCGGTCACAACTGATGTCGTGTACTCGGCCACGGGATCGACGTCGGTCACGAAGTCGTCGCGATGTTTGATCAGCAGCCATTGCGGCTTTTTCTCATCGCCCCGTTTGGTCCGTACCAGGGCGAAAGAGCCATGCATTCGTTCGCCATGAAACGTGAAGGCCAGCTTCCCAGCGGCGAGCCCGGAGCGAATGGCCGCGGGTTCGTCCCCGTCATCGCCGACCTCGTCGGCCGTATACGTGCCGCGATCCCAGATCATGACCGAACCGCCCCCGTACTCGCCCTTTGGGATCGTCCCCTCGAACGTGTTGTACTCCATGGGGTGGTCTTCGACCTCCATGGCCAGACGCTTGACGGTGGGATCGAAGCTCGGCCCTTTCGGGACGGCCCAACTTTTCATGACGCCGTCGAGCTCCAGTCTCAAGTCGAAATGCAACGCGGTCGCCGCGTGCTTTTGGATCACGAACTCGAGATGGTGCTCTTTCGCCTCTGGCGTCACATCGCCGGCGGGCTCGGCGGTTTTTGAGAAGTCCCGCTTCCGTTGATACTCGCTCAGCGGAGTCGATGGCATAACTGAATATATGGCCTCTGAGGGTGTAAATTATGCGCCATGTCTTCAGGAACAACGTTCGCGGAACACTTCGCGTCGCATCAACAGGTGGTGCGACAGAGCATCATCGAGCTCGACGATGTCGCCGGCGCCGTGGAGCGCGTCCTCATCGAGGCCCTCCAAAAGGGCAACAAAGTCATCTCATTCGGGAATGGCGGCAGCGCCACCCAAGCGAGTCATCTCGCCGGTGAGTTGATCGGTCGATTCCTCAAGAATCGCCGCCCCTTGCCGGCCATCGCGCTGGTGAGCGACCCGGGCTCGGTGACGTGCATCGCGAACGACTTCGGGTATGGCGCGCTGTTCGAGCGCCAAGTCGAGGGACTGGCGCGAGCGGGGGACGTCGCGATTGGCCTCACGACAAGCGGGCGTTCGGAAAACGTCAAGCGCGGGCTCGCGGCCGCTCAGCGCGCGGGCGCGACCGCGGTCGCCCTCACCGGCGCCGCGGGACTCATCGACGCGACGGCCGATTTTGTCGTGGCGGTGCCGAGCGCGGAGACCGCAAGTATCCAAGAAGTGCATCTCATGCTGCTCCACGCGTGGTGCCAAGGCGTAGATAAAGTCTTCGCTTGACGCGCCTCGCGCACGAGTGTATCTCGTGCGATGCGCGTCCCGCTGCTGCTCGTTCTCTGCGTTGCCCCGCTGTATGGACAGCGCAACATGATGGCCGATTCCATCGCGCCCACCGCAGCGGCGACGACGCTCTCGCAGTTGCTCACCGCGCGAGTTCCCGGTCTCCAGATCTTATCACAGGATGGCAGTGCCGGGGCGGGACCAGTCGTCACCATCCGGGGATACTCGGCCGGCCCAACAGTGAGCCGGCCGCTCTTGTTTATAGATGGGATCCGGGTCGACGACGCCGGTGGTCTCGGCATCTCGATGCCATCGATCGCCTATCACCCGGCGACGGGACGATTCGACGACATCGACCCGGCCGACATCGAGCGCATCGATGTGCTCTCTGGCGCGGCCGCCGCGAGTCTCTATGGCCCTGGCGCCGGCAACGGCGTCATTCTCGTCACCACGAAACGCCACAGCGGATCGTCGATCAGTGGCGAGGTATCAGCCGAGGGAGGCGTCGCGACCACCTCGGTCGATGCGCCACAGAGTTACTTCTCGTGGGGACATAGCGGAAACACCGTCGGCCAATGTCCACTCGCTGCGCAAGCCGAGAAGTTGTGCACGCTCGACAGCCTGTCGCACTACAATCCGCTCCCCAGTAGCATCATCCCGGCGTACACGCAGCGATACGGCGCCATCGTCGGCGCGGACGTCGCCGGTCAGCAGATCTCGATCAGCGGCCACTACGCGAACGACCCGGGCACCGTCGAGTTGAATCCGACGGAACGCGCCGCGTATCGGACCGATCTCGGCGTCGAACCGTCGCCCGGACAACGCCGCCCGTCCGCAATCGATCAAGGTCAGATTCGCGGCTCACTCGTATCTCCGATCGGCATCACGGCGTCCGTTGGCTACATCGGAACCCACCAGCGCGATGGCGCCATCGACAGCTACCTGAGCGATGCCGCACTCGGGAGTGGGACGCGCGCGTTCTACGATGGGTGGTCCGGACCCACATCGCGGCCGGCATTCGACCTGGCCGATGTCTCGAGCGATCACGCCCAACACCTGCTATGGAATCTGCAGGGCCTGTGGCAGCCACTCACGCCGCTGTCCGTACATGCGATGGTCGGCGCGGATGCGGTCTGGCGCACAACGGGCGATCGGGCCATCGGCCTTTCACCCAACGGCCAGGACACGGTCGCGGGTGTCGACGAACAGCACTTGACGCAGTACACGGTCGACCTGGGTGGCACCTGGAGCGCCGCAATCACGCCGGCGCTCGCTTCACGAACGTCGGTTGGACTCCAGTACCTGGCCGCGAACGCGAGCGACTCGTCGCTGTCGACCGATGGCTCAAGCGGGTCGGTGGCGCTCGAGAACTCCACGCTGCATCTGGCCGATCTCACGCAAAGCGCGTATGTGAACGAGGCACTATCGATCGCCGACAAGGTCGCGGTGGGCGGCAGCGTCCGG
>Ga0210387_10001607_pt1 | contig 17082 bp, 18 predicted proteins | sample IncBWC7OmetaG_FD_160108 | JGI IMG/M metagenome (GOLD analysis project Ga0210387, IMG submission 160108) | Forest soil microbial communities from Barre Woods Harvard Forest LTER site, Petersham, Massachusetts, United States - Inc-BW-C-7-O ...
GGACGGCGGGGAAGTCTCCGCCCCCGGCGCGATGGCCATCGCCGGAACGGAGGGGCTGCTGGTGACCTACGCGCGCTGTTGCTTTCCGATTCCGAACGATCCGGTCATCGCCTTCCTGTCGAGCGGCCGCGGTGTGGTCGTGCACCGCGAGACCTGTGTGAACGTCGAGGATTACCGCAAGCATCCGGAGAAGTGGCTGCCGGTGACCTGGCAGGCGACGCCGGATCGGGTCTTCAGTTCGCAGATCCGTGTCGATGTGCCCAATCGCATGGGCATACTCGCGGCCGTGGCGGCCGCGATTGCCGCCACCGAAACCAATATCGAGCGGGTCTCGGTGGAGGAGCGCGAGACGGAATCCTCGGTACTGGATTTTGAACTGCGGGTGCACGATCGCGCGCAGCTCGCCTCCGTCATCCGTACCATCCGCCGCATGCCCGATGTGCTGCGCGTCAGCCGCACGCTCGCGGCGCATTCACGCAAACGGCCCGAGGACAAGACATGACCCGCAGCATCATCCATACCGACAGCGCACCCAAGGCCATCGGCACCTACTCGCAGGCGGTGCGCGTGGGCAAGACCGTGTACGTTTCCGGCCAGATCCCCTTGGATCCGCGCACCGGCGAACTGGTGTCCGGCGATATCGAAGCGGAAATCCGCCGTGCCTTCGACAACCTGCTGGCGATCGTGACGGCGGCGGATGGCACCTTCTCGCAGGTGGCCAAGGTCACGGTGTTTCTCACCGACCTGGTGCACTTCGCGAAAGTGAACGAAATCATGGCGACCTATTTCCGCCAGCCCTATCCGGCGCGCGCGGCCGTTGGCGTCGCGCAGCTGCCGAAGGGCGCGCGCGTGGAAATCGAGTGCATCCTCTGCTTTGACTGAGGCTGCCGAACAGCGACCCGTCACGGCGCTGCGCGGTGTCGGCGCCGCGCTCGCCGAACGCCTCGCCAGACTGGGCATCACGCAGGTGCAGGACCTGCTGTTCCTGCTGCCGACGCGCTATGAGGACCGCACCCGGGTCCTGCCCCTGGGCGGATTGACGCCCGGCGAACACGCCGTGGTCGAAGGCGAAGTGCAGCTCACCGAAGTGACCTACCGCAGGCGCCGCCAGCTGCTGTGCCGCATCAGCGATGGCTCGGGGTTCCTCACCCTGCGGTTCTTTCATTTCTCGAGCGCCCAGCAGAACGCCCTGACGCGGGGACTGCGACTGCGCTGCTACGGCGAGGTGCGCCGCGGACCGCTGGGCCTGGAGATCGTGCACCCGGAATATCGCCGGGTGCAGGAGTCCGCGCAGGGGCTGGAGGAATCCCTGACGCCGATGTACCCGGCCACGGAAGGACTGACCCAGCTGCGCCTGCGCATGCTCGTCGGCGAGGCGCTGGGCGCACCCGGCAGCATCGCGGTGCGCGACTGGCTGCCCGTTGAGGTGCAGCGCTCACTGCACCTGCCGCAGCTGCGCGACGCGCTGGAGCTGCTGCACCGTCCCCCCCGCGAACAGGACCACAGCGCGCTGCTCACCGGCCATCATCCGGCGCAGCGTCGCCTCGCCTTCGAGGAGCTGCTGGCGCATCAATTGAGTCTGCGGCTGCGCAAGCTGCGCACCGCGGCGGACCCGGGTCTGCCGCTCACCGACCCGGAGGATCTGGAATCGCGGCTGCTTGCGGTACTGCCCTTCCGGTTGACCGGCGCCCAGCAGCGGGTTCGCGCTGAAATCGCCGCGGACCTGGTCGGCAAACATCCGATGCTGCGGCTGCTGCAGGGCGATGTGGGCTGCGGCAAGACCGTGGTCGCGGCACTGGCCGCCGCGCGTGCCGTCGGCAGTGGCCAGCAGGTCGCGCTGATGGCGCCGACGGAGCTGCTCGCCGAGCAGCACTGGCGCAACTTGAGTGGCTGGTTCAAGGCCCTGGGCCTGCCCATCGCCCTGTTGACGGGCTCGCAGCCCGCGCGGACGCGGCGCAGCGCGGAAGCAGCAATTGCCTCAGGGGAGATTCAGATTGTCGTGGGAACTCATGCACTGTTTCAAAAAGGAATCAATTTCGCCAGATTGGCCTTGATCATTGTCGATGAACAGCATCGCTTCGGCGTGCAGCAGCGCATGACCCTGCAGGAGAAGGGGCGCGCGGCGGGTCTCATGCCGCACCAGCTGATCATGACCGCGACGCCAATCCCACGCACCCTGGCCATGACGGCCTATGCGGACCTGGACATCTCCGTGATCGACGAGCTGCCACCGGGGCGCACGCCGGTGGTCACCGTCGTCATGGCGGAGACGCGACGACACGAGGTGGTGCAGCGCATCCTGCTGGCATGCCGCGCGGGCCGCCAGGCGTACTGGGTATGCCCGCTCATCGATGAGTCCGAGGAGCTGCGCTACCAGGCCGCCGAGGAGACCGCGGTGGCGCTGCGCGAAGCGCTGCCGGAACTGACCGTGGAGCTGGTGCATGGGCGGCAGCCCGCGGCGCAGAAGGAGGCGACCATGGCGGCCTTCAAGGCCAACCGCGTCCACCTGCTCGTGGCCACCACCGTGATCGAAGTGGGCGTGGATGTGCCGAATGCGACTTTGATGGTCATCGAGAATGCCGAACGCATGGGACTGGCGCAGCTGCATCAGCTGCGCGGCCGGGTCGGGCGCGGTGCGGAAGCGTCCATGTGTGTGCTGCTGTATCGGGCGCCGCTGTCGCAGCTGGCGCGCGCGCGGCTGCATACCATCCGCGAAACCAGCGATGGGTTTGAAATCGCGCGCCGCGATCTGGAATTGCGCGGACCGGGCGAGCTGCTCGGTACGCGTCAGACGGGCCTTGCGCAGTTGCGGGTCGCGGACCTCGCGCGCGACACGGATCTGCTGCCCCTGGTGCAAAGGAGCGCCGAGCTGATGCTGCGTGATTATCCGGATAACATTACGCCGCTGACCACACGCTGGATCGGCGAGGGTGAACGCTACGGAACCGTTGGCTGAAGATTTAGGTCAGGAGCTGGAACTGCGGCCGCGGCGACCGCGAACCGCGCCGCTCACCTATCGGGTGCTGCGCCGACTGACCGAATACGGCCGACTGGCCCGGCTCGATCGGCCGATCGGCATCTGGCTGCTGCTGTGGCCGGTGCTGTGGGCGCTGTGGATCGCCGGGGCGGGGCGCCCGGCACCGCGGGTGCTCGTGGTGTTCGTGCTGGGCGTGTTCACCATGCGCGCCGCCGGCTGTGTCATCAATGATCTGGTCGATCGCAATATCGACCCTCGCATCCGGCGCACCCGGCAACGGCCCCTGGCGGCACGCCGCGTCACGCCGCATGAGGCCATCGTGCTGTTCGTGCTGCTGGCGGCGGCGGCCCTGTGGCTGGTACTGCAGCTGAACCCGCTCGCCATCCGCCTGTCGCTGGTCGGGGCCGCGCTGACGGTGAGCTACCCCTTCGTCAAACGCTTCTTCCCGCTGCCGCAGCTGTATCTGGGAATTTCCTTTGGCGGCTGGGGCGTGCCCATGGCCTTTGCGGCACAGACCGGGCAGGTGCCACGCATCGCCTGGGTGATCTTCATGGCCGCAGTGGTGTGGGCGGTGATCTACGACACGCAGTACGCCATGGTCGACCGCGAGGATGACCTGAAGATCGGGGTGCGTTCGACGGCGATTGCCTTTGCCGATATGGACCGCGCGATGATTTTCATCCTGCAGCTGCTGATGCTGGCAGCCCTCGCCCTGGTGGGCCGCACCCTGCATTTCGGCAACTGGTACTACGGCGGCCTGTGCGTGGCCGGGGTCACTTTCCTGTTTCAGCAATGGCTGATCCGCAACCGCGATCCGGCCGCATGCCTGCAGGGCTTCCTCAACAACAGCTACACCGGCTTCGCCATCTTCGCCGGCATCCTGTTGCAGTACCTGTACGGAACGGGCGCCTAGAGGAGCCGGGGTGCGCAGCTGGCATCCCCCGCCTGGCCTGGCTGTCGCCCTGCTCGTGGTGATGGCGAACGTGCATGCCCAAGGCGCGCTCATGCCGGCCGAGGTGCTGAAGAGGGGGCAATTCGCCAAGGCGTACGCGCAGGCGGTCGATTCCGCACCGAGCGGCCAGTTGCAGGCGACCTGGAACTCCTTCTTCGGCCGGGAAGATCTGGACTTGGGTCTGAAGGGTGTGCCGCACGCCTCCACGGCATGTCGGTCGACCGATGCCCGTGCGTCGGACGCGTACGCGTGGCTGCTGCGGAACTCCCGCGACCGCAGGATCCTAATGTTGAATGACGACCACATGCATGCCGCACCGCGGGCATTCCTGCTGAGATTGCTGCCGGCACTGCGCAAACTTGGATTTACGCACCTCGGTTTCGAGGCGCTCATGCCCGCTGTCAAGCCGACTGACGGCAATATCGCCGCGGCCGGTTTTTACACTGTCGAGCCACTGTTCGCGGCCGTCCTGCGCAAGGCCGCAAGTCTTGGCTTCCAGGTATTCGGCTATGAGGATCTGCCCGCGCCGGCATTATCGGCCGATGCGAAGTTCCAGGCCCGCGAGCAAGGACAGGCGCGCAACATTGCGCAGGAAATGGCGCGCGCGGCGCCGTCGGCCCGCTTCGTGATCTTCGCAGGCTTCGCGCACATTCGCTCCACCCCCGTCACTGGCGCGGGCGATACGCGGCGCTACATGGCGTCGTACCTGAAGGAATATGCCAGGACTGATCCGCTGACGATTGACTTGACCTCCTGTGCCTACGCCGCAGCCGGCCCGGGCAAGCTGCGCGGCAAGGTATTCCTCGAGCGCACGGGCGGCGGGCCGCTGACGTCAGGAATTTACGCGGGTGCGGTGAGCGGGCAGATCTGGCTCCCGGTCCCGGACACAGGGGCGGCGCAGCCGGGCTTCTACCGGCAGTTGCTCGGGCAGGAGGTGCGGATCCCTGCCGCGCTGCGCCGTGGCCCAGGGCTGGTACTGGTCGAAGGGCGCAACCTTGATGCCGATGAGGTGGCGTATGACCGGGTGCTGTTGCGACCGGGCGAGAACCTGCCCTTGTATCTCCCCGCGGGACGCCGCTACGAGCTGGTGGCCTATCGCGAGGATGGCGCGCTCATCGGCCGCGAGCCGATCCGGGTTCAGGTGCTGGTGCCGGCCGGCAACTGATCTCCGGGCACCCAGAAGCCGTGGATCTGGCCGGCAATCCGATAGGGCAATTTCACGGTGGCGATCGGACCGTCTTCCAGATGCGCCGTATCGACCAGCACCAGGTCCGCGCGCCCGCCTTCGCGAGGATGCGAGGCAACGCCAATCAGGTACCCATCACCCTCGGCCGCACCCTTGTGTCGCGGCACGAAGCACATCTCGGCCAGGCTCACTTCCTTGCCCGGCTGGTAGAACTTCGCAGTGCGGGTCATGTGATCAAACATGGCCCAGCGGCTGCCGACCGCCGGATCGCTGCTCAGCAGGAAGCCGTAGCGGTACGGGACGGTGTGATAGCGGTCATCCTGTCGGGAGAGCGCACCGGCGACGCCGGGATACAGGTTCTCGATCTCATAGGACGTCGCCTTCTTGTTGGCCAGGTTCACGCTGTAGCGCATGACCCGCCCCGCGGCCTTTGCGGGGTCAAACGTTTCATGCAGCTGCGGGAAGAATGGAAACTGGTTCGAATCCCCACCGTCCACGTCGAAGTAGACCTTCTCGCCCTCGTTCCAGGCGCCCATGCAGTGGGTGGCCATGTAGCCGGGGCCCTTGAACCAGCGCAGGTCCTTGCCGTCACCGCCACGGCGCATGACCCCGACATAGCTCGGCAGCGTGGAATCCCAGGCGAAGTGCGGGCCACCCTTGTTGATCAGATCCATGTTGGTCGCCATGGGGCTGACGTAGAGAATCACGTACTTCTGGGTGACGCCGAAGTCATGGATCATGCCGACATAGGGCACCTTGACCCACGCGGACCAGTTCACGGCGCCCTTCGGATCGGCGGAAAATACGAACACGTCATCCGTGGCCAGACCCTTCGCCTCATAGCCGAAGGCCACCAGTTCGCCGGTTTGCGGGTCGATCTTGGGATGCGCGGTGAAGGTCTGGCCCTTCAGTCCGCCGTTGAAGGTGTAGTAATCATCGACGGTCTCGAGGGTCAGCGGATTCAACGCCACCGGCGGACTGTCTTCCTTCATCGCCAGCAGCCGCTGGTGGTGATAGAAAATCTGCGTGTTGGCGGTGCCGCGGCTCAAACCCTTGACGCTCGGGTCATCGGTGGTCGGATTGCGGTACATGCCGAACAGTGAGCGGCGGGCCGCATGCTGGGCCTTGTAGCGCTGGGTGCGCACATAGCGGCTGCGGAAATCGACATGCCCGTCCTTGATGCGGAAGGCGCCGATCGTGCCTTCGCCGTCGAACGGGATGTCATGCATGTAGATCGCAGGCTTCGGGTACTGCGGATCAGGGCCCACGCGAAAGAATATGCCGTCCAGATCCTTCGGCAGGGTGCCTTCGACCTCGCAGTCGTACAGGTCGGTTTCCGACCGATAGACGGCGCCCATCGCACTGCCCCCCGCGCCAAAACCCCCACGCTCCTTGGGGAACAGCACCTCGGCCTGGGCAGTGGCGGGGAGCACCAGCCCCCCCACGGCCGCGGCGGCGCCCGCGCTGGCCCCGGCTACCGCGCCCATGAAACCGCGACGGCTCAAGGAGCCCAAGGGCGTGGACTCATCCGTGGACTCATCGGTGCTGGGCGGCTTGCGGCTCATAAGGTGCTCCTGCGTCGAGGAAAACCCGCGGATCATACGCCCAAATATGTGGTCAAATAATGATCAAATGTCACCGCCGCTGATGGCTGTGGGTTGACACCGGCCACGGCGGCCCGGAACATCCCCGCCGCCCCTCCAAACCCTAAGGTCCCAAGGTTATGACGATCAGCAGCGGCGCCCCCCGACATGACTGGTCCGTGGCGCAGATCGAAGGCCTGTTCGCGCAGCCCTTCCTCGATCTGCTGCTGACCGCACAGAGCGTGCACCGCCTGCATTTCACGCCGAACACGGTGCAGATGAGTACGCTGCTGTCCATCAAGACCGGCGCCTGTCCCGAGGACTGTGCCTACTGTCCGCAAAGCGTGCGCTACGACACCGGGCTGTCGCGCGAGGCGCTGATGGAAGTGGCGGCCGTGAAGGAAAGCGCGCAGCGCGCCAAGGCGGCCGGCGCCACCCGCTTCTGCATGGGCGCGGCCTATCGGTCGCCGAAAGCCCGCGACCTGGACGTCATCTGCGCCATGGTCCAGGAGGTGCACGCGCTGGGCATGGAAAGCTGCGCGACCTTGGGGATGCTGGAGCCGGCGCAGGCGCAGCAGCTGAAGTCGGCGGGTCTGGACTACTACAACCACAACCTGGACACCTCCGCGGAGTTCTACGGCGAGATCATCACCACGCGCACCTTCCAGGACCGCCTCGACACCCTGTCGGCGGTGCGTGATGCGGGCCTCAAGGTGTGCTGCGGCGGCATCATCGGCATGGGCGAGACGACGCGCGATCGCGCCTCGATGCTCGCGACGCTGGCGGGCCTGCCACAGCACCCGGAGAGCGTGCCCATCAACGAGCTGGTACAGGTGCCGGGCACCCCGCTGCACGGCATCGCGCCGGTCGATCCCTTCGATTTCATCCGCACCATCGCCGTCGCGCGCATCGTGCTGCCGCGCTCGCATGTGCGGCTGTCCGCGGGCCGCACCCAGATGAGCGATGAGATGCAGGCGCTGTGCTTCATGGCCGGCGCCAATTCGATTTTCTACGGCGAAAAGCTGCTCACCACCGGCAATCCGGATGTCGAGAAGGACCGCAATCTGCTGGTGCGCCTGGGGCTGACTCCCGAAGCACCCCCGCAGCTCACGCCGGTAGCCGAGCCGCGCCCCGCGTACGCATGAAGGCCGCGGCACTGCGCGAGCAGTTGTCGCACCTGGCTGCGCAGCACCTGCAACGCCGGCGGCGGACCGTGACGGCCATCGAGCCCGCCACTGCCGAGGTCATCGTTGATGGCCAGCGGCGGGTCAATTTCTGCGGCAACGACTATCTCGGCCTCAATGCCCATCCGGCACTGGCGCAGGCCCTTCAGGAGTGTGCGGCAATCGCCGGCGCCGGCAGCGGCGCCTCACACCTGGTGACGGGCCATGGACTCGAGCACGAGCGTCTGGAAGAGGACCTCGCGCAATTCACCGGCCGGCAGCGCGCCTTGCTGTTCTCCACCGGCTACATGGCGAATCTCGCCGCGGTCACCTGCCTCGCGGCACGTGATTCGCGCGTGGTCATGGACCGGCTCAGTCATGCCTCGCTGATCGATGCCGCGCGGCTGTCGGGCGCGACCCTCAAGCGCTTCGCACACGCGGATGCGCAGGCCGCGCAGCTGATGCTCGAGCGCGCCGAAACGCCCGGCATCAATCTGCTGGTGACCGACGCGGTATTCAGCATGGACGGTGATCTGGCGCCGCTCCCGCAACTGGCGCAGGTCGCCGCGCAGTCCGATGCCACGCTGATCGTGGATGATGCGCATGGCCTGGGGGTGATGGGACCGAGCGGCCGTGGCTGCCTCGAGCATTTCAATCTCGACAGCGCCGCCGTGCCGATCCTGGTCGGCACGCTCGGCAAGGCCTTCGGCTGCTTCGGCGCCTTCATCGCGGCCGATGCGGATTACATCGAGTGGCTGCTGCAGACCGCACGCAGCTACCTCTACACCACGGCATTGCCGCAGCCCGTCGCGGCCGCGGCGCGCGCCGCGCTGCGCATCGCGGCGCAGGAGAGCTGGCGCCGCGAGCGGGTGCTGGCGCTTGCGGCGCGACTGCGCCGGGGCGCGGCGCAGGCCGGCGTGCCGCTGCTGCCTTCGCTCTCGCCCATCCAGCCGGTGATGCTGGGCGATAGCGCGCGCGCCTTGCGGGTGAGCGAAGCACTCTTCAATGCCGGCTTCTGGGTCGCGGCCATCCGTCCACCCACCGTGCCGCGGGCTTCCGCGCGCCTGCGCATAACCTTGTCGGCAGCCCACAGCGAGCAGCAGGTCGACGCGCTGCTCGAGGCCCTCGCAGCGGCCCTGCGCGCCACGCCCGAACTACCGCATGCAGCCGCCTGATCCGTTTGTACTGGACCGGCGCGCGGTGCGTGCGTCCTTCGAGCGCGCCAGCGCCACCTACGATGCGGCCGCGGTGCTGCAGGCGCGCGTGCGTGATGAGCTGCTGTCACGGCTGGACCTGATCCGCATCACCCCCGAGGTGATCGTCGATGTGGGCTGCGGCACCGGGCACGGCGCCCGCAAATTGAAGGACCGCTATCGGCCCGCGATGGTCATCGCACTGGATCCGGCCCTGGGTATGCTGCGCGAAACACGGCGCCGCGGCAGCTGGCTGCGGCCCCTGCAGCGCATCTGCGGTGATGTGTTCCAGCTGCCCTTCCGGGACGGTGCGGTCGACCTGGTATTCAGCAGCCTGGTGCTGCAATGGTGTGATGACCTCGACGCGGCGCTGCGCGAAATCCGCCGCGTCCTGTCACCGTCCGGCTTTTTCGCCTTCACGAGCTTCGGTCCGGATACCCTGCGCGAGCTGCGCACGGCCTGGGCGGCGGCCGACGGTGGCACGCATGTCAGCGGCTTTCGCGACATGCATGACATCGGCGATGCCGTGACGCGCGCCGGGCTGTCGGAGCCGGTCATGGACGTGGAGCGCTTGACCATGGTGTATCCGGACGTCGCCGCGATCAGCCGGGATCTGAAGGTCATCGGGGCGCGCAACGCCACGGCGGCACGCGCCCGGGGCCTCACCGGCAAGGGACGCTGGCGCGCCATGACCGCAGCCTACGAATCCCAGCGCCAACCCTCGGGCCTGCTGCCGGCGACCTATGAAGTGGTCTATGGCGCGGCATGGGGCGCACGCGGTCGTCCCGCCGCCGTGGCCAGTCACGGTGAGGTGCGCATCCCGGTCCATGCCATCCGCCGTCGGGAACCTTGATGTCGGGCGGGCTGTTCATTACCGGCACCGACACCGAAGTCGGCAAGACCGTCATCGCCCGACTGGTGGTGCGCTCGCTGGTCGCCACCGGTGTTCGCGTGGCGGTCATGAAGCCCGTGGCCGCCGGCAGCTTCATGACGGCGCAGGGCCTGCGCAATGCGGACGCCCTGGGTCTGATCGCGGACAGCAACGTGGTCATGCCGTACGAGACGGTCAATCCCTACTGCCTGGCCACGCCGGTGTCGCCCCATCTGGCGGCCCGCACGGCCGGCGTGAGCATCGAGCTGCAGCGGATCCGCGAAAACTACGCAAAACTGCGCGCCGCCGCGGACTGCGTGATCGTGGAAGGCGCGGGGGGCTGGCTTGCGCCCCTGAACGACACCCAATTCATCGCCGATCTGGCCGCGGCGCTCGAATTACCGGTGCTGCTGGTGGTGGGCCTGCGACTGGGCTGCCTGAATCACGCGCTGTTGACCGTCGCAGCGATTCGGCAGCGGCGCCAGCGCCTGGCCGGCTGGATCGCCAACCAGATCGACCCCGACTTTGCCTGCATGCCGGAAAACCTGGCGACCCTGCGGCGCCATATCGGCATGCCGCCGCTGACCACCGTGGCCTATGATAAGGCGGCACCGGGGGCGGTGCCCCTGAGTGCTGCCGAAGTCACGGTCCTGGTTGACTCAGCTGCGCCTAAGCGGTTGACTTGAAAGTGGAAACCCATGGAGTCAGCGCACGCCTGCATCGTGATAACGCCGAACTGCTCGCTCAGCGTGCGGGGTGCGGTGATTTTTTTTCTCACGGCCTGCGCGCCGTGCTTTGGCATTGCCGGGGTCCTGACTTTTCTGGGATTCTGGCCGGTGCTGCCCTTTGCCGGGCTGGAAATGCTGCTTCTCGGCGCGGCACTGCGCATCAGCTTGCGCCGCCGTCATCATCACCAGACCATCGTCATTTCCGAGTCGGATGTCATCATTCAGTCGAATATCGGCAAGATCCCCAGTGAGGTTGTGTTTCCGCGGCACTGGGCACAGGTTAAACTGCGCCGCTCAAAGTCGCGCCTGCATCCGAGCCGCCTCGTGATCGAATCGCATGGACGACAGTGCGCAGTGGGTGACTTCCTGACGGAGGACGAACGCCGCGGCCTCTACGGTAAGCTCGTAGGGCTCATCGGTCGTGTCAACGAGTCGCCGACTCTAGGTTTTGCAGGTGAGGCTCGAGGTTTTTGATGGCCGCAGGCCATGAGATACACATAAAATGATGCGTAAATTCCTGTCCCCCCTCGCCACCGTCGTGGCACTGGCCTTGAGCCTGTCGCCCGCGGCGTATGCCGAATCCGGCTGGGGCCAGCTGAACATGACTCAGGGCGTGACCGCGATGTCGCGCCAGATCTACGGCCTGCACATGCTGATGTTCTGGCTGTGCGTCGGAATCGCGGCGGTCGTCTTTGGCGTGATGGCCTATTCGATCTTCGCCTTCCGCAAATCCCGCGGCGCCGTTGCCGACACCACCTTGGTCCACAGCACCACGGTCGAGATCATCTGGACCATCGTGCCGATCGCCATCCTGGTCGCCACCGCCGTTCCGGCCGCCACCACCCTGATCAAGACCGAAGACCTGCGCAACTCGCAGCTGACCATCAAGGTCACCGGCTTCCAGTGGGGCTGGAACTATGAGTACCTGAACAATGGCGTCAGCTACTTTTCGCGCCTGGATCGCGAAAGCGACGCGGCCCGGCAGCTCGGTTCAGGCATCGATGTGCGCACGGTGCCGCACTACCTGCTGAACGTGGACAACCCGCTGGTCGTGCCGGTCGGCACCAAGGTGCGCATGCTGGTCACGGCGAACGATGTAATTCATTCCTGGTGGGTGCCGGCGTTCGGTGTCAAGAAGGACGCCATCCCGGGCTTCGTCAACGAGGCCTGGTTCAACGTCGATGCCGACAAGGCCGGCGTGTACCGCGGCAACTGCGCGGAGCTGTGTGGCCGTGATCACGGCTTCATGCCCATCGTGGTGAACGTTCTTTCCAAGGATGACTTCGCGACCTGGCTGAAGGCCAAACAGCTCGAGCAAAATCCGCCGGCTGCCGCCGATGCCTCGGCTCCGGCCGCTGCGGCTGCCGCTTCGGCTCCGGCGCCGGTCGCCAAGTAAGCAACAGATATCAAATAGAGACACGAACATGGCCTACGACTCGCACGTTGCTACCGACCTCGACCATGACGGGCATGATCACAAGCCGCAAGGCTGGCGCCGCTGGGTATACGCCACCAATCACAAGGACATCGGCACGATGTACCTGGTGTTTGCCGGCATCAGCTTCTTCATCGGCGGCACCATGGCCATGCTCATCCGCCTGGAGCTGTTCAAACCCGGCATGCAGTTCATGGATCCGCTGTTCTTCAACAGCATGACCACCATGCATGCGCTGGAGATGATCTTCGGCGCGGTCATGCCCGCCTGGACGGGCCTGGCAAACTGGATGATCCCGATGCAGGTGGGCGCGCCGGACATGGCGCTGCCGCGTCTGAATAATTTCAGCTTCTGGATCCTGCCCTTCGCGTTCACGCTGCTGCTGGCGACCCTGTTCGTGCCCGGCGGCGGCCCGGCCGGCGGCTGGACCATGTATCCGCCGCTGATGCTGCAGGGTGGCGCGTCCTTCCCGATGACCATCTTCGCGATCCACATGATGGGTATCTCCTCCATCCTGGGCGCGATCAACGTCGTCGTAACCATCATGAACCTGCGTGCACCGGGCATGACGCTGCTGCGCATGCCGCTGTTCGTGTGGACCTGGCTCATCACGGCCTACCTGCTGATCGCGGTGATGCCGGTGCTCGCGGGCGCCGTCACCATGCTGCTGACCGACCATTTCTTCGGCACGACGTTCTTCACCGCGGCCGGCGGCGGTGACCCGGTCATGTTCCAGCACATCTTCTGGTTCTTTGGCCATCCGGAGGTGTACATCCTCATCCTGCCGGCGTTCGGTGTGGTCTCGGAAATCATCCCGACCTTCTCGCGCAAGCCGCTGTTCGGTTATGAGGCCATGGTGTATGCCACCGCCTCCATCGCCTTCCTGTCCTTCATCGTCTGGGCCCACCACATGTTCACGGTGGGCATGCCGCTGGCCGGGCAGCTGTTCTTCATGCTCTCGACCATGCTGATCGCGATCCCGACCGGCGTGAAGGTGTTCAACTGGACGGCGACCATGTACAAGGGCTCGCTCAGCTTCGAGCCGCCGATGCTGTTCGCGCTGTCGTTCCTGTTCCTGTTCACGATCGGCGGTCTGTCCGGTCTGATGCTGGCCATCGTGCCGGCGGACTACCAGTACCAGGACACCTACTTCGTGGTGGCGCACTTCCACTATGTGCTGGTCCCGGGCGCGATCTTCGCCATCATGGGTGCCGTTTACTACTGGCTGCCGAAATGGACCGGCAACATGTATGACCAGACCCTGGGCAAGTGGCATTTCTGGCTGTCGACCATTTTCGTGAACGTACTGTTCTTCCCGCAGCACTTCCTGGGACTGGCGGGCATGCCGCGCCGGATTCCGGATTACGCCGTGCAGTTCACCGACTGGAACATGGTCTCCTCGATCGGTGGCTTCTGCTTCGGCCTGTCGCAGTTTTTGTTTCCCTACATCATCTGGAAGTGCGTGCGCGGTGGCGAACGTATCGGTAACCGTGCCTGGGAAGGCGCGCATGGCCTGGAGTGGGAGCTGCCCTCTCCGCCGCCGTTCCACTCCTGGACGGAGCCGCCGTCGGATGCGCTGATCAACCGCGGCGCGGCGCATTGATGGCACTTGGTGTGCCTACCCTGACGGATCAACGCCGGCGCGGCGTGCGCCGCACGGCGTTGCTGCTGGGCTTTATCGCGGCCGTGTTCTATGTGGGCTTCATGGCCATGATGATCTGGCGCGGCTCACGATGAGACTGGAGCGCGACAAGCCCGGCAAGACCAACCGCTCGCTGGCCGCGAAGCTGTTCATCTTCGCGCTCGGCAGCTTTGGCTTCGGGTTCGCGCTCGTGCCGCTCTACAACGTACTGTGCGCGGTGACGGGCCAGGGCGACCAGTCATCGCTGGCGCGCGCTGCCACGGTCAGCGAACACCCGGATCTGAACCGCATGGTGACCGTGGACTTCCTCACCAACCTGCCGGCGAATGGCAACTGGGAGTTCCACCCGATGGTCAAGACCATGCAGGTGCATCCCGGCCAGCTCTACCTGACACACTTCTATGCACACAACCTGATGGGCCATGACACGGTGGCCCAGGCCGTGCCGGATATCTCACCGTCAAAGGCCGTGGCCTGGTTTCGCAAGACCGAGTGCTTCTGCTTCTCGCCCCAGCACTTCGACGTGAACCAGGAGCGGGTGATGCCGGTGCGCTTCTTCGTTGACCCGGCGCTCCCCAAGTACATCGATCGTCTGACGCTGACTTACACGTTCTACGATTCCACGACAATGATCAAACCCGAGAAATGACCATGGCACAGGCGCACGCCCCGGACAGCAGTCACTACTACGTCCCGCATCACAGCCTCTGGCCAATCGTCGGGTCGGTATCGCTGTTCTCGATCATGTTGGGGTTGGTGACCTACTTCAATGACTGGGCAGGCCCCTGGGCGCTCGCGCCCGGCTTCGCCCTCATCGCCTGCACCTTCTTCGGCTGGTTCTACTCCGTCATCGGCGAAGACCAGCACGGCATCTTCAACAGCCAGGTCGATCGCTCGTTCCGCATGGGAATGATGTGGTTCATCTTCTCCGAGGTGATGTTCTTTGCGGCCTTCTTCGGCGCGCTGTTCTATGCACGCACGCTGTCGACCGCGTGGCTGGGCGGTCGCGGGGTCAAGATCTTCACGAACATCCTGTTGTGGCCCCATTACGACGGCACCTGGCCGACGAATGGTCCGGCGCACGTGGGCGGTCATGCGGGCGGCGTCTTCGAAACCGTGCCGGCGTTCGGCCTGCCGGCCATCAACACCCTGATCCTGCTGACCAGCGGCGTCACGGTCACCATCGCGCACCATGCGCTGCGCACGGGTAAGCGCGGCGTGCTGAAGGTGTTCCTGGCCCTGACCTTCATCCTGGGGTTCAGCTTCGTGGCGCTGCAGGCCCATGAATACGGCGAAGCCTATCGTGAGCTGGGTCTGAAACTGAGCACCGGCATCTATGGCTCCACCTTCTTCATGCTGACCGGCTTTCACGGTCTGCACGTCACCATCGGCGCCATCATGCTCACGGTGGTGTGGCTGCGGGTGCTGCGCGGGCACTTCACGCCGGACAAGCACTTCGCCTTCGAGGCGGTGGCCTGGTACTGGCACTTCGTCGATGTGGTGTGGCTGGGCCTGTTCGTATTCGTGTACTGGCTGTAGGAGCCAAGCGGGCGATCACAGCCCGTGTGGCCTGATCAGCCCGAGCGACCAGGCCACCATCAGCAGGATGAACAGGCCCACGGACAGTCCGACGCGCAGGGCCAGGGAGCGGAACATCTTGCGCGAGTCGCCCTGGGCGCGGGATAGATGAAACAGCGCCGAGCCGAGGCTCGCGACGATGGCCACCAGCATCAGGATGATCAGGACCTTCAGTGCCATCGGTCGATTATAGATCCGAATCTCCCCATGCCCATCGTGAGTTTCCCCATCGGCCGCCGCCGTTTCGCCCCCTCCTGGTCGATGACACTGCTGACGCTCGCGCTGTGCGTGGTATTCGTGCGCCTGGGCGAGTGGCAATGGCAACGCGGGGAGCGGCGCCAGGCCGAGTGGGATGCCTTCGCGCGCGGCGCGGATGCGGCGCTGCCACTGGGTACGCACGATGTGGGTTCACTACCCCGATTCAGCCGCATCACCGTCACCGGTACCTGGGACGCCGGCCACCAGTTCCTGATCGACAACCAGTCGCATGGCGGCCTGCCGGGCTATGCGGTGCTGACGCCCCTGCACCTGGGCGATGGCCGGGTGCTGATCATCAACCGGGGCTGGGTGCCCTTCACCGGTTCGCGCGCCCGCTTGCCGCAGATCGGGCTCGATGATGCACACGCCGTGCTGCTGACGGGGCGCCTGGACAACCTGCCCGTGGGTGGCCTGGCATTGGGCCATGCGGCGCCGGCCGTCACCGGATCCTGGCCCAAGGTCACCGGCTTTCCCACGCTTGCCGATCTGGCCACGGCCCTGCATCAGAAACTGGAACCGTGGACCGTCCTGCTCGATCCGGGGAGCGGCGCCGGTTATGTCAGGGACTGGCAGCCCCCGGGCCTGTCACCCCTGCGCCACTGGTCCTATGCCATTCAATGGTGGGGATTCGCGGTGACGCTGCTGATCATCTGGGGGATCATGAGCGCCCGGCGGCAGGAGCCGAATATTTCATGAGCAGCGTCATCGACCCGGAACTGCATCGCCGCAATTTCCGCACCGTGTTTGCCCTGGGCGGCCTGTTTGCGTTGCCGCTGTTGCTCGCCTTCTGGCTGTACTACGGTCTGCACTGGCATCCCCTGGGCACGACCAATCACGGCGAACTCATCGAACCGCTCCGGCCCCTGCCCGATGTGACACTGCCCGATGCCGCAGGTGTCGCCCAGCCCCACCTGTTCCGCGGACAGTGGAGCCTGGTGTACATCGGCGATGGCGCCTGCAATGGGGACTGCCGCACGACACTGTTCTTCATGCGCCAGACGCGCCTGTCCTTGAACAATGAGATGCACCGCGTGCAGCGCGTGTTCCTCGCGCCAACCCACTGCTGCGACCAGAGCTTCCTGGCGCGCGAACATCCCGGGCTGCGCGTGCTCGATGCCTCCGCAGCGGCGGCGCAGCCACTGCTGGCGCAATTTCCCAGCGACGGGCGTGCCCGGGCGCTGTACATCGTCGATCCGTTGGGAAACCTCATGATGCGCTACGATGCACGCCTGCCGCCGAAGGGTCTGCTCGAGGACCTGAAACGCCTGCTGCAGCTGTCTCATATTGGCTGAACTCATGCTTCGGGATCCGGATACCACTGTCACCTGGATGCGCCGCGTCGCCTTTGTCGCGGTGCTGCTGGCCTTCGCCGTGGTCGTACTCGGCGCCTATGTGCGTCTGACCACCGCGGGCCTGGGCTGCCCGGACTGGCCCGGCTGTTACGGTCATATCGCGCCCACCGGCACCGCCGCCGACGTGGGCAAGGCCTGGCGCGAGATGATCCATCGCTACTGCG
>Ga0210387_10001608_pt1 | contig 17077 bp, 24 predicted proteins | sample IncBWC7OmetaG_FD_160108 | JGI IMG/M metagenome (GOLD analysis project Ga0210387, IMG submission 160108) | Forest soil microbial communities from Barre Woods Harvard Forest LTER site, Petersham, Massachusetts, United States - Inc-BW-C-7-O ...
CCGAAACCGAGTGCTTTCATGTGACACCTCTAAGTGCACCGAGGGCGCGCTTTTACGTGGATTGTTCAGAATTGCCGTCCCTCATTTCTTCCTCGTGGTCGACCGCTAGAGGCAATCCTCTTTTGGTCATTCGGTGTTGGCCGCCCTTCTTGTCATTTGGCTTTACGCGCCTTTTTCGCCAACCGCACCCCGGCGCCCCTCCATTCTCTGGGATGAACTCGACGCCGGCTTTCTCTAGGGCGAGGACCCGGATTATGCCTTATACTATGTCCTCTTTGACCGCGCTGTGAGAGAACGGTGCCGTGGCGCTGGACCATTTTTCGATGAAGGCAAGCTTACTGCCCGCGCGGGTGCGGTGCTGGGAAGCCTGAAGGTCGATACGGAGCGTAGTGAGGTTCGCGCCACTTAGTCCCGGGTGGCCTCGGTCCCAAAAAATACACCGCCGGGCTCGAAATGCGATGTCCCGGCGGTTGTCTGTCTTCTGGGGCTCAAACCCCAGCTTCAACGTCTTAGCGGGTCCGGTGCCGCCGGAATGTGAACCACTTCACATCTCATCGAGACGATCCGACGCAGGTGCCTCAGTTCACTTGTAGACCGATCTGACCGCGGCGTGCTGTTAAAGGGCAGGGCTCGGTTGGATGACAGCCGGGCCTACTACTGAAGACCTCACCTCGTCGCGCAAATGCGGCGGGGATTTTTGTGGCAGCGACTGGCCAACACGCCGTTCGCCGTTCCAGGTGTGGCCATTGAGCTGCTGTCGCGGAATCGCATCACGCCGCTCGCAACTAACTTCGTGCTCGCGATTTACCTTGAGTGTGTAGGCGCTCAAGCGGTTTAACAAAGCCGAGCGAAAGAGGAGGCGGAGTATGGGATCAACGATCGCGGGAGCCTTGCTGTTAGTAAGCATCGGCATTCTGATGGCCCATGCGATGAGCGCTTTTCGGCCCGAGTCATAGTCGCTGGGGGACTCGGTGAATCAGTGGATCGAGGCAAAGAAAAAGAGCCGCCCTCCCTCCGGGGCGGCTCCAAGTTTTTGAGCTGGTCAGGACAGCCCCCAGCCGCCGTTCTTTTGCGGTCGTGATGAACGTGGTTTATGGCGCGCCGTGCGATTTGAAAGAGCTATGACGCTGGCATCAACAGGTTCCGTCGGCAGAATCCCGTCGCATCCAACTGGCGGCGGCTGGTGTATGCCGATCGCTGGGAAGCCTTGGCTCAAGCCGAGATCGACGAACGCTATCGCGAATGCAATGTTGGCCGCGAGGATCTCGTTGCTTGATTGACTGCGGCTCGCCAGTTTCTAATCCGTTCGATGACTGATCGGCTCAGAGAACGAAGAGCTCGCCACGCCTCTGATTGCATGATCCACTCTCGGGCCTTCACATAATGTCCGTAGGTCCATGCAAACGCCGAAATCTTCATCAGCTTCTCGCGCGTTAGATCAAAGAGCCGCTCGATCAACACTAGCTTGAGCAATTCACCGAAGGCAAACGTAATCGCCGCAACAATGAAATTGCCAGTGGCGGCTACGTAAGCCGCCACAAATTTGACGGGCTCCAGCAAAATTACGGGGACTGAAAACAAGGCCAAGCTGGGGTAGGGAGGTAGCGACCTTATCCAACCGCGCAATCTCCGCATTTCAAAATGACGCGCGATCCAGTTCGAGATTGGCTTGGCTATCCCCGCGAAGATCAAGTCCACGCAAAGGTATATGGCGGCCAGCACGTAGCTGATCGGCTGCAGTATCCGCTTCATGGCGACACCTTCCATTCGCGATCCCGTCCCAAACCAAAGCGAAAAGTCCAAGATGGTTTCCGAAGCTGTTTTGCCTCCAATATCGGACTGAAAGTTCGGCGGTACCTTGGTCTTTATTTGGCACGGAATCTGGAACTGCTGTGTCAATGTAGCGGCGTTTTATGCCGCGGTCTGGAAACCCTAAAGCGTGTGGTTTTAAAGCCTGCAACCACGGTCGTGTTGGCTAAATTTTCTGGTCGACCGGTAGTGGAATATGCATTGCTATCGAGCGATTTCTTTCAAGGTTTCACAATTTGGTCGTGCCATGCTGACCTTTTGCCTAAGGGGATTGCAATGGATGACAAGGTTAAGATCCGATGCCCGGCTGTACGCGCGTATTTAGAGAGAAAGCCGATCGCATTCGCGATGGTGTGCAGGTCAATTGCCGCGACTGCAACAAGCTCATCACGTTGACCAAAGAGACGGAAGACCCGTTTCTGCGAAGGGCACTCAAGACCGCGCGTGAGCTTAGAGCAGCAAAGGACGCAGCTGTCTTCGCCGCGACGTATCTCGACGTGGCAGCAGCCCTCAAGCGCGAAACACATTAACTGCTTGCAACAGCTCGGCGTGACGTGAGCACTCATCGACTCGGGTCCACTGCGTAAGCCTTTGGTCGATTTGTGCGTTATTAACTCAGTTAGGCGCTCGCTAGACGCCGGTGCCGGAATCGGTTTCATCATCAGTAAACTGCATGTATCAGTTGCCAGTGAAGCCGCAACAAACATCGGTTTACTCTTCGGACGAAGCACGATGATGCCTCGTTGCCGCGCGAAGTCAAATGCGTCGGCACAAGGTCACGCGGGCAGACAACTCACGGTGGCGCCGTCAGATTCCAGACCGACCTGGCTTGGCCGGTTTTGAAAAATTGGGTGGCCTGTTTTGAATCGTGTCGACTAGGGAACTGACGGCCGATTCCGCGTATATTAGGATGTGGAACCGCTAACCCTACCGATTAGGACCCGTAAGCACGAGGTTGTGTCGTGCAGCGCCGTCGTCGTTTCAAACAACAAACTTCCCATGACGTTCAATAGCTGGCTCTTCTGGCTCATTTGGTGCGCCGTGCTGTTCGGCGCGTTCTGTCCACTATCTTCGCACATTGAGGTCGCCTCACTTGGCGGTTTCTTTCATTTGGCACGGCGGGAACTCGATCCTTCGTTCACTTTTTGCAACTCGTGGAACTTTTGCCCCATTCCTGCGTAGCGTTGGTGGCGAGCTGGGATACCGTCGGGGAAATCCATGTGATTGGTAAAGCGTACTTCGTGCGTCAAGCGGCGATTTTGTTTAGGTTTGCCAAGGCAACCAAAGACCCCAAAATTTCCGCTGCGTTAATGGAGAAAGCGGCTGATTTAAAATTGCAGGTGGACGATCCGTCGGCGTCACGTGACTTGACGCCACTAGCACCGGATATCGAGCCGCCGTCCGCGCCATGAACGAATATAGGCCGCCGCGGTTGGCGGCCTAGTTGTCTGGCACGTTCACCGCAGGCATTGGCTTCCTTGGTAGCGTCGTGAACTGGCGCGCGTGGCAGCGCGATTGCCAACGCCAAAAAGAAAAGAATCACAATTGCCATGCCCCGCATGCGCGCAATCTAAATCAGCGCAGTGCGTGCAGGCAATTGACTGAAGAAGCGCAATCGCGGAACCGGAGGCCATCCTAGTTGGCGGCCTCTTTCATTTCACGATCGTATAAGCTTTCGCCCGCTTCTGCCGGCATCACGTGATGGCCAATCGTCCGTCCGGAACGGACAGCCACAAAACCGGCGCGCAACGTCCGGCATTTTATGCGTTGCATCACTGCCGGAATTTCCCGGCGCGTCCTTTTAAGACGAAGATACACAAGATGAAAAAATGAACGACAACAGACGAGAAGTGATTGAATCAATCGTCAAAGCTCTGGAACGAACCTCCGCATGGCGCAAGGTCACTGACGCCTCGGTTTCCGGATGATCCGCGCAATAAATCTGCAGCGGACAAACTCGATAACTCGCGGCAGATGTCGCTAGAGCCTGACCGACGCCCAGCTAGAAACGCTGGCTAGCAACGACCTTGATCGTTCTGCTGATCATCGCGTTCTCGGTGTCGGATCTACCTTGAGCAGTGAGGGGGCTTTGGAGGTATTGGTCAAGCTATTCTTCCCTTATTGCGATGCCATTTGCGATAGCACTGCCGATGCCTGGCAATCCGAAGGATTCACGTCGCGATCATCATGAGATGGCCGCAACAGACGCAGAACGTGGCGTTCATCGGCGCGCGCTCGTCCACCATTCGGCAAAGGCGCTTGCTGCAGCCACGCGAGCCCGTGAGACGCGCTCGGCACAGCGGGCCACCGATCTCGCCCGACGTGAACGCACAGGGCATCCCGACGCGCGCGGCAATGGGCTATGAGCCCCAAGCACCGCCGCCTGGAGCTTGCGGCTTTTAGCTACTATTTCATTAATCTGGCAGCAACCAACTTTCGGACGATCGCATGGCGGACCCGGCCGAGGATACGGTGAGGCCTTTGCGTCGAAACATTCGGTCTTGCCTCGGTTGGCTCGCGCGGCAGCGGCCACGGTGCTTGCAGCTTTGAATGCAAAGGGACCGGTGGAGGAGGCACCTCGACGAGCGCCGCAACGACGGACGGTAGCTCGGCCACGCGAGAGGGCTCGGCCTCCGCCTGCGCCTTGGGCGCAGCTATCCAGCAGACTGCCGGTATCAGCTTTGTGCTAGGCGATGCCGGGCGCGCCGGCCTCGAAACGGGAATCGAGTGCGTCAGCCGGAAAAATTTGGCGATGTGATGAGAGGATGAGATTCCAGCATCGAGCATGTACCCACCCGGCTCACCGTAACTCCGCTCGTCCTCGGCGCGTCCGAGGGGCGTACCGTGCCCCATATCGGTGATCTCGTAGGATTCGACGAGCGTGTCGCCGTCGGTGTTCCACCAGACTTTTCGCGGATAGCCATCGACGATACATTCCGACATTGGCACATCTGGCAGATGATGCACGTCGAGCCACTGCTTGACAATCTCACCGGCGTTGGTGGGATTGACGATGCGATCGGCGCTGCCGTGCCACACCGACACTTTCGGGAAAGCGCCGCGATGCCTCGAAGCATTGCGCACAAGATCGCCAAGCACTGCCGCGGGGCGCAGCGGAGGGTAGTGCATTGCGTTCATTGCTTCTCGAAGATTGGTAGCGATGCCGAATGGCAAGCCCGCGATGATCGCGCCGCCCGCGAACACTTCCGGATAGGTCGCCAGCATCACCGAGGCCATCGCGCCGCCAGCAGACATTCCGGTGACGAAGACGCACCGCGAATCGATCCCGTGGTCGTGCACCATGCGTGCGACCATTTGGCGGATCGAGCAGGCTTCACCGCGACCGCGGGCAATGTCGTCCGGTTTTGACCAGTTGAAGCAGCCGCTGGCGTTGTTGACGGGCTCCTGCTGCGGCAGCATGACCGCAAAACCATAGTGCTTTGCGAGAGTTGACCATCCAGAGCCGAGATCGTAGGAAGCCGCGCTCTGGGCGCAGCCATGTAGCACAACGACCAGCGCGCGTGGACGCTGCAATCTCGCGGGCACACAGGCGAACATCCGTAAATTTCCGGGATTGCTGCCAAACCCGCGCATCTCCACCAAGCCATTTGCCGGATCGCTCCGCGAGCCGCTGCGGTCGATCCGCGAATCTCCTGGTTTCGGGAGACGACTCAAGAAATCGATATGCTCGGCAAGAGACAACAATTCTTCCTCAGTAGAAAAGCCCAACTCTTGCGAACAACCATAGTTGACTAATGAACAAATAAAAGACCGTGCGCTCGCCTATCCCAAGAATTTGCCAATCGGCGCGCTTAGCACAACAGCGATGGACGGCGAGGACATCCACAACCTGCCGCTCTCGATGCGCAAGACCAACCTTAAGCGGCGCGATCCTTGATGGCACCGTTAGGCGCGCAGAAGGAGCTCAGCATTTGCTTTCCGAGCGGAAGCGGCGCGGAGCCGAGAGCGTGCGCGTGAAGAACGTACAAGGCCGGATTCTGTATAAGCTGAACGAGTAAGGCGACGCGCAGTAGCCCGCTGCCGTTCCGTGCCAAGAAGCTCAATTTGCGGGATGAGATATTACGACAGCAACAACGGAGCGCCAAAACCAAAATATAGAGTGGCGACCTTGAAGAGCGCGGTCTGATCCTCCAGCGCATAAGGCATCGGGGATGGCCGCAAGGTGGCGGGCAACGGCTGCGTGGAGGTTTCGCAGACAACGCCAACCGCCACCCGCCGCGCCCTCGGTGCAAGTCGGGACCCGAAAGCGTGATAAACAAACCGGGCTGGCGGGACGCCGTTCCTCGGGGTGAGGGGTGTTCCGGAGGGGGGACCGGCAGACAACCCGGCAGGGTACCCCCTGGGGTAGTGCTGGAGGTCACCGCGCAGATCGCCGCCCGCCCCAATAGTTAATGGACTGGCAGGAGTGGCGTTCCTCACGGGGAGGCGTAGATGAGTCCTGCCGATCGGTATTTTGCAGTAAGCTTCGCTACAGCCGATCCCCCAGCGAGAGCTAGCGCTGGATCGCTGGCGACCGGTGAGGCCCGGCGCTTTCCGCCGATTGCGCCGGGCCGCCAGGATGACCGGCCCGGCCGCTCCGAAGCGATCCGCCGCCTAGTCGAGATCGGCCTGAAGGCAAAAAATAGCAACGGCATCACCTTAGTGGCGGCTCAAGATGGAGCTGACTGACCTTGAGCTAGAATTTCTCCAACGGCTCATGAACGGGCCTTGGCAAAGTCCGCCCCTCTTCGACCACAGCCTCGTTGCTCGGTTGGTCGAAGTTGGCTATGTGCGGTCCGAAACGCTTCCGACTACGGGTGCCATGTACTACGAGGTCACTGAGGCTGGTAGAGACGTCATCTCGTGATCGCGCGCCACAGGCCGCACCGTAACTGCGCCCGTGCGTTATTTGAGTAGTGGGCGGCACTTGGAGTATCCACGCGGCTCTGGCGCGTTAGGAACGACACACTTATCAGGGCATTGACTCAGCGGTCTGTGAGGCGACAACGCTCGACAGTCGCATCATCCACTCGGAACGACCCAACGCCAAGCGCGCGATCGACGGTGGGGCGGTTCTCGGCCAATTGAGTTGGCTCTTCGATGAGCGAGACGACGAAACCCATGATCGACATTGCGATCATCGCGAAGTGAGCTGCTGCTCAGTTCTGGGCAATATGGCCGCAAAACCGAATCCATCAGCGCGGCCGCACTGCGTGCCCGTATCAGTCGGCGGCAGATCTACAACATCATCGCCGGTGCAGTTATTGGCGAGAGAGCGCGGGTACCCCCATGCCAACTCATGGACCACGTACATGATGACCGAGCTGATGGCCATGATGCCGGCCGTGTGTCCGGCCGTGACGATGTGCCCAGTGGTCCAGAAAGAGATCGCAAAAATCTCGGCGGTTCCGATCAACCGCCACGTGACGGCCTTCGCAATCGTCTTGCGCATTGGGATGCTTTCCTCAGTTTCCCACTGGCCCGAGTCCGATGACCCTCGCGGGTCGTGCGCTGCGCTGAATTTCGACGAGGTCCGTGGAGCTACGCCAGATTGACTGGACTTCTCACACCCGCTCAACAGTGCTGAACATCCTAATCGATACAATTTTATCGACAATCGAAAGCAATTGTTAACGTTACCGCGCCTGCGGCGGGTCACACGATTGAAGCGGCAGTCGTGCTGATTCTTCATCTGCAGAAACATCTCCTTCACGTCGACAACTCGAAGCGGCCGCTCTCGCCGGCCGAGATATTCGTTCAGTATGACGAGCTGCCGGATCGCGATCTCGTCGGCTTTGACACCCGTGCCGCCGACGGCAAAGAACGTGTGCATGTCGCGAACGAAGGCTCTTGCGACCTCGGGCGGTGGTTCAATCGGTTTGCCGGGCAAAGGGTAGATATATGGCTGGCCAATGCTTCGTTTCGAGCACAATTGGCCGCATTTAATGCCAAAAATGTTCCAGTATGCGCGTTCGCGCGGTAACGGCGTGAACTGCGCCAACAATGAACGTGGGTAGCCTATCCTCGGTTCGTCTGCAGCCGGCGCAAAAGGATTCATCGGCTTTCACACTTTGGTGTATGCCAAGAGTGTTATTGCGCGGGCCATGAACCGAACCGCTCCGGAGGGCGGCCAAGGGCTGTTGAGGTCGTCCTTGAAGGGGATTGCCGCCATGATGAAGTTAGAAACTCCTGCGCAGCGTTATCGCCGCGAAGCCGCGGAATGCGAGCTGAACGCGGAGAAAGCAACGAACGGGATTGATCGAGTGGCATGGCAGCGCCTCGCGGATGACTGGACGAAGCTTGCGTGGGGTGCTGCGGTCAATCCTCGCTTGAGCGCCGCAGAACGACCTGATGCCCGGCGACACTAGCAAGTGCGCAGGGCTACGGTGCGGGGCCCATTCATCGGCGAAGTAGATCAAGCGCCGCTACACCATCGCTGCCGAGCCGGAAACAGTAACGCAGGGCGTATCCGTGGTTGGTGACGACTGAGATAAGGCAGACGCTCCCTCCGCAGTATTCTCGACGCTCAAGACCGAGAGCTCGCTCACTTCCAAGCCAAGGCTTTTCGCACTCGGATTGTTATTGAAGATGTCTGGCATAATCATTTGTGCAACACCCAACGTATCGCACCAAGATCAGCGCCGCGCGTCTTTTGCGCTATGCAACATGCAACGAAAGCGATGACGCTGACAAAGGCGTGTTTTACTTTCCCTTCGACTTCAGCCCGATCTCGACCAGCCGGCGGACTGCCTCAGGGCGCGATGGAAAGGGCTGTTTCTGGTTGGCTATCCATTCATCAAGGCCCGCGAGCATGGGCGGGTGCATGCGGACGACTACGGGCTCGATTTCAGAACGAGGTGCGGTCATGAGCGCGGAAATCTTCCAATTTTCCACTGCCCCGAGACGCTCAGCGAAGATCAAGACCAGCACCCGTGTTGGCGAAGACATCGGCGACAATCTGCCGGCGGAAATTACGTTCGGTCGCACCGGCCGCCCACTTCCGGAACCGCAAACCGAAACCTGCAGAAACCAGCGCCTTCGCGATGCCCGCAAGGACGCATGGAACGATGCGCGCCGCACCGCCGAATATTGGCGGGCGCGCATGAAGCGGAATTCCGCGCTTTCATGCGCCCCAACCTGGAACGTCGCCGACTCCAATACATATGCCAAAAGTGACCACAAAGAGCATTGGATGCTAGTTGATCTTGCGCGCCGCGCTGATGAAACAGCTGCTTACTCCGGCGCCCGACCTCGGGGCTGTGACCTGGAAACGGGCACGGCTGGCGGATGAGCAATACAAGCACGTTGGCGTCACGCGTGAGCGAATCGAATATGCGATCGCTGCGGACGCTGAATGGCTCGCCGCGCACCCGACCAAACGATCCATTGCCGCCACTCGCAAGCCAAAGCCGCAAGCGTAACCGGCAGCGGCTGGCCTCACATGCTAGGCGGCTGCGGCGATAACAACTGGCGCGGGCTTTCGAGCCCGCGTTGTCTTTTGCAAATCCGTCGAAAGCTGGGCCTCTCTCAACTGCCCGCGCAGATCGGTTAGTTCGAGGAATTGGCTCTGAAGACGAGTTTGTGTCCGCTCGAGGATTTCAATCCGCCTACGAACGAGAGATAAACGCCTAGATCTGAGGTTCATTTTTTCACCCCCAAAGGACATTTACAAAAAAAACAACTAAAGATAGCTGTGGATGATCAGTTACTTAGCCTACAAATGGAGCAAAATGCGGAAGACGCCCCGAGTCAAATTACAAATTTCGTGGCTCGAGCGCGTGGACAGGCGGCGGCAAGCGAGCCATCGACGGGTCGATAGAGAATTGAAGCCGCCGGGTCGCCTGATGCGGGCGGGTTTTTCTTTGGCCGCTTTCGGGGCGCCTACGGCAAAAGCTTTCCCCTTTGCAACATTGGACGGTCTTGATTGGGTAGGCCGGCCGCAAGGCCGCGTGTATCATTTTTCAGAATTGGAGATTTCAATGAAGTACATCTCAACCTGGAAATTGCCGCCAAACTTGATCGACGCCGCAGTCAAGAAATTTCTGGAGACTGGCGGCGCGGCACCCGAGGGCGTAAAAATGCAGGGACGCTGGCATGGAATGAACGGAGCGGGAGTGGCGATCTTCGAGAGCAATGATGCGACGGCCATTTACAAATGGTATGCGCAATGGGCCAACGTGATGGAGCTTTCGATCACGCCTTGCGTTGAAGACGCCGAAGCCGGCCGCTATGGCCAAGGCGGCATGAGCGCGGGGCTTCGGTCCCGCGCTCCTTTCTGAGGGATTGACGGCCAAACTCCGAAATGGTGCACTGCGGTTATTGCAGTGCGCTTATTTCGGAGTTTGTGATGAACGACGTGGTTGAATCCATATTGAACACCTACCAGTCGATGCGCCCCTTTGATATCGAGCGGGTTGCGGATACAAGACAAAAAGTTACCCAATATATTCAAATCCTTGCGTCTGCTGGTCAGCGCGATGCCGAGCAACTTACGATATACGGCTTGGCGTATTTGACAGAACTGCAAGAGGGGCAGGATCCTCGGTTCACCGGCTGCTAGTACACGTTCCCATCAACGGACCCGGCCGCACCGAATAGGCAGGAGGCCAGCGAGCCGTCGCCGGCGGTTGCGCGGTGGAACTGGGCGTAGGCTAGACTGACGCCTGCCATCGGCGTTGGTCATTCGGTGCCGTTGGCGAGCAAGAGGACCTTCAACCTGCCCCGGTTCGCCATGGCGTTTTTTTGCGAAAAGCCGGGCTCCATCGTGCACGAGGCTGGCGAAGGTAACGCAATTAACTGACCGCAAACCAAGCTGCTCTATCTTTGGCCGTGTCGCGGCACGCATTCCGCGACGAGGACTAAACTTAAACCCGCCAGCTAAACTCACCCGGCGGGTTTTTCTTTGGCTAAGTTGATGTCAGGGGCCCGCAACAGGGGTGGCCCTTAAAAAACATACGCCGTCGGGCTCGAAATATCGTGTCCCGGCGGCGCCTACATGCTGGGCCCCTGAAATCCCCCAGCAGTCAAAAGATAGCGGCCGTCACGTTCAGCAAATGTGAACCAGTCACAACTCTCGCATCTTGTCGTGCGCTGGATGAGAAGGTCTCGCGCTCCATCATGGCTACACCGCGGGCGGCTGACACAGTTTTGCTGCATCGCGCGAATCTCCACACCCCCCCTTGACGAGTTTGTTCCGCGGCGCTTTCGTGAAGCGTGGCCGGCCTGCGACGGGCAAAGACCCGTTGGTTAGCGCACGGCTGCCGGTCAAATTGATCGAGACTATTGAAGGCATCGCTGAAAGCGAAAAAATCAGCAGATCTGACGCCGTCCGCAACCTGATAGAACGAGGATTGCAAGCGTGGATCGAGGAACAGCGGTAACCAATACTGCCGCCTTATCGAGATCGGGCCAAAGCGCCCGTCGCACCGGTTGCGCTTTGGATAGGCCGAAATGAAAACCTCTGCAGAATACTTGGCTCTGGCGCAGCGCTATCGCATCGCTAAACTCAGCACACGGGATGTTGCTGCGCGCGATCAGCTAGAGGCGTTCGAGCGCAGTTATTTTGCGCTTTCCAAAAGCGCCCAGATACTCCTTCGCTTCAAAGCGTTGATGAAACGCAGCGCCCCTTCCCCTCGCCACGACGCGCAGCAGCCGCCGCCTTTTCCTACGCGTCCTGAGGCGGGCCGCCGGCTGGTCGAGATCGGGCTGAAGGCAAACTGTAAGGATAGCAATGCTTCCCGACCTACTCACGATCATCAAGACCGCGACTGCGGCGACCGAGGCCCTAAAGAAGATTCGGCCGAAACAAGAATCGCGCGACGGCCGTGTTCAGGACACGATATCGCGGATCCTACGAACGTTATATTTCGCGCCTAATGGCATTCTCAGTCTCTTGAAGGAAATCGCTAGTGGCGAGCAACCCGCCGAGGCGCGCCTTCAGCAAGCATTGATCGATTTCAATGATTGACAATGGAAGATCGTCACTAGCTAAGCTAGCGATTGCTTCATCGCGTGGTTTCCATCCCGCGTGGAACGTGACGCCGCAGCCGCGCGCAGCAAAAGGCGTCACGCCGAGTGACAGTCAACAGTAGCATCGGCGATGATAGCGTCAGGCAAAGCGAAAGATCGATCCATAGCGGTTCATTGTTACCGCGCGCCAAATCCCCCCGGTTCCGCTGTCCAAGTGAAATTAAGATTCTTCCGCTTTTAGATCCGGATAGCGCGGTACTGCTCGAAGACATTTTTAAAGAGGAGGCATCATTCAATGCCGGCGCAGTTTCGTCCTTCCCCTCTCGATTTCGCTCATCAACCGAAGCAAGTTCCTGACAGAGGAGTCATCTGGCGAGTCTTCAGAGCGAGCATCTTGATCGTGACTCTGACAGTAATCGGTATGGCGGTTCTGATGGTGCAAAATCCCGTGGTTCTGTTTGCTGAAGTCACGGCTTCGCTAGTGGACCATTTTGGAATCCAGCCTGCCACCGATCGGCCGACGCCGACGTTTGAATCTTCCACCGATACTCAGGCTTTGCCGCCGATCGCAAAGGACGCGCCGGCCCGCGACGAAGTTGATGCCTCTAACGCCGCCGATCAGAATCAGGCGGAAAATAACGAGACGCAAGCTGAAGCATTGTTTAGGCAATTCCAAGCTTGGGCAGCCGAGAAGGGTGGGCAGATCGCGCCGCCGAAGCCTGTCCAAGATGCCCCGGAGGTTTTGCAGGGTCCCCCCGCACATTTGGCGAACCAAAGCCGACGCGTCCGTACTGCGTCGAGCGAGACGGCGATACGAAATCCGCCACGGCTTCGGCGGGTAGCCCCGATAGCCAAGTTAAGCCCAACCGTTAGCCGTTAGCGGAGGCGCGCCATTTTGTTACTGGCCGCAGATTGACCGCCGCAAACGCCTCTCATGGGCCGCCGCCGGGCCATTCGCCAGCTCGTGGGCAAACTGTAAATGTTGGGGGCGCGTGGATGCTCAAACTCCTTCTGCCACGGACTATATCCGGTGGGCCTCCAACGGCACAGGCGTCGACCAGGGTAGACGATCGCCTTTCTTCAGCGGCTCGCTGGAATCGTCTTCGACCCAAGGATGCACGGCGTCCAGGCGCGAATCGCGGAACGCTGCGCCCGCCGCGACCAGGACGATCGACCAAACCGCCGCCGTGGCAGCGATGATTTTCGTTCTCGTCATCTTGGCTCCGACCCAGCCCACAAAGGTCGGTACTCAACTTCCGTAAATCCTAAACCGGTCCCGTCCGTAAGCACAACAGTCACGGCGCTGTATCAGCGAGATGACGGTAAGATATTGCCGCTCATCGCACAAAGGCACCTGTCGCAACTCTTTGTTAACCATCTAAGCCCATGGTTTTGCCGGTAAAGCGATAGAACGAAGCACCGAGCGTTAGCCGCTCTCGGCGAGCCAGCGGCGTAACGTCTATCGACTTTCTGGTTCACGTCGGGGCGGGGGCCTTGAACGGAGAACTTGAAATGCAGGACTTGGAACAGTCGATTCGCGAACGCGCCTATCAACTTTGGATCGAGAGTGGCTATCAAGATGGCCATGCCGACGCTCACTGGCTCTCGGCGCAACGACAGATTCTGAGCGCGTCGCTCGGGCAGCTTGGCCAAATCAGTCACGCCGGACCGCCAACGACTGCCTCTAAGTCGACAGCGAAAGTTTCTCGAAAGAAACAGCGAGCTTCCTAAGAATCTCGAGCACAATGTCCATTGGGCAATGCTCAGGAAGGGGCAGAAGGTCCGTCTCAACGCGAAGGGCAGGCGCTTCTACGAAAGCACAAAGCGATCTTTGCGCACGCGTGTTATCGATTGGAAGCATCGCTCGGGGATTGTAGTACGCATCACTCGCGATCGTAAGCGAGCAAGTGTTTTGTGGGAGAACAACACCACGGCATCCGAGCCGTTACCGCTTTCATTTTTGGAAGCGATCGAAACTCCGTCAGATTGAGTTGGCGGAAGGAAAGCTTGCGAGCAAACGCCGACCGGGTTGGCTTAATCGGGCGCCTCTGACAATGGCGCGATTGTTGCCGGCGGTTTTGCAGCAGCTTGGAGCTGAACGGGCCACACTTTTAAGGCTAGTTTGGCACCCCCGGGGCTGGTGGAAACTCGATGCTTAGTCGATTCGCCCGGGGACTTGGCGGTGTCGCCGCGCTGGTTCTGCTCGCGCCTGCCTTGCGGATTTCATGTCTGAACAACAAAGAGCCCGGCAAAATCGCCGGGCTTTTAGATTAGCTTTCGCTCATCGATTGCGAGATACGCTCTAACAGCTCTAAAAATACCATCTGGTCATCCGCGCGCTGCAAGACTTGCGATGGCAAAGGGCGAGTGAAAAAGCCCAAGAGCTGAAGGCGGCTTGGTAAGCAGTATCCCCGCGGGGGGCATTGATTCCGGCGTGTTCTTCGGAATCTTACGGCAACGTTCCCCTCAGATCGGCCAAGGTGCTATCGGCAGTAACTCGGCCACCTCGATCGGTCGTTCCGTCACTCCGAACGAAGATCGCGGAGAACGCAAGTAGCGTGCATATACCCACAATCAACATCGCGGTCAGTACCAAGTCGAACCCACGGCGCACCATTGTCGTACCCGTACGCATCGCCTTCGCCCTCCTCAAACTACATCTTTGAGTCGTCCGGCAATTTAGTGGCGCCATGGCGGCGATGATACGGTCGGTTATCCCCGCCGCTCCGGTGGCTTCATCGCCCCTTTCGGATTGCGGCTACAGGCGTGAGGTTCGGACTGGCAATCCGTCCGCGCCCGCAGCAGACTGCCGAATGATCGACAGCGGCAGAAAAACGGCCGGCGATCTGGATAGCAACGTAGTGGGCCGGTCGCCGTCGCCGCCGACGGACTCATTTAGAAGGAGACACGCCGCTGCGTCGGCTTCTCTTGAGCCGTCTTAGCGAAAGTCCAAATCGTAGGGATCGCGAATATACAGCGGAGACGGAGCGTTGGAGTTCGGCGGAGATCGCATCAACCGTTTGGCCTGAAAGTGCCATTGACTTCAGCCGCTCATCTTCGGCCATCGTCCAATTTCTGCAAATGCGAAGGCGACGGTTCATTGCTCTCAAATCCACTTCGAGCAAAATGGGACGCTGGCCGGTGCGGCAGCATTGCTTCCGTGCTAGCGCCCTTGCAATGATGGTCTGAAATTAACCTAAGCGCTAAAGGTTACCGGGCTGCCGCACCGTGATTCTCGGCTTTTCGCTGGGACATTCTGAACCGGTCGTGGATTGCCGGGGCGGGCTCAGCGCTTACAAACCTGAAATCGATGCGCAACTCCTTGATCGACCGTTTATTGCGCAAACAACCAATGGCGCCTTTGTCTATTCCCATATCAATTTTCGTTTCGACACGGCGACCTTCGAGGGCATAACCGGGGAAGTTGCCTTGGGCGATCGTTTCGATCCGCGACGTCCACCTCTCATGTCGTTCCCAGTCGGCAGTATCACGGACGAAAAGTACGGTGCGTTCCGGCTTCAGACCAACTGGAATGTGAGAGCACCTTTGACCGCCGGCGCGGCGCCGGCCAACGTCCTCCCATCCGATCTCCAGGCATTGGTCGGCGTTTGGTGCGCGGGGCGTTGGTCTTAAATGGCGGCCTAGTTGGACGCAAACGCGAACGGGGCGGCTGAAACGGATATCTTGCTCCCAGACCGGTGTTGAATGGCGGAGAAGAAAGCCAGCACTCTTGTTCGTGGTTGCCCTCGGGCCACTTGTGACCCATCGGGTAGGCCGCGACCGTGGTGATCAGAACGCTCAAGACTTCGCAGAAGAAATCAGGAAGTTCCGCCCGAGCTGAACTGCGTCTAACGAGTGACGCTGCGAAATCCGCAGTTTTCCGGCGAAATGAGTTGCCGAGAAGCCACGTTCGTCAAAGCGAATCCTATGGGTCGCATCATTATCGTGGCAATGCGCGCGCCGGCGACCTATGCATACCGCAGCAGCTAAGGTAGTGCGCGAGCGCCACTGAGCGAGTTTCATGCGTTCCAGCATTTCTGCTGCGTGAGTTGATAATCGATCGGTACGACACCGGAAGGATTCGAACGGCAATATGAATTTGGATAACCAAAAAGCGAACTCCGACGGTACACGTGCGGCAGAGGAGAATTCTTCGGATCGACCCGTCGCGAACGAGAGAAGAAAGACGCGCTTCGGTTTCGCGGAGATGGACTTCGTCGTGTATCCGGCACATGGCGTCGGCCAGATTCTGTCGATCGAAGAGCAGGCTGTTGCAGGAGCCAGTCTCGAGTTTTTTGTGATCAATTTCGCGAAAAGTCAGATGACGGTTAGCGTTCCAACCCGAAAGGCTGCGAGCGTAGGACTGCGAAAGCCGTCGGATCTTGCGACGATTCAACGCGCCAAATTACTCCTAGGCCAAGTTCCTCGGAAGAGCCGGGGCACTTGGTCCCGTCTCGCACAACAGTATCAGAACAAGATCAATTCGGGGGACATCGTTGCCGTCGCGGAAGTCGTGCGGGATCTTTGTCGGCCCGGAGTCGATTCCGGGCAGAGCTTCAGCGAAAGGCAGCTTTACGTCTCCGCGCTTGATCGTCTTTCTGGCGAAGTTGCTTTAGTCGACGGCATTTCCGATGAGCAAGCAGGCAGGGAAATCGAAAACCTCGTAAAGGGCGGCGCGCTGAAGCGGAGCGCGTGATGCGCGCTGGTGGCTAAGTCCGACCAATGAGAGATGGGCCAGCTAGGCGCGCTTTGGGAAAATGCTGCACGATCCAAGAAGGCCTCGGCGCTCATTGTCCCGTGACTTTCGGGCCGAGGAATCAATATTGCTGGCGGTTCCGGTACGGGAACGCCGTATTATTACGGAATCCACGAAAAGTGTGGACAGCGTTAGAATTTCTCTTGCCGGAGGAGGAATTTCATTTCGTAAAAATTTACACCGGTAAGGGCCGCACAAGCGCGGCCCTTTTTATTCCACGCTCGCGGCGGGAAATTGGGACGTTCCCGCGTCGTAGCCCGGCGGATCAATCGAAGCCCCCTTTTTCAGCGCTTTTGACGCTTTGGCTATCGATGACGGCGGCGGTGGGACTGGCCTCCCGGCCAATCGCTTCTCGGCATCTTACATAGAGCTCATGATGGATGAGATCGAGCGTGCCATCCCAACTCACAAGTCGAAATAATCGTACAAGGTCGAGCGCGGCGGCAGGTCTTTCGGAACCGGCCGCCACTGACAACCGGTGGAGAGAATATACATGAGCCCGTTTACAATCTCGCGCATGATTACTGTGCGGTTGTCGCCACC
>Ga0210387_10001609_pt1 | contig 17073 bp, 20 predicted proteins | sample IncBWC7OmetaG_FD_160108 | JGI IMG/M metagenome (GOLD analysis project Ga0210387, IMG submission 160108) | Forest soil microbial communities from Barre Woods Harvard Forest LTER site, Petersham, Massachusetts, United States - Inc-BW-C-7-O ...
CGACATCCTGCCAATCCTCGAGCGCGGGGTCGGCGAAGACGTCCGGCACCTCGATCGCCCGTCGCTCACTCGCGGCTTCACCGCTCGGCCCGAAACCGACGCGGACGCGCATGTCGTCGAGCCATGGGGCGTAGCGGGCCGGCCAGTTGTAGGACGCGGCGAGGCGCATCAGCTCGGACGGGCCGTCGATCAGGTAGACCGAGGCGAATGTGGCGCCGACGACAGGGCTCACGCGTTCTAGCGCGAACCGGAAGACATCGTCCGGGCGTTCGGCGGTCAGCAGGGCCTGAACGATCTCGCGCACGGCCCCGATCTCGATCGCGCTGTGGCCTTGGTGCACGGAACCAAAACCTACTACGAACTAGGAACCCAGCAAGGTCTGGTTCTGGATGACGCTTCGCGTCGGCTCGCTTCGCTTCGCCCTTACCCTAACAGGCCTTCGAGCGCACTAATAACAGGCGTAAAGCTCAGCGATCGATCAGTTACTCGCCGTGCGATTTCGTCGGCGGTCTCGCGTTGCCCCTCGGCGAACAGGTTCTCGACGAGCCAGGGACCGGTGCGCGGGTTCCGATACCAGTCGGCGTCGAATTGCTCAACGAGAGACTGGGCAAGCAGTGCGCCGAGCTGCCACGCCCGGAGATATCGGGCCGAGTAGAACCGCGGGTCGATATCGACGAAGGCGTCAGAGCGTGAGTACAGGAACGAGGTCGCCGAGGAGAGCGTCTCGACGTAGAGATCGGGTAGCGAAGACCACGGGAGCCGGCCGCCGTAGAGCTGCACCTCGTAGATCAGCTTCGCCGAGTACCGCCGGAGAAAGTGCAGTTCCTCCAGGGCCGCCGCGCGGAGATATGCCGGCAGATCGCGGCCGAGCCCCGTGTACCGAGCCAGCCAGCCCCGATTCTGGGTCAGATGATCGAAGAGCATGGCGTACGACTCGGTGACCGAGTTGTCACCAGCCCAACGATACTCGAAGGGAAAGTCAGCCCGGGTGTAGGCGAAGTGCACGGCGTGCCCGAGCTCGTGCAGCAGCGTCATGTAGTCGCCTTGCCCTCCGTGCGGACGTAGCACGAGGTAGATCTCTTCGGGCACACGCACGGGTGCGCAGAAGGCGCGGGCGCGCTTGCCTTCCCGCTCGCCGACATCGAAGCGCACGCGCCCACCAGCATCCGGATCCATCCGCATCTCGCCCATCTGTCGTCGCACGGCGGGCTCCATGGCGTTGCCCGGGAACGCACCGTCGAATTGCGGCGCCCGGAACAGGGCCAGCGCATCAGCGCGCGTGAGATCGCTGACGGGAACGCCGAGCGAGCGCTTGACCGCGCTCGGCAGAAGCTCGCGCCAGAGCTCGGCCGTGTCACGCAGAAAACCCTCGCACTCTCCCATGAGCTTCGCGAGGTCGATCCCGCTCAAGGCCTCGAACGTGGCATTATAGCTCGGCGCGATCTCCATGCCGACCACGAGATCGACTTCGCGCTGCAGCCGCTCGAGCCGGATCGGCGCCAGCTCGGCTTCGACAAGCGTGGCGCGCGCCGTGTCCAGTATCGAACGCTCGCGCCGGTCCGTCGAGTTGCCTATTTCGATCGCGGTCCGCGCGTACGGGATGGCTCGACCGTCGCCGAGGTGCACCATGGCCGTGCTTTCCCAGGCGATCTCGCGCTCTTCGCTCGGCGCCAACGCCCGTTGCGCTCGGGTGTCGACCACGAAGTCGAGCAGAATGCGCGCCGCTCGCTGGGCCTCGGAGTCCTTCGCCGCACCGCGATACTCGTCGCGCGCGAGGGCCAGCGCATCGTCGCTTACAACCGCGGCGTGGCGCGCGTAGATCGGTACCAGCTCGGCGTCCGGCTTGAGACCCGCGTGCGAGAGATAGAACTCGCGCGAGATCTCCTCCATTAGCGCGTTGGCCTCGGTCCGCAGGCGCTCCAACGTCAGCTCAGCCAACAAGATCCTCGATTCGAGCGTGGGGTCGATCGGCCGCGAGCAGCTCATGCAGGCGCGACGCGACCTGGTCGGCGGCGATCCGGACCTGCTTGAGGTCATCGCGACCGCGGATCGTGACCGTGCCATCGGTCATCGTCTGGCCGTCGATCGTGAGGCAGTACGGCGTCCCGACTTCGTCCTGCCGTCTGTACCGCCGACCAATCGAGCCTGACTCGTCGTAGTACACGGGGAATCGGCGCCGGAGATCTTCGGCCAGCTTGTGCGCAAACTCCGGCATGCCATCTTTTTTGACGAGTGCAAATACACCGGCCTTGATCGGAGCTAGCGCCGGATGCAGGGCCAGGACCGTGCGCCCCTCCTCTTCACCAGCAACCGTCTCCTCGCGATAGGCGTTCACCAGTATGGCGAGGGTCACGCGATCGGCACCCACTGACGTCTCGACGACATACGGGACGAATCGGCGGTTATTCGGCTGATCGAAATACTCTAGTCGTTTGCCCGAGTATTGCTGGTGCTGTGTGAGATCGAAATCACCGCGATTGTGGATGCCCTCGATCTCCTGCGAGCCGAGCGTGCCCCCGAAATCAAATTGGATGTCGAACGCGGCACGGGCGTAGTGCGCCAACTCGGTTTTTGTGTGCTGGTGAAATTCGAGACGCGACGGATCCAGGCCGAGTGACTGGTGCCATTCCATACGCTTGGCCTTCCAGTACTCGAACCATTTCATGTCTTCGCCAGGTTCGACGAAGAACTGCATCTCCATCTGTTCGAACTCACGAGTGCGAAAGATGAAATTGCCCGGGGTGATCTCGTTGCGAAATGCCTTCCCGACTTGTGCAATCCCGAATGGGATTTTTTGGCGAGACGATTGCTGGACGTTCAGGAAGTTGACGTAGATCCCCTGGGCCGTCTCGGGACGTAAATACACGACGGCCGCACTCTCTTCCACCGGGCCCATGAACGTCTTGAACATCAAGTTGAACTGCCGCGGCTCGGTCAACACGCAGGGTGTGCCAGGGTCGCCAGGGTGGCGACTCGGCTTTTGGTGACACTGCGCATCGACGAGCTTGTCGGCGCGGAAACGGCCCTTGCACGTCTTGCAGTCGATCAGGGGGTCCGTGAACCCCGCGACGTGGCCGCTCGCCTCCCACACTTTGGGATGCATCAATATCGCGGCATCCAGGCCCTCGATATCGTCGCGGCTCCGGACCATCGCGTTCCACCACCGGTCCTTGACGTTGCGTTTGAGCTCGACGCCGAGCGGGCCGTAGTCCCATACGGAACCGGCGCCGCCGTAGATCTCGGAGGATTGGAAAACGAAACCGTGTCGCTTCGCGAGCGAGACGATTTTTTCTATTGTCTCTGGGAAAGCCATTGCGCGATGTGGTCGCCGTGGTTGCGGCCGTTCTCGATGAAAATCTTGTTCGCGTCGTACCCCGAGGCTAGGACACCGGCGATAAAAACGCCCGGAACGTTCGTTTCCATGGTCGCGCCGTTGTGCATCGGGATGCCCGTGGCGTCATCGATCGAGACACCGAGACGGCGAAGGAGTGTGACGCTCGGGGTGAAGCCTGTCATAAGATAGACGTGCTGCGCCGGAAGACGCTCGACGCCGGACGGGGTCTCGACATCGAGCGTCTCGAGATCAATGCGCGTGACGTGCGCATTCCACCGGGCCGCGATGCTGCGGTCCTTGAGGCGATTCAGCATGTCCGGCAGGATCCATGGCTTGACGTTCGCATCGAGCTTGTCGGCGAAATGCACGATGGTGACGCGAGCGCCGCAGCGATAGAGATCGAGCGCCGCGTCGACCGCCGAGTTTCCGCCGCCGACCACGACGGCATCGCGACGGAAGGCTTCGTGCCCTTCCCGGTAGAGATGCGAGACATGTGGCAGGGCCTCACCCGGCACATCGAGCAGATTCGGCGTGCCGAAGTATCCCGTAGCGATGACGATGGCGTCGTATGGCGTCTGGGTCTTGCCCTCGGCCCGGCGCTCGCTCGTCACGACGAATTGCGGGACCTCGGCGCGGATGTCGACGACCGGCTCGTACTGGCGCACGTGCAGGTTGAAGTGCTGCACGATGCCTCGATAGTACCCGAGTGCGTCCCGGCGCGTCGGCTTATCGCCGCCCGTCGTGAACGGCAGGTTGCCGATGGAGAGCTTCTCGGCCGTCGAGAAGAATTGCGTGTAGAGCGGATAGCTCGCGATACTGGAGCAGACGCACGAGCGGTCGTAAATCGTCGTGCGAAAGCCCGCGCGTTGGAGCGCGATGCCCGCCGCCAGGCCGCACGGACCCGCGCCGATGATGGCAATAGAAAACGGTGTCTTCCCGCGCCCTACGACTACCATATGATCTGATCGCGCCGCGTGCCTACGCTCACGAATTTGATCGGCGCCTCGACCAGCGCCTCAATGCGATCCAGATAGGCACGAGCGGCGGGTGGTAAGTCTTCCCGCGTTCGCGCACCGGCGGTGGAGCATTGCCACCCCTCGAACCACTCATAGCGCGGCACCATGTCATCGAGTGCCGTCAGGTCACTCGGAAACTCGGTGTGCACGTCACCCGCCGCTTCATATCCGGTGCAAATCGCGAGACGGTCGAGTGTGTCGAGCACGTCGAGCTTCGTGACCGCGAGATGCGTCAGCCCATTCACGCGAACGGCATAGCGCACGACCACCGCATCAAACCATCCGCATCGTCTTGGGCGACCGGTGGTCGCACCGTACTCGTGACCCAGCTCTCTCACTCGCGAGCCGAGCGGCTCATCGAATTCGGTGGGAAGGGGGCCATTGCCGACGCGAGTCGTGTACGCTTTGACGACGCCCAACGCCGCATCGATGGATCTCGGGGAGATCCCGGCGCCCGTCGCGGCTCCACCCGACGTCGTGTTGCTCGACGTCACGAAGGGATAGGTGCCGTGGTCGATGTCGAGCAAAGACCCTTGAGCACCCTCCAACAGGATCGCCGCACCGCTCGCACGCGCACGGTGGACCGCTAAGCCGACGTCATCGGCCAACGCGAGCAGGCGTGGGGCCAACCCGTGAAGAATGTCGAGCGTCTGACCCACATCGGCGCGCTTCGCGCTGCCGTAGTGCTCCAGCATCGCGTTCGCGTGTTCGGCGCCGCGCGACACCAGTGATTCGAGGTGCGAGGGGTGGCGCAAGTCGACCACTCGTACGCCTCGGCGGGCGATCTTGTCTTCATACGCCGGACCGATGCCGCGACCCGTCGTGCCGATTTCTTTGCTGGCGGCACTTTCTGCATCAACCAATTTGTGATACGGGAGAACGAGGTGCGCGCGATCGCTCACGTAGAGCCGACCCTCGACGTCGACGCCGTCGGCGACGAGCGTGTCGATCTCGGTGAAGAACGTCTCCGGGTCGAGGACGACGCCATTGCCGATCGCGCAGCGGACGCCGTGGTGCAGGATCCCGCTCGGGATCTGGTGCAACACGAAGCAGCGAGGCCCGAGGTCAACCGTGTGCCCGGCATTCGCCCCGCCTTGGTATCGCACGACCCAGTCCGCGCCTTCGGCCAGGACGTCGACGAGCTTGCCCTTGCCCTCATCGCCCCACTGCGCGCCGACCACGACCACCGTTCGAGTACGCTCGTCAAACATGCACCAGCGCCTCGGCGATAACGTCGGCCGCCCCGACCACACCGCTGCCGCTGAGCGCCTCGGGTGCGTCAATGCGGCGGTGGACTCTCGCCAAAGTTGCGAGCGTGCCACGGCTCACGGTCACCGCGTCCCAGCCCGCCTCGGCAAAGGCGATGGAGTCGACGAGGATGCCAGGGAGCACGCGACGAGCCCGCACGGCCCGCCGCTCGAACGCCCGAATCAGCCGTTCAGGCCGGCCGTGCGAGTGCATGATTGTAAGATAACCACGATCGTCGATCGTGTCGCAGTTGATGACCGCCGCCTTCGTGGGCTGCTGGCGCACCCACGCTCGCGCCCCCGCGAGCCCGAGCTCCTCGGCGCTCGTGATCAGGACGCCCAGCGGAACTGACCGGTCGACTCGCTCGGCGGCCAGCAACGCGGTGGTTACGCCGGTCGCATTGTCGAGCGCACCCGGGGACTTGGCGCCGACCGTGGAGATCGCTACGGGCAGTCCCGCGAGGACAGCGGCAAGTGTCGCGATCTGCCATGCGAGGCCCTCGACCCGTAGGGCTGACAAGACCACCAGTACGATCCACGCGACAATGCAGGCAACGATTGCCGCCGCGCGCACGAGAATGGGGATAGGCTGTGATTTGCTGTCCAAATGCGCGACGAGCCAGATGGCTGGCTCACCCCGTTTCGCCTCGAGATTGACGCCGGGAGTCTTCCCTGTCGTTACCCCCTCGCGCTGCAGCCACCGCGCTCCCAAGGCGATGACGAGGGCGCCGGCGATCAGCACCGTTAATGACGCAGCGGGAGAACGCCCCGCGATCAGCGCCGTGACAATCCAGGCGATTCCCGCGGCGGGTGTGCCCCAGCGGCCTGGCCACGAGGCGTACGTGAACGGCACATCGCGCACGGCGAACCCGAGTGAGATCAGATGGTCTCGGCACGCTTCGCGTGCCCTCGACTCGGCGGCTCCGCCCGCCGGTCTCGGATTCGACGCGAGGCGGGAGATCCAGGCTGCCGCGTTAGAGTCCAGCGGTGTGGGAGCCGTAGACCCGGAGCCCCATTAGGGATTTCACCTCGGCCATGGTCGTGCGCGCGATGGCCGACGCCTGATTCGCGCCGTCGCCGAGCACCTCGTCGACGATCTTGGGCTGAGCAGTAAGCTCTTCGGCCCGCGCGCGAATCGGGGCCAGCGCGGTTTCGATCCCCTCGAACAACACGCGCTTGCAGTCGATGCATCCCCAGCCCGCGCTTCGACAGCGGGTCGCGACGTCGTCCACGATCGCTGGTGAGTTAAACGCTCGGTGCAAGTGATAGATATTGCAGACCTCGGGCGTACCAGGGTCGGACTTGCGCACCCGATTCGGATCGGTGACCGCGGGCCGCAGCTTCTCCCACACCGAGGCAGGGGGCTCCACGACGCCGATGGTATTGCCGAGGGACTTCGACATCTTCGCCTGCCCGTCCAACCCCATTATCCGGCGCGTGGGGGTGAGCAGCGCCGCCGGCTCGGGGAAGTACGGCGCATCCGGCGAGGCGAACCGGGCGTTCCAGCGTCGAGCAATCTCGCGCGACAGCTCCAGATGCTGGACCTGGTCCTCACCGACCGGAACCGTGTCGGCGCGATACAATAGGATGTCAGCTGCCTGCAGGATCGGATAGTTCAGCACACCGGCTAAGACGCTCTCCTGCCGCTGTGACTTGTCCTTGAATTGCGTCTGCCGTTCGAGCTCGCCGACCGCGGTAACCGTGTTGAATATCCACGCCAACTCGGTATGTTCCGGCACCGACGACTGCGCGAACAAGATGGCGGTGTCGGGATCAATGCCGGCGGCGAGCAGCGACACCGCCAGATCCCGCGTCCGGAGGCGAAGATCCGCCGGATCATACGGAGCGGTGATCGCGTGATAGTCGACAATACAGAATATCGACTCGTAGCGACGCTGCACGTCCACCCAGTTCCGTACCGCGCCGAGGTAATTCCCGATGTGGAGCTCACCGGATGGCTGGATCCCGCTGAAGACCCGTGGCATCCGGCGAAAGTAGCGCGCTCCTCGACCTGGCGGTACGGGCAGCCCACGCCGCCGCCGAGATCGTCCGGCGCGGCGCGACCGGGCTCGCCACGCTGCAATGGGAACAGAAGGGGCCGCAGGACTACGTGAGCGACGTCGATCGGGCCTCGGAAGAGGCGCTCCGCACGATGTTGCTCGGCGAGATTCCCGAGGCCCAAGTGCTCGGCGAGGAGCTGTCGCCCGGAGTGCGACCAGACCATGGCGTCGTGTTCGTCGTCGACCCGCTCGACGGGACGACGAATTTTTTGCACGGGTTTCCCGAATACGCCGTGTCTATTGGTGTGGTGGTGGACGACGAGCTGGTCGCGGGGGTCGTGCGGCATGTCGTCACCGGTGAGACCTATACGGCACTCGCCGGTGCTGGGGCCAAACGGGACGGCGCATCGATTCACGTGTCATCGACTACCAACCCACAGCGGGCGCTCATCGGGACCGGATTTCCGTTCTCCAGTATGGACCGGATCGACGAATACCTGCCGCAGTTCGCCGCCGTCGCGAGTCGGACCGCCGGGATGCGCCGCGCCGGATCGGCCGCGCTCGACCTGGCGCATGTCGCGGCGGGACAGTTCGACGCCTTCTGGGAGTTGAAACTCGCACCATGGGATATAGCAGCGGGACTCCTGCTGGTGCGCGAGGCCGGCGGTCTGGTCACCGATCTCACCGGCGCGCCGGCTCGTGTTACTCACACCGGCCTCGTTGCCGGTAACCCCTCCATGCATCACTGGATGTTGGATACCCTGACTAATGCCTCTCGTTGAGTGTGTACCGAACTTCTCCGAAGGTCGTAGACCCGAGATCGTCGCGCGTATTCGCGATGCGATCGCCGCCGTCACTGGCGTCGTGGTTCTCGATGTGTCGTCGGACGCATCGCACAATCGAACCGTACTGACGTTTGTCGCGCCTCCGGAGACGGTGGCTGAGGCGGCGTTTGCCGGAATGAAGGTCGCCCGCGAGCTGATCGATTTGACGCAGCATCAAGGCGAGCACCCGCGCATGGGCGCGACCGACGTGGTGCCCTTCGTGCCGCTCGACGGCGTCACCATGGACACGTGCGTCGCGTTGGCGAAAAGCCTCGGTGAGCGCGTGGGTCGAGAGCTCGGCATCCCTGTGTTTCTCTACGAACGCGCGGCGACACGGCCGGAGAACGAGAACTTGGCGGACGTGCGACGGGGTGAGTTCGAGGGGCTGCGCACGAAAATGCGCCAGCCGGATTTTGGACCGACGGCGGTCCATCCTACAGCAGGCGCGGTCGCTATCGGGGCGAGGCCGTTTCTCGTGGCGTACAATGTCTATCTGGGGCCCGCGTCCAACCTACCCATCGCGAAAGAGGTCGCGAAGAGCGTGCGTGGGTCGTCCGGCGGGCTGCGCTACGTGAAAGGGCTCGGACTCGAAGTCGACGGACAGGCGCAGGTCTCGATGAACCTGGTCGACATTGATAAGACGCCGATGTTCCGGGCGTATGAGGCCGTACGGACGGAAGCCGCGGCGCACGGCGTCGCGCCGACCTGGAGCGAAATCGTCGGGCTCATCCCAGAGCGTGCGCTGCTCGACGCGGGCGTGCGACACGTGCAGCTCAAGGGATTCGATGCGGACAAGCAAGTGCTCGAGCGCCGGGTGCGCGCGGCGGTCTCAGGCGGGCCATCGGTTGGCGACTTCGTCGCGGCTGTAGCCGGACCGTCTCCGACACCCGGCGGCGGCAGCGTTGTCGCGCACGTCGGAGCGCTCGCCGGAGCGTTGGTGCAAATGGTCGCCGGCCTGACGGTGGGCCGACCCAAGTATGCGGCCGTCGACGCCGAGGTCCGAGAGATCGCGCGGCAAGCGACCGAGCTGTCCGGCCAACTGGCGGAGCTCGTCGAACGTGACGCCGCGGCCTATGGTGCGGTCTCGGCCGCCTACAAGCTGCCGAAGACCGACGCGAACCGGCAGCAGGTCATCACCGAAGCACTCCTCGGTGCGGCGCGCGTGCCGCTCGAGACGGCGCGCGCGGCGGCGCGTGTCGCCGCGCTGGCGGCTCGCATCGCGGACAAGGGCAACACGAACGCGGTGTCCGATGCCGGCGTCGCGGCGCTCCTCGCCGAGGCCGCGTGCCGCGGCGCGGCGTACAACGTGCGGATCAACGTGGCCGCGCTGAGCGAACGCTCGGCCGGTGCCTTGCTGGTGACTGAAGCGGACGAGGCGGTCAGCGCCGCTGCTGGGGCGGTTGCGCTGGCGACGGCGTCCGTCGAGCGCCATTTGTGATACGATAGAGGACGTGTCGACGGAGTGGGTGTCCCGGCGCGAGGCCCGGGTGATCGAAATCGTCCGCGGGGTCGTAGGTCATCCCGATCTTCTCCATCACACGTCGCGACTTCGTGTTGGCGACGACCGCGAACGCGACGATCTCGTCGAGGCCTAGCGTCTCGAACCCGTAGTCGAGCGAAGCGCGGGCCGCCTCGGGGGCGTACCCGTGGCCCCAATGCTCCTGGGCGATCCGCCAGCCGATCTCGACGCAGGGCGTGAAGTGGGCCTCGAAGCGCGCCCAGGCGAGGCCGCACATGCCGACGCAATCAGCTACGCCCGGCGCCTCGATCGCCCAGAACCCGAACCCGTACTCGGCCTGGTGCGCGCGCATGCGGTCTATGCTCGCCTGACTTTCGGCCCGCGTCATGAGCGACGGGAAGTACTCGCGGACCCGTGGGTCGGCGTTGAGTGACGCGAATGGTTCCAGGTCCGACTCGCGCCACTCCCGAAGGATGAGGCGCGACGTCCGGATCATGCGGCCGTCAGTATCCGGGGGCCGTTGTCGGTCACGGCGACCGTGTGCTCGAAGTGGGCCGAGCGGGTACCGTCGGCGGTGACGACGGTCCATTTGTCGGACAGCGTGCGCGTGTCGGCGCGTCCGATGTTGACCATGGGCTCGATCGCGATCGTGAGGCCGGTGACGAGCTTCGTGCCGCGTTTTGGCTTGCCGAAGTTCGGCACCTGTGGCTCCTCGTGCGGCTCGACGCCGACGCCGTGCCCGACGAGATCCTTCGCGACCGTGAAATGCGCTCGCTCTACGACATCGAAGATCGCCGCGCCGATATCGCCGGTGTGATTGCCGAGCTGGGCGGCCGCGATGCCCGCCGCGAGCGCTTGCTTCGTGACATCGAGCAGCCGTTGCGTCTCATCGCTGACCCGTCCGACCGGCACGGTCGCCGCGGCGTCGGTATAGAATCCTTGGTACTTCACGCCGACGTCGAGCGAGATGATGTCCCCTTCGCGCAGCACGCGCTTGGGCGACGGGATGCCGTGCACGATCTCCTGGTTGACCGAGAGGCAGACGCTGCCGGGGAATCCGTATAAGCCCTTGAACGCGGGAACGGCGCCCTCGTGGCTCCGAATGAACTCATCGGCGATCTGATCGAGCTCGCCTGTCGATATGCCCGGGATGACGCGCGACGTCAATAGCTGGATGGTCGCGCCGAGGATCCGGCCGCCTCCGGCCATGATCTCGATTTCGCGTGGCGACTTGAGTTGGATCATTGGATCATCGGCCGAGCGCGCGGAGCACGCGCTGCTGGACTTCGTCTACCGTGCCGACGGCGTCGATCTCGCGTACCGGTACGCCGTGCGTTCGGTACCATTCGATCACCGGCGCCGTCTGGCGCTTGTACACCTCCAGCCTTCTGCGCACAGTTTCCGGTTCATCGTCCTTGCGACGAACAAGCTCTCCGGCACCGCAAGAATCGCATCGGTCCTTCGGATTGCGACCCATAAAAGGCTTGTGGCAGACCGAGCATTCCGTCCGGCTGCTGATCCGGCGGACGAGCTCCTCCTCGGGCACATCGAACAGCAGTACGGCGTTCAGCGGCCGGCGCAGGCCATCGAGCATCGTATTGAGGCCCTCGGCCTGCGGCACCGTGCGAACGACGCCGTCCAAGATCGCGCCCCGGGTCGATTGAGGAGACGAGAGAGTCTCCTTCATGATCCCGAGGATCACGTCGTCCGGGACGAGCGCGCCGGAGTCCATGAACCCCTTGGCCTTGAGACCCAGGGGTGTCCCAGCCTCGGCGGCCGCGCGCAGGATGTCACCCGTGGCGAACTGCGGGATGCCGAGCGCCGCAGACAAGAGCTTAGCCTGGGTCCCCTTGCCCGCGCCGGGGGGACCCAGCAACACGACGAGCTGACTGTCCGCGGCAACCGCCACGATCAATAGCCGCCGGGCGTTGGAACGCTGCCGCGCGCGCGAATGCGGCCCTTCTTCATGAACCCGTCGTATTTCCGGAGCAGCAAGTGCTGGTTCATGTTGCTGATCGTATCCAGCGCCACGCCGACCACGATGAGCAGCGACGTTCCGCCGAAACGAAACGGGACGTTGATAGCCCCGATGATCCACGATGGCAGGAGCGCGATGAACGTCAGGAAGAGCGCGCCTGGCAGCGTAATCCGGGACATGACCTCGTCGATGTACTCGGCGGTCTTCGTGCCGGGTTTGACGCCGGGAATGAACCCGCCCTGCTTCTTGAGGTTCTCCGCCAGGTCGATCGGGTTGAAGATGATCGACGTGTAGAAGTACGTGAAGAAGACGATGAGCACCGCCTCGAGGACGAAGTACAGGATCGAGGTGGGCTGGAAGTACTCCGCGAAATCGCGCGCGGCCTGGAGCCCGCTGAATTGCGCGATCGCCCCCGGCACGACGACGACGGACTGGGCGAAGATGATCGGCATGACGCCCGCCGAGTTGATCTTGAGCGGGATGAAGTTCTTCGCGGCTTCTCGCATCCGCCCGCGCGCCATGGTGCGCTGCGGGATCTGGATCGGGACTTTGCGCGACGCCATGGTAATCGCGACGACGCCCGCGACCACGCCGACCATGAGCACGCCGAGCACGAGCAGCTTCACGACGTTCGTCGCGCCCGTGTTGACGTACTTGACCGTGTCGAAGATGCCGGGCCAAAAGCGTTCGACAATCGAGAAGAAAATGATGAGGCTCGCGCCGTTCCCGACGCCACGCTCCGTGATTTGCTCGCCGAGCCACATCACGAAGACCGCGCCGGTCGTCAGGAAGAGGACCATCTGGATCCGGAACCCGAGTCCCGGATGGACTACGGCGCCCTGCAGCGATTCGGTGAATAGGGAGAAGCCGTACGCCTGGACGATAGCCAGCGCGACGGTGATATACCGCGTGTACTGAGTCAGCTTTTTCCGCCCTTCCTCGTCCTTTTGCATCTTGTCGACCTGCGGGATGACTGCACCCGCGATCTGAATGAAGATGCTGGCCGAGATGTACGGCATGATGCCGAGGGCGAAGACGGTGGCCTTGGAGAGGCCGCCGCCGACGAACAAGTCATAGAGGCCGAGCAGACCGCCCTTCCCTTGATTGGCGAAGAAGTCGGTCAGCGCGACGACATCGATCCCGGGCGCCGTGACATGCGCGCCCAATCGATAAATGACGAGGCACAGGAGCGTGAATAGGATCTTGTCCTTCAGCTCCGTTGTCTTCCAGACGTTGGCGATCGCCGCGGCCGGATTTGCCTGAGCCATGTGACTACTCCTCTACGCGGCCTCCGGCCGCGAGAATTTTCTCCTTCGCACCCGCGCTCATTCGGACACCGCGGACGGTGACCGCGCGGGCGAGCTCGCCGGTGGCCAGAATCTTCGGCGCGCCCTTGGACGCTCTCGCCAGTCCGGCATCAACGAGCGCCTGCAGCGTCACCTCCGTGCCCTCAGGGATCCGGCTCAGCGCATCGAGCCGAATGACCTGCGCCTCCTCACGAAACGGGTTCGTGAAGCCGCGCTTGGGGACACGACGGGTCAGCGGCATCTGGCCACCCTCGAAATGTGGCTTGTTGCCACCGGGTCCGTGATGGCCCGCGCGCGCCTTGATACCCTTATTGCCCTTACCCGAGGTTTTTCCAGTCCCCGAACCCGGTCCACGGCCTAGTCGCTTTCTATTGCGATGCGAGCCGGGCGCCGGGTGCAGCGAGTCGAGACCGATATGCTCAGCCATGTTTCTTTACCGAAACGAGGTGCCGTACCCTTTTCAACTGCCCTGCCAACGAGGGCGTGAATGGCTTGATGATCACGTCCTGATGATGCTTGAGGCCGATCGCCTCGAGCGTCGCCCGCATGCGGGCCGAGTGGCCGATGCCGGAGCGCACCTGGCGGATCTCGACCGTTTTGGCGTCGGTGACGGCCTTCTCGGTCTTGGCGGGGCCGCGACCGGGATGCCAGACGAACGTTCTAGGCATGCGCGGCCTCCTTGCCCTTCGCTCTCGACTTGTAGCCGAGCGAGGCGATGTCGATGCCGCGCTCGCGCGCGATCTCTTCGACGGTCGTCAGGTGATAGAGGCCATCGAGCGCGGCCAACACCATGTTGTGCGGATTCGTAGAGCCGAGGCTCTTGGTCAGGATATCCGTGATGCCGGCGCACTCCATGATGGCGCGCACCGCGCCACCGGCGATGACACCTGCGCCAGGGGCCGCGGGCTTCATTAATACGCGGCCGGCGCCGTGCTCGCCCACCACTTCGTGGGGGATCGTGCCACCGGTCAGCGGAACGTTGGCCATGCGGCGGCGCGCCGCGTCGACCGCCTTACGGACGGCCTCCGAGACTTCGTTCGCCTTGCCAGTCGCGAATCCGACGCGACCCGCTCCGTCACCGACGGCAACGAGCGCGTTGAACGAGAAGCGACGACCACCCTTCACGACTTTCGCCACTCTATTGATTGCAATGACATTTTCCAACAGATCGCCACCTTCGCGACCGCCGCTCTCAACGGCGCCGCTGGCGCGGCTATCCCGGGACCGGCGCGCATCGCCTTCGCGACCGCCGGGACCACCAGGGCCACCCGGACCACCGCCTGGGCCGCCCGGGCCACGACCGCGACCGCCCTGACCACCGCCAGGTCCGCCGCGGCCACGGCCACCGCCGCCACCGCCGCCGCGACCACCGCCGCCGCCGCGACCACCACCGCCTCCACCGCCACCACCCGGACGACGCGGACCACCGCCGCCGCCGCCACCTGGGCGGGGGGGACCACCACCACCTGGGCGTCCCGGGCCGCTCCCCGACGGACGACGCGGGGGACCTCCACCTGATTGCGATTCAGACATCGTTAAAACTCCAGACCGCCCTCGCGGGCGCCGTCGGCGACCGCTTTGACGCGGCCATGGTATTTGTACCCCGCGCGATCGAACACGACGCGGGTGATGCCGGCTTCCTTCGCCTTCGCGGCGAGTCGCTTGCCGACCTCGGTCGACTTCTCCGTCTTCTTGCCCTCATCGATGCTGTTGCTCGACACCGTCATGAGGGTCCGCTGCGTGGCATCATCGACGAGTTGGGCGTAGATGTGCTTGAGCGAGCGGTACACGACGAGGCGCGGCCGGTCCGGCGTGCCGGAGATCTTCTTCCGTACGCGGAGGTGCCGGCGATAGCGATACTCCTCGCGGGTCTTGGGAATCCCGATTCTGCCCATTACTTGCCTCCAGCCTTGCCCGCTTTCCGGCGGATGACTTCACCGACGTATTTGATGCCCTTGCCCTTGTACGGCTCGGGTGGTCTCAGTTGTCTCAACTCAGCCGCGACCTGGCCCACGGTCTCTTTGTTGGCTCCTTCAACCACAATCGACGTCGGTTGCGGAGCAGAGAGCTTGATGCCCTTCGGTGCGCGGTACTCGACCGGGTGCGAAAAGCCCAAGGCCAGCTGCAGTCCATAGGGACGCGTCTCAGCCTTGTAGCCAACGCCGACTATTTCCAACTGCTTTTTGTAGCCCGCGGTCACGCCCTCGATCATGTTCGCCACGAGCGTGCGTGTCAGGCCGTGAAGCGCCTTGCTCTGCGGCTCGTCATCCGGACGCGTGACGGCGACCTGGCCGTCGTTTACGGCGACCGTCATGGCCGAGTGAACGGTGCGATCGAGCTCGCCCCTGGGGCCCTTCACTTTGACGTCGGAACCATCGACGGTAACGGTGACGCCCTTGGGGATCGCTATCGGTTTCTTGCCAATACGAGACATATGGAGATCCTCTACCAGACGACGGCCAAGAGCTCACCGCCTTGCCGTGCGGCTCGTGCTTGGCGGTCGCTCATCAATCCCTTGGAGGTCGAGAGGATCGCCATGCCCAGGCCGTTGCGCACGCGCGGGATCTCGTGCACGCCGACGTAGCGGCGGAGGCCCGGTGACGATACGCGGTGCATCTCGCGGATCACGGGTTGCCCGCCCTGGGCGTACTTGAGGATCACGCGGAGGATTTTATGGCCCTCCTCCGTGCTGATCGTCTTGTAGTCCTGGATCAGCGCGTTCTCCTTGAGCACACGCGCGATCTCGACCTTGAGCTTCGACTGCGGAATATCTACGCGCCGATGCTTCGCGCCGCAGGCATTGCGGATGCGCGTCAGCATATCGGCGATCGGGTCGGTCATCGTCATGACAAAGTCCTCGCCTTACCAGCTCGCCTTGCGGACGCCGGGAATGAAACCGTTGAGGGCCAGCTCGCGGAAGCAGATGCGGCAGAGCCCGAATTTGCGGAGGAACGCGCGAGCGCGACCACAGCGCTGACAGCGATTGTGCTGACGAACAGCGAACTTCGGCGTCCGCTTGGCTTTCTCGACCATTGCTTTACGAGCCACGAGTTGCTCCCTTTTTTTCATCCGTGCGGAACGGGAGTCCGAGCTCCTTCAAGAGCGCGAGCGCCCGGTCATCCCGGCCAGCCGTCGTCACGAACGTGACGTCCATTCCATGCACCTGATCGATCATGTCGTAATTGATCTCAGGAAAAATCATCTGCTCTTTGACACCCAGCGAATAGTTGCCGCGTCCGTCGAACGACCGCGTCGACAGCCCACGGAAGTCGCGGATCCGCGGGATCGCGACCGAGACGAACCGGTCGAGGAACTCCCACATCCGTGCGCCGCGTAGCGTGACCGCGGCGCCGATCTCCTGGCCCTCACGGAGGCCGAAGTTCGCGATCGACTTCTTCGCGCGCTTCCGCACCGGGCGCTGCCCGGTGATCACCGCCAGCTCCTCGACCACTTTATCCAGAGCCTTTGGCTGCTTAATCGCTTCGCCGACCCCGACGTTGACGACGATCTTCGTCAGCGCGGGCACCTGGTGCGTGTTCGTCAGCGCGAACTGCTGCATCAGCTTCGGCTTGACCTTCTCAGCGTAGAAGATGCGCATCCGCGGCGGGGGGACCGGCTTGCCGGCGCCCGCGTGCGGGCCGCGGGGCGCCGCAACCGCTTCTTTCGCGCGTCCCTTCCGGCTCGCGCCGGCCGGTGGTGCTCCGCCCTTTTTCTCTTTTGGCTGCTCTTTGTCTTTCTCTTTCGTCGCCATAGCGCTCCCTTACTGCTGCACGCGGGGGATCGCCCCGCCACCTTTGACACTCAACCGCTCTTTCGTGCCGTCCTCGTCGATCCGCATGGCGATGCGCGTCGCCGCACCGGAGTCCGGATCCATGAGCATCACGTTCGACACGTGCACCGGCGCGGGC
>Ga0210387_10001610_pt1 | contig 17072 bp, 11 predicted proteins | sample IncBWC7OmetaG_FD_160108 | JGI IMG/M metagenome (GOLD analysis project Ga0210387, IMG submission 160108) | Forest soil microbial communities from Barre Woods Harvard Forest LTER site, Petersham, Massachusetts, United States - Inc-BW-C-7-O ...
GTTTCGATTTGTGGCCGCCCTCCCCGTCGACCCGATTTCCAACACCAGTAGCAGCGAAAGCCGGCTCTGTGCCAACGCACGAGCGTCTCGGGCCGAATGATCGTTAGAACCTTCAGGATTGATGGAAACCACCGATACAGCTGGATAAAGAACCATCGATCATAGTTCGTCAGCCGAACGCGACCATGCAGCCTGCGTCTCAAGATGATCAACTGATGTCTAAGCACCGCGTTCTCGGCTTCAAGCCGCAACTTCGACTTGAATGGCGAGGCCAGCACCGTCAGAACGAAACAGAACAGCCCGATCATTTCGCCAGCTTATTCCATCACGCCATCACTCCGATAAGGTTTTCGGTACACACAAGTTCCGATTGTAGGTGACTGCCAGCGAAAAGCTGACGGAGGCACAACCAACTCGGGACGAAAGATTCGATTCGCCGCGCAGCTCATCACGGCGCTTTCCGCTGTCGGAAGTAAAGCTCCGACCATGTTTGACCGCTCCCCTCGAGGCGCAGTGACACGATGATGATGACAAAGGCACGCTGCGCGGCTAAGCCTGCTCGGCAGCGATTGGCTGGACGCGCACCGAAATAGGAAAAGGTCGTATTTTTGACGGCCGCCGATTTGGAGAGCACGCAGATGCGCGTTGGCGAAGGGAGCAGTTACCCGACGGAGAGGCGAGAGAGAATGCCTTTCGCAACGCAGCACAGTTGAGGGTTTATGCTTTCATGAAACGCGCACTCACACTCCGAGCGTCGCAATCCGCGTTATCGCACAGCAACTACGTTCGAACCGCCCAAGGCCTGCGCGAGCGCAAGTTCAAGATCTTTCTGTTGAAAAGGCTTCTGCAGAATCGGCCGATTTCCATATTCTTTGCGCAGGCCTGCGGAACCGTAGCCAGTCGCGAAGATGAAAGGCACGTTCTTCTGTCGTAATGCGTCGGCAATCGCATAGGTGTCCTGACCATCTAGATTTAGATCCAGAACCGCTATCTCTATCGATTCCTTGCCAATGAGCTCCAGCGCGCGCAGAACGTTCGTAGCCGGTCCAACTAGTTCGCACCCGAGTTCGTCGAGCATATCCTCGATCAGCATCGCAATCATCATCTCGTCTTCGACGACGAGCACCTTACGATTCGATAGTTCCGGCTTGCTCAAGTCCCTCACCTCCGCGCGTATCCGGACACTACGCAAGAATGGCCGGCACGCTTCCCGTAATAGTGCTCAAAGGCGCCGTTATCCTGCATACGACACCGGTTTCACGATAATCGATCACTGCTTCACCACCTAGTTGACCTGCCAAGCCCCGCTCGATGAGCCGCGAACCGAAGCCCTTGCTGCGGGGGGCGGCGACTCTTGGGCCGCCCGTTTCAGCCCAGTCGATCTGCAGATGCGAGGCATCATGTTCGACCACCACCCAATTCACCGATATGCGGCCGGAACCGTTTGACAGCGCGCCGTACTTGGCCGCGTTCGTCGCGAGTTCATGCACCGCCATGGCTACGGCAAGCGCCGACTTCGGAAGGAGCCTGATGTCGGGACCATTGACGTCGAATTCCCGCTTGTTCGCCTTGAAGGGTGACAGCGCCTTTTCCACGATATTGCGCAGATCCGCGCCCTCCCAGTTCTGCTGGGTCAACACGTCGTGGGCACCAGCCATCGAAAGCAGACGGGACTCGAGCGCGCCTTTGACAGTCGCCGACACTGTAGTGCCTTTCAACGTCTGGGCGGCGATGGATTGAACCGTTGCAAGCGTGTTCTTCACCCGATGGTTGAGTTCGTTGATCAGCAGTTCGCGCTGCTGACGCGCTCGAACCTGGGCTGAAATGTCCCTAAAATAGCAAACCACGCCGTAGCGACCCTCAGGAAGCGGAATGCGGTTGATCCTCCATTCATAATATTCCCTCACCTTCCGGTCTCGTCGTTCTTCGATGTGTTCGGGCGTCACGTACGGCTCACCCGTTTCGAGCGTATGCCGGAACAGGCGTATAACCTCGTCGGCATAGTCCTTGGGCCACAAGATCCGAATAACCTCGTCGAAATCACGCCCGACGAGGTCGGGAATATCCCCGAACACCGGCAATGCCGTGGGATTGACGGCCTGAATCTTGAAGTCGGCATCGACCAGGTACACGCCGAGCGGGGCTTCATTCAACAGCGTCTCGAACTGGGTCGTTCGTCGCCGTAGGGCTTCTTCGCTTGCGCGAAGATCTCGCGCCGCTTCGCCTCTGACGCGCGCGAGCGTCAGGTTCGCGTTGACCTGCGCAACGAGTTCGCGGGCGGAAAATGGTTTGGTCAGATAGTAATCGGCACCGGCGTCCAACCCCTCGATGCGAGCTTCCTCGCCGGCCCGCGCGGACAGCATGATGACTGGCAAGTCTCGCAGGTCAGGATTCTTCCGAATTGCCTCCAGCAGACCGAAGCCGTCGAGTTGGGGCATCATTGCGTCGGTGACGACGAGATCGGGACGGTTTCGCCGGATCGCCTCGATCGCCGCATTTCCGTCTTCCGCGGTCTCCACGTCCCAATGGGCGCCGAGCAATCTTCCGATATAGGCGCGCATGTCCGCATTGTCGTCGGCGATCAGGATGTGACCCTGCATCTTGATTCCGCCCACGTCAGGGGTGGCGACGTCCCGCTTCGAGAGGGGGAATCCCGTCGTAGTGTCCCTGGGCAACCAACTCAACGCTTCTTCGATATATGCTTCGGCGCGATGAGACGTCGGCACACCCGTCGATCCGGAATCGAGGCTGTCGGCCAGAAGCTGGTCCGAAGCGAACGGGATGCTGACCCTGAACGACGATCCCTTGCCAACTTCACTTTCGGCGACCAGCGAACCGCCGTGCAGTTTGACAAGCTCTTGGACCAGCGCAAGACCAATGCCGGATCCCTCGAATGATCGGCTCTTCTGGTTTTCGACGCGATAGAAACGTTCAAAAAGCCTCGGCAATTCGCGGGACGGTATGCCGACGCCGGTATCCCGCACCACAAGCTCGGCGGACTTGCCATTGTCCGCAGCATGCATTCGAACTGATATGCTACCTTCGAAAGTGAATTTGAAGGCGTTCGACAGAAGGTTGAAGACGATCTTTTCCCACATGTCGCGGTCGACCGGCACGCGTTGCGGCAGCGGTTCGCACCCGATTTCCAGCCTCAGTCCAGCCTTCTCCGTGGCGGAATGAAAATTGGACGCGAGTTCGGCCGTAAAACCCGGCAGGTCGGTCGGCTGAAAATTGGCATTCGCGCGTCCAGCTTCGATACGGGAAAAATCAAGCAGCGTATTCACTAGCTTGAGCAACCGCAGTGAATTGCTGTGAGCGACGTCAAGGCGCTGGCGTTGTACGGGATCCAGGGCGGCAGCAGAGGAGTCGTTCAGGGCGTCCTCGACCGGACCGAGCATCAACGTCAGCGGCGTGCGGAATTCATGACTGACGTTGGAGAAGAACAGCGTCTTCGCCCGGTCGATTTCCGCCAGGGCATCGGCGCGTCGGCGTTCTTGCTCGAAAGCGCGCGCGCCGGCGAGGCTAGCGGAAACCTGGCCGGCCAGAAGTTCGATGAAGCTGGCGTAGCCTTCATCGTATTTGCGATAGGGATTGAGCGCAGAGATAATGCAGCCGATCGGCTTTTCCTGTCCTTTGGTGCCGATCGGAATGACGACGGCCTGGGTCGGTGATTCGTCCCAAAACCCGCTGGGCAAGGGAGTGTCGACCCGGGCGGACAGATCGTTCACGAGCGAGTTTCCCGCCTCCGTCATATCGTGAGGCCACAGACCGCCCGGGAGAATCACCGTCGGCGAAGCGGGATGCCCGCTTTCGATACCGGACGTGCGCGCGAGCCGTAAGACACCCTGGTCATCGTAAAGGTAGAGCAGAGCGAAAGGCATGTCCTTGTTAGCTGCATCCATACCCTCCTTGATCGCGTCCAAAACTTCGGACTCAGCCCGAGCGGATGCCAGGTGGCCGGCAAGCTGGCTCAGGGTGGAGAGCCGTCGCTCCCCGACCACACGCTCGGTTTCCTCCGTAACGACGCATAACATCCCGCTAATCCGGCCTTCGTCGTCGGCTAGGGGGCTGTAAGAAAAGGTGTGGTAAGTTTCTTCACGAAAGCCAAGGCGCTCGAGGAACAGAAGCAGTCCTTCGTCCCAGGTAGCTTCGCCAGTGTTCAACACGCGCTCGATGCGGGGGCCAATATCCGGCCAGATCTCCTCCCAGACCTTGTCCGATCTTGATCCCAGAACCCAGTCTCGTTTTATCCCGACCGTCGGAAGATACGCATCGTTGCAGAAAAATCTTAGGTTCGGACCCCAAGCCATCCACATCGCGTAACGAGAGGTCAATATGATTCGGACGACCGTCTTCAGGCTTTGCGGCCATGATCCGGGCGAACCGAGGTCGGTCGCAGCCCAGTCGAAGTTCCGCATCATCGACGCCATTTCGCCCGACCCAGCAAGGAAATCCGGGCCGCCGAGAATCTCAACCTTCGGGTGCAGGGTTTCGAGCATCCTGGATTTGCAGGCTGAAAACGCGAATCTCTCAACTCTTCCTCCGCGCTTTCGTTCCAACTTTCCAAAATAGCTATGGTCGGAATCCGCCACCTGGAAGTGAAAAAGGCCCTTTCCCCTGGTTGATGTCGTCAGCCGGACCGAGAAGCGTCCCCGGTTTTTGAGGCGTTCCCATCGTTCAGCGAGGACTTGACCGAGTCCAGCGAACCGGCGTCCCTGCCACAACGCGGATGATCTGAGGCAGTCCTTTACGGGGCTAGATTTCAGATCCGCCGGGCCGTGACGGTATCTCCAATCTCAAAGCTCATCAGATCCTCGCCGACTTCCAGCGGTCCGTTATAGGTTTCCCGCGTCGCCGCGACCAACTCGTCGACCGTCGGTATCCTTATCGTATCGCTGGCGAGCATTACGAGGTGGGTGAAGGCGGCGAGTTTCGGCCGTGTCTGCGCGAATACTCGTCCGGCCTCCTTCGGCGAGGTGTGATGATTGACGATCCGCTAGATGTAGGCTTCGCCTAGCAATTCCGGCCGGCTCATCGCGACTCGGGGCAAAGCCGACGCGGTTGACCCCAAGGGGACATTGATTAGTGCTTAGCCGATCGCCTCTCTCGGCTGCGGTAGCGGCGGTGCGCGACGGTTGAATTCGTGGCCCGGATAATTGCGGCGGCAGCGGGCGACGAGTTCTTCGACGAATTGCACGGCATAGGGGGGCCTGAAGCGCTGTGAGTCCCAGGCAGCAACTGTCCACCGTCCGATCGAGACTCCGCGATGCAACACCACCGCGACCCGCACACCCTCGCGTGGAATCCGTACCGGAGAAGGAACCACAGCAACACCATGGCCGGTCCGGGCCAATGCGATCAGCGTCTGTGGCGCGACGCTTTCGGCCATCACGCGCGGCCGAATGTGCGCGACCTGGCAGGCGGCCTCGAACCAGGCATACGAGGCGAAACTTGAACCTAGACGCAGCAACGGTTCGTCGGCGAGGTCGGTCACGTCGAGCATTGCACGTCTGCTCAAGCGGTGTTTCTCTGGTAGCACGGCCAGAACGTGCATCGGATAAAGCAGCCGGCCCGAGTAGCGCTCGTCGCCCGCCGGCATGAGGGCGACGTCGATATCGCCGCGCTCCAGGCGGAGCGGCAGGCGGGAGCCGCCATCCTCTACCAGATGAATCTCGACGCCGAAGTGGCGCTTGCGGTAACGCGACAGGAAATCCGCCAGCAGACTCTCGATAACCTGCGGAGTGGCGCCCACCCGCAACACTCCGACTTCTCCGGTCTTCAGCGCGCTCGCGCGCTGGCCGAACGATTCGGCTTCAAACAATAGCCGCCGGCTGCGGACCAGCAGGTCTTCGCCTTCCGACGTAAGCCGAACGTTTCGTCCGATCCGGGCGAACAGCTGCAAACCCAGTTCACCCTCAAGCGCCTGGATTTGGCGCGACACGGCCGATTGGGTCAGGTTTAAGCGTGCGGCCGCCCGCCCGACACCAGCATTGTCAGCGACCGTGATGAAGGTGCGCAGGAATCGCAGGTTCATTCCAATTCATTCCAATTTATCATCATTTGGGAGATTATAAATGAACTGGACACATCAGTGCGATTTTTCCTAGCCTTGGTAGAGAAATCCAGACGGAAGTCGCCATGGCTTACTTTCAGAAAACAGGGATTATCTTCGCTTCAGCCCTGATCGCGCTAAGCCACGGGCCTACGCATGCCGACGAGGAACGGCTCGGAGAGGTCAATTTACCGATCTCATGCACCCCCGCAGCGCAGCAGCAATTCAATCGCGCCCTCGCAATGCAACATTCCTTCTTTTTTCCGGAGACCGTGAAGGCGTTCACCGCACTTGCCGAGAACGAGCCATCGTGCGCCATGGCGTATTGGGGTATCGCCATTAGCCAGCGCCCCAATCCGCTGGTTGGCCCGTTCCCCGGTGATGTCCTCAAGCGTGGTTGGGAAGCAATCGAAAAGGCTCGCGCAGCTTCGCAGAAGACCGAGCGGGAGATCGCCTGGATCGAGGCGCTTGCCACCTTCTACCAGGACTACGCGACGGTCCCACAGCAAAGGCGCACGGCGGACTATGAAGCGGCGATGGCGCGACTATGGGCGCGCTATCCCGATGACGCCGAGGCTGGAATCTTCTATGCGCTGGCACTCAACGAAGCGGCTGACCCCGCCGACAAGACCTACGTCAGGGAACTCAAGGCCGCTGATATCCTCGAAAGGCTGGAGGCGAAATATCCCGAACATCCCGGCATCCCGCACTACATCATCCACAGCTACGATTATCCCGAGCTCGCCATGCGGGGAGTGTTTGCGGCTTCGCGCTGCGCGCGGTTGGCAGTTTCGGCGCCGCACGCGCTGCACATGCCCTCGCACATCTACTCAACGCTCGGCATGTGGCAGGAGGCAATCAGTTCGGATCGCGCGGCCGACGACGCGACCATCGCCTATACCGCCCGCGTCAACCCACAGGCAGACGCCGATCCCGCCAAAGACCCGGGACGTTATCATTTTCTCGACTTTCTGACCAACGCCTACCTGCAATTGGGCCAGGACCAGGAGGCGAAGCGCATCGTCGATGCGCGCGACAGCTTCGCCGAATATCCGGCAGGCTTCCGTTACAGCGGGCACACGGCCTTTGCGGCGATACCTGTTCGCTACGCGTTCGAACGCGCTGCCTGGGCGGAAGCTGCGACGCTCGCGATTCCGAAAACACCTTTTGCGCAGGCCGAGGCGATTGCCTGGTTCGGACGCGCGATCGGTGCTGCCCGCAGCGGAGATATGACGAAGGCAAGGGAGGCTATCGATCGGCTCGGCGTGCTCAAGGACAAGCTTGCCAAGGCCAACGACGATTACTGGGCTGGACAAGTTGCCATCCAGGAGCAGGCTGCCGGCGCCTGGCCGGCCCTCGCCGAGGGCCGAAAGGCGGACGCCATTGCAGCGATGCGCGTGGCGGCCGACCTTGAAGATCGAAGCGGCAAGACCGTCGCGATGGAAAATCGCCTCTCGCCGATCCGTGAATTGCTCGGCGAGTTGCTGCTAGACGCGAATGAGCCTGCGCAGGCCCTGAAGGAATTCGAGGCGTCGCTGCGCAATAACCCAAATCGCTATCGCTCGTTTGCAGGCGCAGCGAAGGCCGCCGAACGAGCCGGAGATCGAGCGCAGGCCAGGAGCTATTACGAGAAACTCGTAGCACTCGCCGCCCACGCCGATGGCACACGGTCCGACCTTTTCGCGGCTAAGCAGTATCTTGCCACGAAATGACTAGCGAGCGCGCCTCCTCGCTGTCGTCGCTTATGGCGACCTGCTATTAGTAGCAAGCTAGGGACCGCCCGGCAGCGCCATGAAGTTGCCGACCGCTGGGAGAATTGGGCAAGCCGGATTTGTTATCGAACCTGGAGACGACGATGTTCGATCTCGACCAATTCACTGCCGATTGCCGGGCTGCGCTGGCGGCCGAAAAATCGAGCAGGCATGTACGCGACGTCGTCACGCGGGCGGTCGCCGACCCGGCTTCTGTGCTAAGAGCGTTAGGCGAGCCGAAGAGCGCCGGTCTCTACACACTCTATAAGTCCCACGACCTGACCATACTTAACGTCGTATGGGCGCCGATGATGACCATAATGCCCCACAACCATTCCATGTGGGCGATCGTCGGCGTCTATACGGGGCGCGAGGACAATATCTTCTGGCGCCGCCGGCCCGACGACCCGGGGAGGGTCGAGGCGGCCGGCGCAAAGGCACTCTGTGCGCGGGATACGGCGCCGCTCGGACACGACATCATCCACTCGGTCACCAATCCGATTCCCCGCCTGACTGGCGCAATTCATTTGTACGGCGGTGATTTCTTTGATCCCACGCATCGGAGCGAGTGGAACCCGGAAACCTTGCTTGAAGAACCGTTCAATCCGGAACGCGCAGTTCGCCGATTTGAAGAAGCGAACGCCATTTTCGCCGACAGACAAGAGGGCCAAGAACATTAGCAGATTGTCTGATCTTTGCAGCTGAGCGAGGACATTGCGGGGAGTGTCAGGAAAGGCAGAGAAGGGCCAAAGGCGGAAGTATTAGAAACCTGATTCCATCACCGCCATGTCATGCACGGAACGAAAGATCGCGCCATCGCGTGCTCAGTCAGGCAACCCAAGCTTTCGAAGGTTCTCTGCCATACGGTCCAAAGCGGCAGGAGAAAATACCATTGCTTGTTTGAACCTTGAAATCGTCAGATCGGGGTAGCTGCGCATCAATTCCGCAAAGGCTTGTTTAGCCTCTCCGACCCGGCCAGCCGACACGACCCTGTCGTCCATCAACGATGAACTGCTGATGCAGTTCTATCTGTCCCCATGTCTGTTGCTGAGTCCGACTTGAACGCTTGCTTCCCCTTTGCGGCCCATAGCTCACGCGCCTGTTCGCCTTGATCGCTTTTGAGCCTGTCGGCCATCCAAAGCAGCGCACCGAAGATCGTGGCGCGGTCGTCGCCCGTCAAGTCCACGATACCGGATTTAATGACGAGGCCGCCGAGTTCGATGAGATGACGCGTGCGCTTGCGGCGCTCGACCTGCCATGTGCGCATGTCATGTCGCGCCCTTGCGGCTTGATACCGGTTGCGCGCCGCTCGGTTGCGCAACAGGGCCGTCCGTGTTGCGATCAGTTGTCGCAGCAGTTCGCCGTACCCGGCTTTGAAAAAACGCGGCCCCGCGCCTGGCCCATGCCTCCCTCTTTCCGGCCTCTTTTGTTTCTGCCAGCACAATCAGCGCGCCCGCCAATTCGTCGGCGTTGAGCGCGTCGGCTCCAGTGGCGATAACGAGTTCGCCAAGCTGCAGCACTTTGCGGTTCTTGAGGTCACGCGCTTTGTCCCCAAGCGCCTTCAGTTCGGCATCAAAGTCCCGACGTGCGCTCCGCTGTGCCACTGATCCGATCGCATGGCGATCTATCATCTTCACGTCAAGGTCATTGGCCGTAATTCGGGCTCCAGCGCGGTGGCATCAGCCGCCTACCGCTCCGCCTCGCGGCTGCGCGACGAGCGGCTGGATCGCAGCCACGATTTTTCTGCCAAGCGCGGCGTCGTCCATTCCGAGGTGATGCTGCCGGGAAACGCGCCGGAAGCATGGAGCGACCGCGAACGGCTCTGGAACGATGTCGAGACGTTCGAAGTCCGCAAGGACGCCCAGCTTGCCCGCGAGGTCGAATTCGCCATCCCGCGCGAGATGACTATGGCGCAGGGCATCGAACTGGCCCGCGACTTTGTTCGGGGCGAATTCGTCGATCGGGGCATGATCGCCGATCTCAATGTGCATTGGGATATGGCCGAGGATGGAAGCCCCAAACCGCATGCCCATGTCATGCTGACGATGCGGGCGGTGGACCAGGACGGCTTTGGCCCGAAGGTGCGGGACTGGAACCGCACCGAGATGGTCGAGCGTTGGCGCGAACGCTGGGCCGAGCTTGCCAATGAGCGGTTAGCCGAGCTCGACATCGACACGCGGATCGACCATCGCAGCCTTGAAGCCCAGGGCATTGTGCTGGAGCCGCAAAGCCAGATCGGCGCGCCCGCTAAACGTATCGAGGTTCGGGACATCGAAGGCGAAGGGCTCGAAGCCGACCGCGCCGAGATGCACCGCGAGATCGCGCGCGGGAATGGCGCGCGGATCATCGCCGATCCCTCCCTTGGGCTGGACGCGATCACCCAGCAACAAGCGACCTTCACGGAGCGCGACATGGCGAAGTTCGCGCATCGTCACAGCGACGGGCTGGACCACTTCAAGGAGGTCATGGGCGCGATGCGCGGCGCACCTGGTCTGGTTGAACTCGGCAAGGACGCTCGCGGCGAGGATCGCTTCACCACCCGCGAAATGATCGAGGCGGAACAACGCTTGCATCGCGCCGCCGAACTGATGGCGGAGCGGGAACGCCATGAGGTACGTGACGCGGATCGCGAAGTGGCTCTTGCGCGTGGCGAAGCGCGCGGTCTTGTCCTCTCGGGCGAGCAGGCCGACGCGCTGGCGAATGTCACGGACGGGCGCGATTTGGGCGTCGTGGTTGGCCATGCCGGCACCGGCAAGAGCGCGATGCTGGGCGTGGCGCGGGAGGCCTGGGAAGCGGCGGGCTACGAGGTCCGGGGCGTGGCGCTGTCCGGCATCGCGGCGGAAAATCTCGAAAGTGGATCGGGCATCGCCTCGCGCACCATCGCCAGCATGGAACATAGCTGGCAACAGGGCCGCGACCTGCTCACCGGGCGCGATGTGCTGGTGATCGACGAGGCGGGCATGGTCGGCACACGGCAGCTGGAGCGCGTGCTGTCCCATGCCACTGAGGCCGGCGCGAAGGTCGTGCTGGTGGGCGATCCCCAGCAGCTGCAATCAATCGAAGCGGGCGCGGCCTTCCGCTCGATTCACGATCGACACGGCGGTTCAGAAATCGGCGAGGTGCGCCGTCAGCGGGAGGACTGGCAGCGCGAAGCCACGCGCGATCTCGCCACCAGCAGAGCCGGCGATGCGCTTGAAGCTTATCGCTCCCGCGGCATGGTGCATGAGGCCCAAACCCGCGAGCAGGCGCGCGGCGATCTGATCGAGCGCTGGGACCGCGACCGGCAGTCCGCGCCGGAGCGCTGCCGGATCATTCTCACCCACACCAATGACGAGGTCCGCGCACTCAACGAGGCAGCGCGCGAGCGGATGCGGGCCGCCGGCGATTTGGGCGATGAGGTGCATGTGACGGTCGAGCGCGGCGCGAGAAATTTTGCCAGCGGTGATCGCGTCATGTTCCTGCAAAACGAACGCGGGCTTGGCGTGAAGAACGGCACGCTCGGGACCGTCGAACAGGCCAGCGCGCAGAGCATGGCCGTGCGCACCGACGATGGTCGATACGTGCAGTTCGACCTGAAGGACTACAACAAGATCGACCACGGCTATGCGGCGACCATCCACAAGGCGCAGGGCATGACGGTAGACCGCACCCATGTGCTGGCGACGCCGGGCATGGATGCCCATAGCAGCTATGTGGCCCTGTCGCGGCACCGCGACGGCGTGAACCTGCATTATGGCCGCGACGATTTTGCCGGTCAGGACCGGCTTGTCCGCACCCTATCGCGCGATCGCGCGAAGGATATGGCCTCGGACTACGAGCATGCCGATCCGGTACAGAGCTACGCCGAGCGGCGTGGAATCACCTTCCGCGAGCGCGTGGCCGAGATCGCGCGCAGGGTCGTGCCAGAGAAGGTACGCAACATGTTCGACGGCCTTCGCTCTCCTGAAGATGTGACCGGCCCGGAAGTCGGACGGAGGCTGGAGCGGGAAACTCCGGAAAGGGAAAGCAGCGGTACGGGAGCCGAGCGGCGCGAAGCCGAAGCGGCGGGAAGGAAGGTGGCGGAAGAGGCGGAAAAGGAATTGCGTCGCGTGCGCACCCGAGCGCTCGTGCGCCATGCGCGCGCCGTGGATGCGATCTTCGAGGCGCAGGAGATGGGCGGCAACGCAAGTCCCGAGCAGGTGAAAGAACTACAAAAGGCCCGCCGGGTCTTCGAGGAGGTGCGGCCTTATGGCTCCCACGACGCCGAAGCCGCCTACAAGAAGGACCCGGAACTGGTCCGCGAGGCGGCTGGCGACCGGGTCAACCGCGCCATCCGCGCACTCCAGCTCGAAACCGAATTGCGCATCGATCCGGGCCGCCGCGCCGACCGTTTCGTGGAGCGCTGGCAGAAGCTCGACCAGTCCAGCCGGCGCCAGTATCAGGCCGGCGACATCTCCGGCTACAAGGCCACGCGCTCAGCCAATGGGCGATATGGCGAGAAGCCTCGAACGCGATCCGCAACTGGAGTCCATCCTCGCCAATCGCAAGCGGGAGCTCGGCATCGCGTTCGAATCTGGCCGCCGACTCGGCCACGAATTGGCCTTCACCCACGGCATCGACCTCGGTAGACGCCGGGGCCTCGGAATTTGATCTAACCTATTTCCCGCCAACTCTTCGCTACAGTACGTTGACGTGTAAAACCCTCTTGCGTGTTCTTGAATGCCTGCCCTGTCTGGTCTCAGCAGTCCTCAGAAATAGCCAGCAGGAGGCCGCGCGGCCATGCGCGAACCAGACCGTATCGTCCGTCTGAAAACCGTCCTTTCCCGGACCGGGCTGTCCCGGTCCACCATCTACCGCAAGATTGCCGAGGGCACCTTCCCGGCTCAGCTCAAGATCAGCACCAACGGGACTGGGTGGCACGAATCCGACATCAACCGCTGGATCGCCGATCCCGTCTCATGGCGCCCGAAGCGTCAGTGCGATGAGGTCTGATTCAGCTGCTCCCCGACGGTTGACCGATTTGCACTCCGGAACCGCCGATTGCTGCACCGGGTTAGTGCAGCCCTTCCCGAGGAGCAGATTTCGATACACCTTGGACCTGGTGGCTCAGCCAAGGCTTCGAGTATTCGCGAGTACGGCGTCCAAGACATGCCGAAACGTAAGACCGATAAGCTCGCCCGCGTAAAAGCACGGCCCGATCCAGCCGAATGGGCCGAGGACGAAGTGATGACCCTTATCGAGGCCGCTGCACTATTTTTTCCCCACGGTCCATTGACATTATCGTCGTTGCGCAGATCCGCGACCGCGGGGACTCTTGAAATCGCCAAAGTAGCAGGCAAGGATTTGACCACACCTCGTGCCATACGCAAATTGGTCAAGCCGTCATGCCGGGCCGTAAAGCCAAGCCCCCACGCCTCTGGTTCAGAGAGGACGATGCAACCTGGATCATCCTCGACCGCGGCCGGCAGATCCGCACAGGCTGCAGCCGCGACGACATTGACGGCGCTGCGAAAGCGCTCGAAAGCTACATCGGCGAGCGCCATACCAGCACAATTGGCGCCACTGACCCCGGCGTCCTCGCAATAGCTGACGTCCTCACCGCTTACGAGATTTCAAAGCGTCCCAAGGACAAGAGCGATCTGCGTGCGTGGGCCCAGCACGATCTGCTCCTCATTCGCTTGCTAGACCTCAATAACTTTTTTGGCGACAAGACGGTCAGCGAACTTAAAGCTCAGCTCTGCCGCGATTTCGTAGACTGGTCCACGGGCACGCCGAACGAGAACAACAGGAAGGCCGACATCAAGTCCCGCGACGGCAAGGTTTCGGACCAGACCGCGCGACGCCGACTCGAGGATTTGCGGGCTGCGGTCAACGCCTATCACTCGGAACACACACTTAGTGTGGTGCCAAAGATCACCCTGCCTCCAAAGGCGGAGGGGCGTCACCGCTAGCTGACACGCAAGGAGGCAGCCCGCTTGCTTGGTGCGGCGATTGGCTACGTGTGGGACAATGAGCGGGAGACATGGAAACGCAGGGAGGATGGCAAGCTTTTCAGACGAGAGCGGTGGATCATCCGTCGCCGCTGTCCGGCTGCCCGCTTCACCCTGGTTGGTATCTACAGCGCACGCCGCGAAGAGACGATCCGCCGCACCCAGTGGCTACCGACAACGACCCATCCCTGGATGGATCTGGACGCAATGGTGTACCAAGGTAAACGAGCCTTGGAACGATCAACCAAGAAGCGACGCCCGCCCGCAAAGATCGCCAGCCGGCTGCGCCCTCATCTGGTCCGTTGGCGGAAGATCGACCTGATGCGCTCGTCCGAGTTGCGAGCGGAGGGCCTCCTGAAGGAGGGCGAGCAGATACGGTTCGTCGTAAACCGAACGAACGATGGCCAGCCTCTTGCTGGCAAGATCAGATCGGCTTGGGAGGGGATCTTGGAGGATGCGGGACTGGGCGATGACGTGGTTCGCCATTCCTTGCGCCATACTGCGGCGACTTGGCTTATGCAGGCAGGTGTCGATATGTGGGAAGCGGCTGGCTGGCTCGGGATGACCGTGGAGCAGTTGGAGGCCAACTATGGGCATCACCATCCAGACTTTCAGGAAGGGGCGGCGGAGGCGTTCGGAGGGAGACGCTGAGCTGACCTCTATTCGCGTGCGCGGTCGGTAGGATTAGTTTGTAGGTCCGGGCGAGGACTTGCGGTGCTTGAGCATGTCCTGCGTTGACAGTGCGCCGGACCCACTTTTCACCCGTCCGAACGTCATTCCGCCGGCCTCAAGCGACAAAGGACGTCCCGAATTTGTTTTATGTGCTCCTCGATGTCCTTGGCTCCAGCCCTTGAAATCCACGGGCATGGCTGCCGTGCCTCAAATCATTGCGCATTTCATTGCGCACGAAAAACATCGAAACTATAAGTACTTGAAAGAATGGTCGGAGTGGCAGGATTCGAACCTGCGACCCCTGCGTCCCGAACGCAGTGCTCTACCGGGCTGAGCCACACTCCGACTAAGACCGCGGCTTATAGCGTCGCCTTTCACGCACCGCAAGGAGCCGATTTTGGAGATTTTGAGCCCGTGACCATTGGCTTCTCGACCGAGATTTCGCCCGCCGGCGAGGTTGAGGTGGCGCAAGCCGCCCGCGCGCTCGCGGAAGGCCGTCTGGTCGCGTTTCCGACCGAAACAGTCTATGGGCTCGGCGCCGACGCCACCAATGCCGACGCCATCGCCCGCCTCTACCAGGCCAAGGGCCGGCCGGCCTTCAATCCCCTGATTTCGCATGTCGCCGATCTCGCGGCCGCCGAGAAAATCGCCCGTTTCGATGCCCCCGCGCTGGCGCTGGCACGCGCGTTCTGGCCCGGCCCGCTGACGCTGGTGCTGCCGAAGACCAGGGATTGCGCGGTGGCGGAACTGGCGACCGCGGGCCTCGACACCATCGCGATCCGGATCCCCTCGCACCCGGCTGCGCGCGCGATCCTCAGCGCTTTCGGCAAGCCCGTGGTGGCGCCTTCGGCCAATATCTCCGGCCATGTCTCGCCAACCACGGCTCAGCATGTGGAAAGCGATCTTGCCGGCCGCATCGACCTCATCGTCGACGGCGGCCCCGTCGAAGTCGGCGTCGAATCCACCATCGTCGGCTGTTTCGAGGAGCCGATGCTGCTTCGGCCCGGCGGGTTGCCGCGCGAGGAGATCGAGCGCGTGCTCGGCCGTGCCCTGCTCCAGCCGCCGGCCGATGTGGAGAACGACAGCGCCCAGCCGCTGGCGCCGGGCATGCTCACCTCGCATTATGCGCCGCGCACCCGCGTGCGGCTCAACGCCACCGAAATCGCGCCGGGCGAAGCGCTGCTGGCCTTCGGCTCCCCGCTCAAGGACGCGGAACGGGCCACCGCCGTCATGAATTTATCCGAGAGTGGTGACCTCAATGAAGCCGCAGCTCATCTTTTCGGCTATCTTCGCGCCCTCGACGCCAGGATGGCCCAAACCATCGCCGTGATGCCGATACCGAACCATGGGCTCGGAGAGGCCATCAACGACCGGCTGCGCCGCGCGGCCGCTTGAGCTGGAATGACCGGGAATCAAAATCAATGAACATCGTGCAACCAACGACGACGCCGCCGGCTCTCTCCACCGACCTGATCGCGAAGTTTCGCAAGATCGTCGGCGACAAATATGCGGTGACCGATCCGGTCGACATCGCGCCCTACACCACCGAGGAGCGTGGCATCTTCCACGGCCATTCGCCCTTGGTGCTGCGTCCCGGCTCAACGCAAGAAGTCGCCGCGATCTGCAAGCTCGCCAATGAGCACAGGATCGCGCTGGTGCCACAGGGCGGCAACACGGGCCTGGTCGGCGGGCAGACGCCGCATAATGGCGAGGTCGTGATCTCGATGAAGCGGATGGACAGGATTCGCGAGGTCGACGCCGCCTCCAACACCATGACCTGCGACGCCGGCGTGGTCCTGCAGGTGGCGCAGCAGCGCGCCGCCGAGGTCGATCGGCTGTTTCCGCTCTCGCTCGGCGCGGAAGGAAGCTGCACCATCGGCGGCAATCTCTCCACCAATGCCGGCGGCACAACGGCGCTTGCTTACGGCGTCGCGCGGGAAATGGCGCTCGGCGTCGAGGTCGTGCTCGCCGACGGGCGCGTGCTGAACCTATTGTCCAAGCTGAAAAAAGACAACACCGGCTACGATCTGCGCAACCTCTTCATCGGCGCGGAAGGCACACTCGGCATCATCACGGCGGCGACCTTGAAGATGTTTCCGAAGCCGCGCGCAATCGAGACCGCCTATGTCGGACTGAAGTCGCCGGCGGACGCGCTGAAGCTGCTGTCGCTGTCGCGGAACGAGGCAGCGGGGACGCTGACCAGCTTCGAGCTGCTCTCCGAAATCTCGGTCGATTTCTCGATCCGCCACGGCATCGACGTGCGCGATCCGCTTGAGAGCAAGCACCCCTGGTATGTGCTGATGGAGCTGTCCTCGCCGCGCGACGACGCCCGCTCGACGCTGGAAGCCATCCTCGAGAAGGGCATGGAGGCCGGCATTGTCGATGACGCCGTGATCGCGGCCAATCTGAGCCAGCGCCAGGCGTTCTGGAAGCTGCGCGACGAGATGTCGGCGGCGCAGAAGCCGGAAGGCGGCTCGATCAAGCACGACATCTCCGTCCCCGTCGCCGCCGTGCCCGACTTCATCGCGGAGGCAGATGCTGCGGTCGTGAAATTGATTCCGGGCTCGCGGCCGGTGCCGTTCGGTCATCTCGGTGACGGAAACATTCACTACAATGTCAGCCAGCCGG
>Ga0210387_10001613_pt1 | contig 17056 bp, 14 predicted proteins | sample IncBWC7OmetaG_FD_160108 | JGI IMG/M metagenome (GOLD analysis project Ga0210387, IMG submission 160108) | Forest soil microbial communities from Barre Woods Harvard Forest LTER site, Petersham, Massachusetts, United States - Inc-BW-C-7-O ...
CGTCCTCGCGCACCACCTCGCCGGCCGCGGCGATCGCGGCGCGCGTGTCCTCGAGGATCTTCGTGCGCACATCCTCCTCGACGCGCGGGTCGAGCAGCAGCACGAGGTCGTAGGTGGGGGCGGGCAACGTCATGTCCGGCGGACAGAGTAGCGGGTTGAGCGATCGCGCTGGTGTGGGGTAGTGCCGGTCGGCGCATGCGCCGACCGGCGGGGCCGCACATGTGCGGCCCCGAGACGGGGCGCATGCGCCCCGTCTACGAGCGGTGCATGCACCGCTCGTAGCAGCCGCGCATGCGCGGCTGCCGACCTCGCCGCATGCGGCGAGGTCCTCCAGATCGGCTTTCACGAGTACGCGGCGAGGCTCGTCATGCTCGGCGTTTGCTCGTCGCACGGTCGTGCCTTCGGCATAGCGGCGAGTTCGCCGCCGGGCCGGATGGGCCATGCGGCGAGCTTCCCCGCGACTCAGCGTCCCTTGGCTCGGATGTCCGCGAGCTGCTCGTCGATCCAGTCGCCCGGGTCGCGCGAGGTCACGATCTCCGCGAGCCCGCGCGCGCGCCGGCCGCGCTCGTCCCGGGCCATCGTCAGCGCCGCGTAGATCGAGTCGGCGAGCTCCTGGATGTCGAAGGGGTTGACTGACAGCGCATACTCGCCGAGCTCCTCGTGCGCGCCGGTGTTCTCCGAGAGGATCGAGACGCCCTCGCGCTCGTTCACGATCGGGCCCTCCTTGGCGACCAGGTTCATGCCGTCGAACATCGCGTTCACGAGCAGCACGTCGTAGTGCTTGTATGCCGCCATCGCCTCGTCGAGGTCGTCGCGCAGCTTCAGCTGGATCGGCATCCAGTCGGGCGTGCCGTGGCGGTGGTTGACGACCGCCACGAGCGCCTCGATCCGCTCCAGGTACTCGGCGTACTGCGGCACGTCCGTACGCGAGGGCATCAGCTGTGCCATGAACGTCACCCGCTCGGAGAACTCCGGGTGCTGCTCCAGGAACAGGTCGAACGCCGAGAAGCCGCGCAGCACGTTCTTGCTCAGGTCCGCGCGGTCCACGCGCAGGATCAGATGGTCGCGGCGGCGGCGCATCAACACCGCCTCGTGCTCGGCCACGCGCGGGCTCTGCGCGAGCGTCCGCGCCGCCTCATGGTCGATCGGCAGCGGATACGCGCGCACCCACACCTCGCGCTCGCCATACCACACGATCCCGCGCTCGAAATCGACCTCCAGGTCCATCAGGTCGCGACAGCACTGCAGGAAGTTGCGCCGGTAGGAGCGGGTGTGAAACCCGATGATGTCGTTCGCCAACAGGCCCGCGTAGATCTCCTCGCGGATCCGCGTCGGCAGCACCCGCCAGGCGTCGGACTGTGTCCAGGGGATGTGGATGAAGTGATGCAGGAACGCGTCCGGGCGCGCTTTGCGCACGAGATCGGGCAGCGTGTAGAGGTGGTAGTCGTGCACCATCACCACCGGCTCCTCCACGCCTTCGAGCTCCTCCACGACGGCCCGCGCGAGATCCTCGTTGACGGCGTTGTAGCCGAACTCGAACGCCTCGATCTCCTCCCGGCGGATGTCCGGCGCGTTGGAGAGGTCCCACAGGTAGTGCTGGATGAACCACAGCATCGGGTTGGCGAAGACGTTGTAGAAGCGGTCGTAGGCCTCTTCGTCGGAGACCACGAGGCGCACTTTGAATTCGCCCCCCGCCGGCGATCTCACCGGAAACGCGCGGCCGGCGGCCGCGCGCGAGGCCTCGGCGTCGTGCTCTGACATCGCCGAGGCGATCCAGATCGCGTCGCGGTGCGAGGCCAGCCCCGTCAGCGCCGTCACCAGCCCGCCCGAGCCGCGCTGCACCTCGCCGCCCGCGTGGAAGGTCACGGGCCCGCGGTTTGACACCAGCACCAGCGGTCCTCGCTGAGCTGGCGTCTCGCTCATGACTGCGCGAGCTCTGTGAAGATCTTCAGATAGTCGCGCAGGTAGCGCGGCGTCAGGAAGTGGGTGCGCACGTGCTCCTTGCCGCGCCTGCCCAGGAACTTGCCCAGGGCCGGATCCTCGAGGACCTCCAGGGTGCGCGCGGCGCACTGCTCGGCGCTCGACACGAGAAAGCCCGTCACGCTGTCCTCGATCTGCAGGGGGATGCCTCCCACGTTGCCGCCGATGAACGGCTTGGCCTTCCAGATCGCCTCGCTCACGGTCAGTCCGAAGCCCTCGCGTGTGGACTTCTGGATGACCACGTCGGCGTGGGACTGAAACGCGTTGACCTCGATCGCGCCGACGTTGTTGAAGTTGTTGAGGATGTGTATGTCCGGATCCCCGTCGGCGTGTGCGATCGTCGCGTTGAAGAAGTCCCACCCCTCGGGGTCATCGCTGGCCATCGAGCCGACGAGCGCCAGCTGCACGTCGCCCATCGCCTGCTTGACCTCGCGGTAGGCGTCGATCACACCCAGCGGGTCCTTCCAGGGATCGAAGCGCGAGACCTGGCAGATCAGCGGCCGATCGATGTCGATCCCGAACTGGCCGCACACGAACGAGGCGTCCTCGGGTGAGAGCGCCATGTTCTTGGGCGTCAGCGGGTCGATCGCGGGCGGCACGACGTTGACCGTGCCGCGCATTCCCGCGGGCACGTACTCGCGCATGTGAAAGAGCGTCTCGGGATAGCTCGAGATGTAGGGCAGCAGCTGCGCGATCGTCTGCGGGTTGGGCGTCGAGAGATCGATGTGACAGCGCCACACCCAGCCGGCGGCCTTCTCCGGGACGAGGCTGTACAGCGCCGCGGGCTGGGGATCGTGGACGAGGCACACGTCCCAGCCGCCGGAGAGCTCGCGCGCGTTCATCTCGTTGTAGCGCCGCCACGTGTCCCACTGCTCGGGGTCGAGATCCTGCGGCGCCCCCTGCAGCGCGTTGTGCATCAGCTTGGTCGCGTTGAAGAACTCCTCGCGCCCGTAGATCACCTGCCACTCGCAGTCAAGGCCCACGTCGCGCATCAGCGGCACGAGCGTGTACAGGATCTCCGAGACGCCCCCGCCGAAGGCGGTCGCAGAGATGTGCACGACCCGCTGACCCTTCAGCGGCTCGGCGAGCTCGCGGATCTCCTCGATCAGCTCGCGCCCGCAGATGTGCGTGTAGTCGGCGAGCGTCTTATGTCCCACGGCCACGGGCTGGAGCACGCGCGGACGATACCTAACGCCGGCGCTCGTGCCGTGCCCCAGACGGACCCGGCCCTTCGGGCCTCGGCCTGCGTACGCGACCCGGGCAGCTATCTGGAATCGCGCGCAGCCGGCCTGGGCCCGCGCGATGGATCGACCGCTCCACGCAAACGCGTACTGTCTGTGCGGAACGATGCTCAACGGACGCATATACCGGGCGGCGTTCGCCCCGTTCGCGATCGCGCTGGCGATCGCCGCTTTCTCGCTGAGCGCGCGCCCGGCGCCGCTGCACTCGACGCTGGCCCCGGACGCGTTCGACGGCCGCCTGGCGCTCGCCGAAGCGCAGCGGCTCGCCGCCGAATTCCCGCACCGGCGTCCGGGCGGGGTCGGCGACGAACGGCTGGCGCAGCGCGTCGCGCACACGATCGAAGGGTTGGGCGGCACGGCGGGCGGTGGATTCTCGGTGCGCACCCGGCAAGTGCGGGCGCAGACGATCGACGGCGAGCAGACGCTGCAGACGGTGATCGCCCAACGCCCGGGCGCCACCGGCGAGAGCCCGATCGCGATCGTCGCCCATCGCGACTCGGCGATGCCCGCCTCGGTGGCGCAGCTGTCCGGCACCGCCGCGCTGATCGAGCTCGCGCGCGTGTTCGCGGCGCGGGAGACCCGGCGCACGATCGTGCTCGTGTCGAGCAGCGGCGGCTCCGGCGGTGACGCGGGGGCGGTGGACTTCGCCGCGCAGCTCCCGTCCGGCGGTCCCGACGACGCGGCGATCGTGCTCGGCGATCTCGCCTCCACCCGCGTGAGCACGCCGCTCATCGTGCCGTACTCCGACGGCTACGGCAGCGCACCGGACCAGCTGCAGCGCACGGTCGCCGACGCGATCTCCCACGAAGCGGGCGTCCAGCCGGGCGCTCCGAGCGCGATCGGCCAGCTCGCGCACCTCGCGTTCGGGTTTGCCCCCGGTGAACAGGGTGTGCTCGCCGCCGCCGGGCTGCCGGCGGTGCTCGTGCAGGCCTCCGGCGAACGCGGCCCCGGCGCCCGGGCGCCGGTCGACGCCGAACGCCTGGAGGGTCTCGGCCGGGGCGTGCTGGGCGCGATCGATGCGCTCGACATCGCCCCCGATATCCAGCGCACGCCGCAGACCGGTCTCGTGCTCGCCCACCAGATCGTGCCCGCGTGGGCCCTGCGCCTGCTGGTCGGCGCTCTGCTGATTCCCGTGGCTGCCGTGCTGCTCGACGGCCTCGCCCGCGCCCGCCGCCGCCGGCAGCCGCTCGCGCGCTGGACGGCATGGACGCTCACCTGCGCGCTGCCATTTCTGACGTGCGCCCTGTTCGCGATCCTGCTGGGCGCGCTCGGCGCGATCTCCCCCGCGCCGTCGGTCCCGGCGCCGGCGGGGGCGATGGGTTTCGACGGCGCCGCGGCCACCGCGGTGCTGTCGTGCGCGGCCGTGCTCGGGCTCGCCTGGCTGGGATGGCCCACGCTCGTGCGGCGCCTGGGCCTGGCGGTGCGCCCCACGCCCGAGACGCCCGGCGTCGACGCTACCGGGATCGCGACGCTGCTCGTGCTGCTGGCGCTCGCGTGCGTCGTGTGGGTGTTCAACCCCTACGCGGCCCTGCTGGTCGTGCCCGCATTGCACCTGCTGCTGCCGATCGCCTCACCCGAGCGCCGCCCGCGCTCGCTCGCGAGCCTCGCGCTGATCGTCCTGTCGCTCCTCCCGCTCGGCCTGCTCGTCGCCTTCTACGCCCACCAGCTCGATTACGGTCCCGGCGAGCTCGTGCGGGCCGCGACGCTGCTGCTCGCGGGCGGGCACGTCGGTGTGCTCGCGGCGGCGCTCTGGAGCGCCGCCTGCGGCTGCGGCGTGGCGATCGGCCTGCTCGCCTTGACGCCGCCCGCGGACCCGATCGGACCGCTTGGTGCAGAAGAGCATCCGGAGGTCACCATCCGCGGTCCGCTCTCATATGCCGGACCGGGATCGCTCGGCGGGACCGAGTCCGCTCTGCGACGCTAGCTCGCCTCGCCTCGCCTCGCCTCGCCTCGCCTCGCCGTGTCGCGCCGTGTCGCGCTTCGCCTCGTCGTGCATGTCGTATCGCGCGCGCCCGCCCGGGAGACGCGCTACCAACTGTGCTCGAACCCTCGCAATGGGACCACCCCGCCCCGCTCGTCCCGCAGCGATACGCCCGGCTCCTGCGCTCCTTGCGCGTGCCCGGGAGCCGCGACCGAGCCGATCCAGGTGACCTGCGCGCCGCCCGCCTCGCGCAGGACTCGCTCCACCTCGGCGCGAGCGGTGGGCGACACGGTGAAGCACAGCTCGTAGTCTTCTCCGGCCGTCGCCCCCTGCTCCCAGTTGGTCACTCCCTCGCCGAGCGGCAGTCGCGCGAGCTCGATCTGCAGGCACACGCCACTGCTCTCGCCGAGTGCGCGCGCGTCGGCGGCCAGCCCGTCGGACAGGTCGATCATCGCGCTGGCGCCGGCGCTCGCCAGCGCCCGTCCCTCGCGCAGACGCGGGACGGGCCGCGCGAGCCGTCCGCCGAGCGCACCGGTCACGCCGACGAGATCCCCCGCTCGCGCTCCGTCACGCCCGACGAGCTCGTGAACCTCCTCGGCCCAGCCGACGACCGTCACGCACACGCTCAGCACGGGCGCCGCGACCACGTCGCCGCCCGCGACGGTGGTGCCGGTGCGTGCGGCCAGCTCCATCGCGCCGCGCATCAGCTCGAGCGCCCCCCGCTCGCCGACGTCCGGGGAGACGCCAAGCGCGATGTACGCCTCGCCCGCTCGCGCTCCCATCGCCGCCAGGTCCGACAGCGCCCCCGCCAGCGCTCGCCAGCCGATGTCGGCCGGACGCGCGGCGCCGTCGCCCAGGCGAAAGTGCACGCCCTCAACCATCGCGTCCACGGAGGTCACGCACAGCGCGCCGCCGCAGCGCACGACGGCGGCGTCATCGCCCACCCCGCGCACGAGCCGCCGCGCCGGACGCGCCAGCTCGAGCTCGGCCGCGATGGATTCGATCAGGGAGCGCTCCATGTTCGCCTACGGGCTCGAGGCGTCCGGGCCGTGGATGAGAGCCGACGCCGATCGTCCGGGATCGGTCGGCACGTCGAGCATCGCGAGTGGCGGAGATCGCCGCGGAACGGCTGCCTCCTAGCGGTGTCGGTAGACGATGCGGGCGCGGTCGAGGTCGTAGGGGGAGAGCTCGCAGCGGACGCGATCGCCCGGGAGGATCCTGATCCGGAAGCGGCGCATCTTGCCTGCGACGTGTCCCAGTACGACGTGGTCGTTGTCGAGCTTCACCCTGAACATCGCGTTCGGGAGCGCCTCGATGACCTCGCCCTCGAATTCAACCTTGTCTTCCTTTGCCACTGATTCGTATCCGATCCGGCCCCGCTCCACGAGTGTGCGCGCGGCCCCGTGTGTATGTTCCCGATCCCAACCTACCAGCGCGGCACGCTGTCCGGGCCCCGCCGGGGGCGTTTGGGCGCGTTTACGGGTGCGGTTCCGCGCCCCCGGTCGGGGCCGGTTCGGGAGCGTGTTTTTCGACGGGCGGGCGAATCGCGGGTTCACGCGGTTCACGGGCGCGCGGGGTGGCGGCTTCGGGGATTTCGCTGGTTTCCCGATGGGCGCCGTGGTGTTCGGTCGGCTTGTGAGTCTGGCCTTTTTCCGGCGATTCTTCGCTTGACTGTTCGCTTTCGCCGGAGCGCCCGGTGCTCGCGAAGCGTCCGAAGAACGGCTCGTAGGAGATCGATTCACTGGGCGCCGGGAATTCGGCGCACGACTTGCCCGCGGTCACGGCCGCCATGTACGCGTGCCAGATTTCCGCCGGCAGATATCCGCCCTGCTGGGGCTCGCCGTGGACGTCGGTCATCGACACGCGCCTGGTGGGGTAGCCCATCCACACGGCCGTGGAGTAGTCCGGCGTATAGCCATCCAGCCAAGCGTCGATGAGATCGCTGGTCGTGCCCGTCTTGGCGGCCGACGTGCAGTCGATCGCCGAGCGCGTGGCGGTGCCGCCGAGCACGTTCTGATGGAGGATGTTCGTCTCCTCGGCCGTCACCCCTTCGTTCAGCACCTTCGTGCGGTGCGGCGTGCCCCAGCTGCGGTCGACGTGCCCGTCGGGGAATACGACCCTGGTGATCGCGATCGGCCTGTTGCGCCAGCCGCCGTCGGCGAGGGTCGCATAGACGTCGGCCATTTCCAGCGGTGTCACACCGAGCGTGAGCCCTCCGAGCGCCTCCGCCGGAAAGCTCGAAAGATGCGTTTTGACGCCCATCTTGTAGGCCATCTGCGTGATCGTTTCCTCGCCCAGATCGGCGGCCAGCTGCGCGTAGACGGTGTTGTCGGATTTGAGCGTCGCCTGGACCAGGTTGATCGAGCCGTTCTGCTCGCCGCCGAACGTTTTCACTTCGTAGGTCGGATAACCGGTCAGCCATCCCGGCGCGAGCGTGTGGGAGTTGTAGATCGTGCTGTTCGGGTCGATCCCGCGCGAGAGCGCGTCGGCGAGGTCGATCGCCTTGAACGTCGAGCCCGGCTGGCGGTGCCCGTCGGCGGCCAGGTTGTACTGGGACTTCTCATAGCTCTCGGACTCGGCCATCGCCTCGATGTAGCCGTTGTGCGGATTGATCGTGACGATCGCCGAGGCGGGGTCTTCGGGCTCGTCGAGCACCTGCGCGATCGCAGCGCGCGCCTGGCGCTGCATGTTCAGGTCGATCGTCGTGTACACCTTCAGCCCGCCCTGTTCGACGGTCTTCCTGCCGTAGCGGTGCACGAGCTGCTCGTGCACGTATTCGAAGAAGAAGTCCTCGCGGCGCTGGCGGTAGAACGTGCCGAGGTGCACCTCCAGCGGCGCGTGTTCGGCGGCGGCGGCCTGCGCGGCGCTGACGTAATGCAGTTCCGCCATCTTCGCCAGCACCTCGTTGCGCCGCCGCCGGGCCACGCCGGCGTCGCGGAACGGGTTGTATTGCGAGGGCGCCTGCGGCAGGCCCGCGAGCAGCGCCGACTGCTCGAGGTTCAGCTGCGAGGCCGGCTTGTCGAAGAAGATGCGCGCCGCCGCCTGCACGCCGATCGCGGTCTGCCCCCCGACGGTCCCGTAGGGGACGCTGTTGAGGTAGCTCGTGAGGATCGAGCGCTTGGAGTGGTGTTCGTTGTAGTCGATCGCGAGCTTCGCCTCGACGATCTTCTGTTTGAGCGTGTGCTGGTCGCCCCCCAGGTACACGTTGCGCACCAGCTGCATCGTGATCGTCGATCCTCCCTGCAGCGCCGCGCCCTCGGTGACGTCCTTGACGGCCGAGCGAAATATGCCGGTGAGGTCGACGCCGTTGTTCTTGTAGAAACGCTGGTCCTCGATCGCGACCGTGGCGTTCTTCAGATCGGCGGGGATTTCATTCCAGCCGACGGGGCTGCGCAAGTCCTCCGATTGGATGAACCCCAGGCGTTCGCCGTCGGCCGCGAACACCTGCGAGGAGCCGTCGCTGATGATCGGATGCAGTGACCCCAGCGCGGGCGCCGTATCGGCGACGTGCAGGACGTAGCCGACGGCCGCGATCGCCCCGAGCACCAGCACGGTCACGAGCACCCCGCCGCCGATGAGCAGGATCCGGGTTGGCCCGGCGCGGTTGTGCCTGCGCCGGCGTTGTCTTGCTTGTCTGGACATCCCTCGCTGAGCCGAGGGTACCGTGCATCGCAGCCCCAGCACCCCGCTGCAATCGCACGCTTCATGGCACTCGCATCGCGGCGGCCGTTTACGCTCCCACGTGATGAGTCCGGACACAGCCGAGTTTGCGCTCGAGGAGGCCGCGCCCGGGCGGACGATTCCTTACGGTGCGAGCACGCCCGCGGCCCCGTCTCACGAGCCCGCTCGCTCGGGCGCCGTCCCCCTGCACGCGCGGGCGCGGTGGAAACGACTGCGGGCGGACTCGGCGCGGATGGTGGCGCTGCACGAGACCTGGCGCGCCCTGTGGGTTTCGCGCCTGCTCGTATGGGTTGCGGGCGCGGGCACGGTCGCCGCGCTCGGGTTCGGGCCCACCCGCGGCGCCTTCGACCCGCCCGGGGTCACACGGGGGTTCGGCCGGCTGGGCGATCTGCTGGCCGCCCCCGCCGCACGCTGGGACTCGGCCTGGTACCTGGTGATCGCCCACTACGGCTACCGGCCGGAGCTCGGCTCCTACACTGCTGCGCGCGACGCCTTCTTTCCGCTCTACCCGCTCGGGCTGCATGCCCTGTCGGATCTCGGCCTGCAGGCCGTGCTGGCCGGGGTGCTGCTCTCGCTGGCCGCGTTCGCCGTGGCGCTGTACTGCCTGCATCGCCTGACCACACTCGAACTGGCCGCCTCCGGACGTCCGGGCAGCGCCGATATCGCCGGTCTGGCGGTGCTCGTGACCGCGCTCGCGCCGATGGCCTTCTACTTCTCGGCCGTCTACTCCGAGTCGCTGTTCCTCGCGCTTTCGGTCGGGTTGTTCCTGTGCGCGCGCCGCGGACGCTGGGCGTGGGCGGGCGTGCTCGGGCTGCTCGCCGTCGCAACGCGCAGCACCGGCCTGGTGCTCGCGCTGCCCGCGCTGATGCTCTACCTGTACGGGCCCCGCGCGGATCGAGCGCCCGACTTCGAGCGCCCGCACCCGCCCGGATCGCCCGACGGCGAGCGCGTTCGCGCGAGTGCCCGCCTCAGGCGGCGAGTGCGCGCGGCCGCGCCTCGCTATCGCCCGCGCGCGGACATCCTGTGGCTCGCGCTGCTGCCGGCGGGTCTCGGCCTGTACATGGCCTACCTGGGACTCTCCGGCGGCGACACGCTGGCGCCGCTTCACGCCCAGGGCATCTGGGGGCGGCATTTCGCGGGACCGTACGGCGGCGTGTGGGACGGCATGCGCGCGGCGCTGCAGGGCGCTCGTCAGCTGCTCTCGGGCCAGCGCGCCCACGTCTACTATCCGGCCGCCGCCGGAAGCCCGTTCGTCGCCGCCGGACACAACCTGCTGGGACTCGCGTTCCTGCTCGTCGCAGCCCCCCTGTTCGTGCTGGCGCTGCGCGTGCTGCCGCTCGCGTATGGCCTCTATGCGATCGTCGCGCTCGCGCTGCCCCTCTCCTACCCGGTGCCCGCACAGCCCCTTATGTCGTTGCCGCGCTTTCTCGTCGTGCTGTTCCCGCTCAGCATGGCGCTCGCGGTGTGGCTGGCCGCACACCCTCGCGCGCGCATCCCCACGCTGGCGGGCACCGCGCTGCTGATGGCGTTCTTTCTCGCCCAGTTCGCCACCTGGCATTGGGTCGCCTGAGGCGATGGACGAGACGACCGCGCCCTCCGGCGAGGGACAGGAGAATCCGCTCGGCGGGGGGCACATCCAGCTCGCGGATGGCGCTCAGGGCGGTGGCGGGGCGCTCGGACCTGCGCTCGTACCGAGCGACCCCCGTCGCTCGCCCGACATGGGCTGGTCGCCCTGGACGGCTCTGTTTGCTCTGATCGGCGGGCTCGTGCTGGCGGCCGTGCTCGGCCTGATCGTGGACCTGCCCGCGACGCTCCTATTCGGAGTGAGTATCACCAAGGACCACACGCCGCCGGGGATCGAGCTCGCCGACACGATCGTGCAGGACATCGCATTCGTGCTGGCGGCCGTGTACTGCGCGCACATCGGCGGACGCGTCGTGCGCGCGTGGCAGTTCGGTCTGCGTCCCCCCGGCGTCGGCTGGAAATCGGCGATCGGCTACATCGTGCTGTTGACGGTGCTGTTCCTGATCCTCAGCGCGATCTGGGCGACTGTGTTCAACCCCAAGCCCGAGGAACTGCTCAACAAGCTCGGCGCCAACGAAACGACCTCGCTGCTGTTGCTCAGCGCCGCGCTGACCTGCGTCATCGCACCGATCTGCGAGGAGTTCCTGTTCCGGGGATACGTGTTCACCGCTCTGCGCAGCTGGTGCGGAACCTGGCCCGCCGCCGCGATCACCGGAGCGGTGTTCGGGCTCGTGCATTTCGGCTCAGCGCCGGCGCTGGACCTCGTGCCGCTGGCCGGGCTCGGGTTCGGCCTGTGTCTGCTCTACCGGTACAGCGGCTCGCTGTATCCCTGCATCGCGGCTCATTCGTTGAACAATTCGCTCGCGTTCGCCTCGCTCGAGCACTGGGGCTGGCAGATACCCGTGCTCATGGTCGCGGCGCTGGCGAGCATCGCCGCGCTCGTGCTGGTGGCCAAGCGCATCGGCCTCATAACACCGGAGAGGCGGCCTGTCGGCCTCAGTGCATAGGATCTGCGTGGATGCTCGCACCCGCGCCACCGCCCACTCCAGTCTCGACTCCCGCTCCGGTCGCGGGGCAGGTCAAGTTGACGCTTCAACACGCCGGCGGCAGCCCTCCGTTCGCCCTGCTCGGCCGGCGGGTGATCGTGCGCGGCGTCGTAACGCCCTACGTCGGCGGGCAGAGGGTCAAAGTCAGCTTCTATCGTGACGGGCGCAAGGTCCAGGTGAAGAACGTCGGCGTGTCGGCGATCGGCAACGGCGCCGGCCAGTTTCACATCGACTACGTCAGCGGCTTTCCCGGGGTCGTGCAAGCGCGTGCCGCGCACTACGCCACCGCACAGCAGGGTGCGTTCGGGGGACGCTCGCCGGGCGTTCAGTACGTGACCCCGAACATCGGCCCGGGCGGGCGGGGCCCGTCCGTGCGCCTGCTGCAGTCAGAGCTGAACGTGCTGCACTACGCGGTGCCGCTGAGCGGCGTCTTCGACGAAGGGACCGGGCGCGCGCTGATCGCGTTTCGCAAGGTGACCGGGCTCGCGCGCATCCCCTACGCGGGCGCGCAGGTGTGGGAACGGTTGCAGCACGGCGGCGGCGTCTTTCACGTGCGCTACCCCCAGGACGCTCGCCACGTCGAGGGCGACCTGACCAAACAGGTGCTGGCCGAGATCGAACCTGGCGGGCGCGTGCGCACGATCTACACGATGAGCTCCGGCAAGCCCTCCACGCCGACCGTCATCGGCCACTTCCAGGTGTACTCCAAGACGCCCGGCTTCAACTCCGAGGGGATGTACGAATCGAACTACTTCATCCGCGGCTACGCCATTCACGGATACGCCGAAGTGCCCACGTACGCCGCCAGCCACGGTTGCCTGCGCGTGCCCATCCCCGACGCGCCCGCCATCTATTCGTGGGTGAAGGTCGGCACGCCCGTCGATGTCTACAACGAGTCCGGCGGCGGCTCACACAACGCGCGGGGTAACGCCGGTCCTTGACAACGCAGGTGTGACGCGTGGATCAAGCAGGTCAAGGACGCAGGGAGCGTGGCGTACTGCGTACGCGAGCGACTGAGGACGCAGAGATGCGCAGGTCCACGCGTCACACGCGGACGCGCAGGAAGCGCGCGAGGAAGGCCAGGCCGAAGCCGTAGACGAGCAGCGCGAGCAGGGTCTTGACGATGTGGATCGTCCATTCGCTGCTCGATCCCGAAACCACGCCCGCGAACGGTGAGGTGAGCGCGTCCGCGGTTTCGTTGAGCGTCCGGTGCAGCGTGCTGTCGTGCTTGGCGGCCGAGGCGGCCGATTCATTCGTGGCGGGCGCGGTGCCTTCGCTCACCTCGTTCTGCTGATGAGTCGAGGCCGAGCTCGTCTGATTGACGACGAACACGACGAACCAGGCGATCACGATCACACATATGACGCGGCTTGCGAGGCGCATCAGGCCGGTGACCGAGGACATGAAGCTAGATTAGACCCGTACATGGACACCCTGGCCGAATATAGGAGCGAGTGCTCGCGTCGCGCGCGCGAGCGGCTCGTGGAGTTGTTGCGCGAGCACGCGCTGAGCATCGGCGAAGTCACGCTGACGAGCGGGCGCACGGCTCAGTACTACGTGGACGCCAAGCGCGCGATCATGCTGCCGGAGGCGTTCATGGTGCTCGGCCTGCTGGTCGCCGAGCAGGCGCGTGCCTGCCGCGCGAGCGCCGTCGGTGGAGTGCCGGTGAGCGCGATCCCCGTGGCCTGCGCCGCGCTGGCCGCGCCCGAGCCGCCGCCGCGGGCTTTCATCGTGCGCAAACAGCGCAAGGATCACGGGCTGGGACGCTGGATCGAGGGGCCCCCGCTTCAGGATGCAGAGCGCTGCCTGATCGTGGAGGACGTCGTCACGACCGGCGGCTCGACGATCGAGGCGATCGAGCGCGTGCGCGAGGAGGGATTGACGGTCGCGGGTGTCGTCAGCGTGCTCGACCGGCTGGCAGACGGCGGCGAGGCGATCCAAGCCGCCCTCGGCGAGGGCGCCCGCTACGTGGCGCTCACGACGATCGACGAGGTCTACCCCGACCGCCCCGACCGTGCCTGACACGCTCGTACGCGCCGCCGAGCCCCGCGACGTGCCCGTGCTGCTCGAGCTGTTCGCCGAGCTGGCCGAGTACGAGCACCTGACGCACGAGCTGCGCGCCACCGAGCAAGGTCTGGCGGCGGCCCTGTTCGGCGAGCGCCCCGTGGCCGAGGCATTGATCGCCGAGCGCGACGCCGAGTCCGCCGGCCCCGAGATCTTGGGGTACGCGCTGTTCTTCCCGACCTTCTCCAGCTTCCTCACCAGCACCGGAATATGGCTCGAGGACCTGTTCGTGCGTCCGCCCCATCGCGGCGAGGGCGTCGGACGGGCGCTGCTGTCCGCGCTCGCCGCGCGCGTACGTGAACGCGGCGGTGAGCGCCTGGAATGGGCGGCGCTCGACTGGAACGAGCTCGCGCTCGGCTTCTACCGGCGGATCGGCGCCGGCACGATGGGCGAGTGGATCACCCACCGATTGGACGGAGCCGCGCTGGAGCGCGTGGCGGCGGCTACGCCCGGCGGTCCTCCCCCGGTCGATCCGTGACCGAGCTGCCGCGTTCGCGCCGGTGGCTCGTGCTCGTGATCTGCTGCATGAGCCTGCTGATCGTGGGCCTGGACTCGACGATCGTCAACGTCGCGCTGCCCTCGATCGGGCGCGAGCTGCACACGCCCATCTCGGGACTGCAATGGACCGTCGACGCCTACACGCTCGTGCTCGCCAGCCTCCTGATGCTGTCCGGCTCGATGGCCGACCGCTTCGGCCGCCGGCGCGTGTTCGAGCTCGGGCTCGTGCTGTTCACGCTCGGCTCGCTGCTGTGCAGCGCCGCGCCAAGCGAGGGCTGGCTGGTCGTGTTCCGCATGCTCCAGGCGATCGGCGGCTCGATGCTCAACCCCGTCGCGATGTCGATCATCCGCAACGTCTTCACCGACGCCCGCGAGCGCGCGCAGGCGATCGGCGTGTGGGGCGCCACCGTCGGCATCAGCCTCGCCCTCGGCCCCGTAGTCGGCGGCGCGCTCGTGGAGTCCGTCGGCTGGCGCTCGATCTTCTGGATCAACATTCCCGTCGGTCTGCTCGCGCTCGCGCTGACGATGCGCTTCGTCCCCGAGTCTCGCGCTCCCCGTCCGCGGCGCCTGGACCCGGTCGGCGAGCTGCTCGTGATCGCGCTGCTCGCCTCGCTCACCTACGCGATCATCGAGGCGCCCTCCGCCGGCTGGACCTCCGACCAGACCCTCGCCCTGTTCGCCTTCGCCGCGGCCGCGCTGATCGCGCTCGTGGCGTACGAGCGCCGGCGCATCGAGCCGCTGCTAGAACTGCGCTTCTTCCGCAGCGTCCCCTTCTCCAGCGCCAGCATTATCGCGGTCTGCTCGTTCGCCGCCCTCGGCGGGTTCCTCTTCTTGAACACGCTCTATCTGCAGGAGATCCGCGGGCTTTCGGCGCTGAGCGCCGGACTGTACACGCTCCCGATCGCGGCCATGACGATCGTCTGCGCGCCCCTCTCGGGGCGTCTCGTAGGTCGCCATGGACCGCGCATCAGCCTGCTCGTCGGCGGGCTCGGGATCGCTGTCGGCGGGGCCCTCATGACGGGGATCGGGCGCCACACCCCGCTCACGTCGCTGTTCCCCGCCTACGTGATCTTCGGTATCGGCTTCGGCACCGTCAACCCGCCGATCACCAACACCGCCGTGCTCGGCATGCCCTCCGCGCAGGCCGGAGTCGCCGCCGCCGTCGCCTCGACCTCACGCCAGGTCGGCCAGACGCTCGGCGTCGCCGTCGTCGGAGCCGTGGCCGCGGGCGGCGCGATCGTCGTCGGGCCGGGCTTCGTCGCGGCCAGCCAGACCGGCTGGTGGATCGTCGCCGGCTGCGGTCTTGCCTCGCTCGTGCTCGGCTTCCTCAGCACCACCGCCTGGGCCAACGCCTCCGCCCGCCGCGCCGCCGACGAGCTCGGCGGGGGCGGGGATGCGGTCGAGGGCCTGGATGCGCAGCCCGCTCGGGCGTAGCGCGCGTGGGTCGGCGCGCGGGGTCAGAGGGTTTGCGCGACCCTGCGGGACCGGCCGCGCAGGATGACTCGCTCACCGCCTGTAGCCTTCTCGTCGGCCCGTCTCCCGCGGGCAGGCACACGCGCCCTCGTAGTCCAATGGATAAGACGACCGCCTCCTAAGCGGTAGATCCAGGTTCGACTCCTGGCGGGGGCATTTGGGCGGATCGCTTGTGTTCATGCGGGGTTTGGGGAGTCGGGCGTCTGGACTGCGTGAGCAGCGCCAAGGCCTTGCGCTCGGCTACCGCCTTTTCCCTGCCTAAACGTCGCGTTTGAGCCACGGTGTTGATCGCCCTGGAAGCGTCGAGCTCGGCGCTTTCTGGACCCGTTGCGCTCGACGAGCGCCCGCAGGCGCCGCTTGGCGGCGGGGTCTCGCCGCATCCCGTGGCGGTAGATGCGCAGCGTGAAGGCAGGGTCGGCATGGCCGAGCTGATCCATCACGCTGCCCGGATCGACGCCCAGCGCGACGAGGATCGAGGCGAAGGTGTGTCGGAGCTTGTGGGGCGTCAGGCCGTCGGGTAGCGGCGCTTCGCGGGTCTTGGTCAGGGTCTTGTCGGCGCCGGCGATCGCCTTGTCGAGCACCCGTCGGCGGATGTTGCTCTCGGCGAGCTTCGTGCCGACCGCGCTTGGGAACACGTAGTCGCCGGGCGAGCTGTACGGGCTCTTGCGATGGTGCGAGGTCAGCTCGCCGCGGAGCACGGCCAGGATGTCCACTTCTCGCACGCCGGCGTCCGTCTTGGCTTCGCGCTGCACGAGGAGCCTTTTGCCGGGAAGGTCGACGTCTCGCCAGCGCAGGTCGGTCAGCTCTCCAATGCGAAGCCCGGCGAAGAGGAGCGTCGCGAGCAGTGCGCGGCGGTACTCGAGCCCGCCCTTCTGGTCGCGGCCGCCTTTGAGCTTGGCTCGGGCGTCGAGCGCGCTCGCGGCGTCCAGCAAGGCTTCGATCTGCTCGGCGCTGTCGAGCCAAACCGGAACGGGACGAGCCACCTTCAGGCGCCGCCGGCGTCCCTTCGCCGGGTTGCGGTCGATCAACTCGTACTCGACAGCTACCTCGAGGATCTGCGCGAGCCGCGTGATCGTCTTGTTGATCGAGCTTGGCGATATCTGGTCTCGGCGGACCTGGGTCTGCCGGTAGCGGTCGACCTCTTGGACGGTGATCTGCGAAAGCCGGTGGGCACGAAAGAACGGCAGCAGATGGCAAGAGAGCTGCCATTCGTAGTCGAGCACCGTCTTTGGCCGCAGTTCGCCGCGAACCGCCTCAAACCAGGCGGTGGCGAACTTGTGGAAGGTCGGATCCTCCTTGATCTCTGGAGCGGGCGGCGGAGAAGCGGGCTGCCAGATGCCACGCCGGACGTCGGCAAGCACGTTCTGAAGCTCGGTATACGCGCTCGTCGGCGTCCAGCCTTCCTCGGCTGTGCCGAGCTTGACGTATCGTCGCTTGCCGTTTGTCGTGAAGCGCAGGCTGAAAGTCGGGCTGCTGGTGCGTCGATCGATGGCGACATGGCCCGTCGCAGGCCGTGCCATCAGGTATCTCTCGTCATGTCGGTTCCTCCTTGGTTGGAGGCGCCGCGAGACAGGTCTACAGGTCGGGATGCACGCCTGGCTTGGTAGCGTGCTCCGCGCCCCGGGAGG
>Ga0210387_10001614_pt1 | contig 17054 bp, 14 predicted proteins | sample IncBWC7OmetaG_FD_160108 | JGI IMG/M metagenome (GOLD analysis project Ga0210387, IMG submission 160108) | Forest soil microbial communities from Barre Woods Harvard Forest LTER site, Petersham, Massachusetts, United States - Inc-BW-C-7-O ...
AGACTCACGTTGTCCGGCCAGCTGTTCAGCGGCGCAAAACGCTGGGCTCCCGAGCCCGCTCCTCCGCGACCGTCGTGAATGCGGTAGGTGCCCGCGCTATGCCACGCCATGCGAATGAAGAACGGTCCGTAGTGGCCGAAGTCGGCGGGCCACCAGTCCTGGGAGTCGCTCATGAGTGCGGCCAGGTCCTTCTTCAGGGAGGCAAAGTCGAGTGCCGCGAACTCTTCGGCGTAGTCGAAATCGTCATCCATGGGATCCGCCGCGGGGGAGTTGCCCCGCAGCACGCGCAGATTCAATTGGTTGGGCCACCAGTGTTCGTTGGGCTGGGCCTGGGTGTTGATCCCGTGGGGGAACGGGCACTTGTCTTCAGTCATGGTTTCTCCTTCACGTCGTCGTTGTTCTTCGTGGACGAGTTCTCTTGGCAGGCGGGACACAGTCCCCAGTACGCGACTTCGGCTTCGTCGATCTCATAACCGTGGTCGTCGGACGCGTTCAAACATGGTGCCGATCCCACCGCGCAGTCGACGTCGACGACCGAGGCGCACTCCCGACAGACGAGGTGGTGGTGATTGTCGTTCACGCGGTCTTCGTAGCGAGCAGGTGAACCGTCGGGTTGAATGCGGCGCACCAGTTGGTTGTCTACCAACACCGCGAGCGTGTCGTAGACGGCTTGGCGCGAGATTGTGCCGATGTCGAGTTCGACGATCCCCACGATCTCGTCGGCGCTCACGTGAGGGTGAGTCGAGATGGCGCGCAGTACCGCGAGGCGCTGGGCGGTCGCCTGGATGCCGTGCTGGCGCAGTTCATCCACGGGACTGAGGGTCACGCGCTCTACCGTAGCCCTATTTCTGGGATAAGTCCATTTCTTGAATGTGTCCAACCTGTGCGCATGAAGCGATTCTTTCAGAAACTCCCTGGTCTCAAGCTGTTTAAAAAAGTGCTTGCATTTGACATCAGAATGATGTTAGAGTGATGTCATGCTGATATCAGAACTGATGGAAAGTATTCGAAGCGACTTTCGGACCCTCGGTGAGTTGGGCGGGCCGGAAACCCAAGCCATCGCCGAGCGTTTGGGAGCCGCCTTGGAGCCCGCCTTCCAGAAGCATTTCCTGGACTCATTGAATGAGCTCATTCAAGAGTTCAACCTGAATGACTCGTCGCCACTCAGTCTCAACCTGGAGGGCGACGAGGTCCACCTGAGCCGACTGGTTCCCGGCGGCGTCGACGTACCCACGTCGACGCCGCAGGATCTCTCCGCGCGAATCGCTCTGCGTTTGAGCGATGAGCTCAAGGAGAACATCGAGAACTTAGCGACCGAGGTGGGCGCCTCGGTGAACACCTGGATCGTGCGCAACCTGGAGCGCTCGGTGCGGGGTGACACCCCCGGACCATCATTTAAGTCCCGCAATCAACTTCGCGGCAAGGGCCGCGCCTAACCCGAAAGGCACACCATGCGATACCTTCCTCACACTCAGTACTCCTCGTTCGACTCCTCCTCCTACGTCGCTCGCCGTCGTGAGACGATCGACTTTGAAGCCACGGGAGGTGAGCGCTACTTCGAGCACGACGTCGAGGCTCGACCACTCGCCAAGATCTACCAGTTCCCCTTGCGCGCCTCCACGCGGATCTCTCTTCGGCTACAACGAAAGGCGTAACGACCATGGCAAGTGAGAACACAGTTCGTAGCGAGAGCTACACCGCGAGCGGTCCGGTGGACGTTCTGGTGCTGACCAAGAGCGGCGACGTGGTTGTCCAGGCCGTGCCCGGTCACGAAGTGCAGGTGCGCCTCGTCGCCAGCGGGAGTGACGCGAGCACCGCACTCGAGAACGCCGAAGTGGATTTCGACGCGGCCACCAACAAACTCATCGTGCGTACCACGCGCGACCAGTTTGATTCTCTCACCGGACTCAAGACGCTCTTTAAGAAGAGCGGATGGAGCAGCTCGGACCTCGACGTGACGATCTCGGTGCCTGAGGAGTCGTCCCTCGAAGTAAAGACGGCCTCGGGCGACACGCAATGCCACGGCCCGTTGGAGAGCGTCGAGTTACACAGCGCTTCGGGCGATATTCGCGTGAGCGATCCCGTCGTCAACCTCGAGGTGAAGACCGCCTCCGGCGACGTGGTGGTGGGTCGCGTTCTCGAGTCGCTCGAGTGTCGCAGCGCCTCGGGCGATGTGCGCTGCGCCAGTGCGGCCGCGCGCACCGACGTGACGACCGCTTCGGGTGACGTCACGGTGACCGCTGAGCACGCTGGCGAGATCTCCGTGAAGGCGGTCTCGGGAGATGTTCGCGTGAACGTGGCGAGCGGCCTCGTGATCGACGTCAATGGAACGACGGTCTCGGGCGACATGGGTTCGTCGATTCCCCTCGATGGGACCGGGGACGAGGACGGCAAGGAGGAGACAGTGACAATCAAGGTCTCGACTGTCTCGGGTGACTTTCGCATCACGCGAGCGTCGTAGCTCTTTTTGTATATCGATTATTGAGAGAGCACCTGCTGGTCAGCAGATTTGCTCAGTTGTTGTTTGATTGTCGTTAATAATCTGGCATCTGGCCAACAAAACTTACGCCTATGGCGATTTCGATCCTGCGGCGGGCAACGCACGGCGTGGCGCACGATGGTGCGAGTCTCTCCGTGCTCAGCTTTGAGTCGGACGCGTATCAAGGTGAAGTAGGGGATTTCCCCCCTTCGTTGCACCGCATGCTGTCGGTCCTGACCGATGGCGTCGCGGTGATCGATGGGGGAGGCGTGGTGCGCCACGTGAACGACGATCTGATTCACCTCGCCGTACAGTCCTACGAAGACCTGGTTGGCCAACCCGCCAAGCATCTCTTCCCGAACTGGGACCGCTACGCCGGCTCTTCGTCCGGCGAGTTGACCGAGGGCCAGCCAGCACCCGGGGCGATCGACGTGCGCCTGCCGCTTCGCTGCGGCGATGGCCGCAAGATCGATGTCCTGGCCGCGATCTCGCCCTTCGTCTTCGACGCCGATCGCTGGGTCGTCGTGCTCGTGCGCGATGCTCGGCTCATCAACGCGGCCGAGCAACTTCGCGTCGCGACTGAGCTGCGCTTTCGCCTGGCCTTCGAGGGCAACATGGCACCGATGACCGTGACCGACCTCGACGATCAGATCACCGCCGCCAACGGGGCCTTCTGCGAGATGGTGGGGTTCGCCAAAGAGGATCTCATCGGGCGTGATTCGAAGGGCTTCACCTTTCCCGACGACATCGGTATCACCGAGGAGTCGCACCGCCGGGCGATCTCCGGGGAAACCGAGCAGTCGCGGTACATCAAGCGCTACTTGCGCAAGGACGGCAAGGTCATCTTCGTCGAGGTGCTGCGTTCGGCCGCCCGAGACGACTCCGGTGAACTCCTCTACTTCGTCTTCTCCGAGCGCGACATCACCCAAGAAAAAGCCCTGACCGCTCAGATCACCCATCAGGCCTTACACGATCCCCTCACCGGGCTCGCCAACCGAGCGCTCTTCATGGATCGGCTGTCCCAGGGGATGGCCCGGGCCGTGCGAAAGGGTGGGACCGGCGCGGTCCTGCTGCTGGACCTCGACAACTTTCAAGGGGTGAACGACACCTACGGCCACGTCGTGGGCGACCAACTCCTGGTCGCCATCGCCCATCGCCTGGACGTCGTGGCGCGCACCTCAGACTCGCTCGCGCGCTCGGGCGACGATGAGTTCTTGTACTTGGCCGAAGGGATGAACTCGCCCGAGGAGGCGGCGATCGTCGCCAAGCGGATGCTCGACGTGTTCGCTCAGCCCTTCCTGATCGATGGCACCATGCTCGAGCAGCGCGCGAGCATGGGAGTGGTGGTCTGGGACGCGTCAAACACCGATCGCGCCGAGATTGTCCAGAACGCGGACGTCGCTCTCTTCGAGGCGAAGCGGGCCGGCAAGGGTCGCTACGTCACGTTCTCTTCCGACATGCACGAGCAGGCCGTCGATCGCTTTGAGCTGGTCCAAGATCTTCGTCGAGGTTTCCACTCGGATCAGTTCGTCATGCACTACCAACCGATCGTCGATCTCGCGACCACCACGGTGGTTGGCTTTGAGGCTCTCATGCGCTGGCAGCACCCTGAGCGCGGCATGGTCCCCCCAGCCGTCTTCATTCCACTGGCCGAGCAGAACGAACTCATCCTCGAACTGGGCACGTTCGCGCTCACCAGTGCCATCGAAGCCGCTAGTTCCTGGTCGCGTTCGGGAGACCCGTCGAACTGGCCCTACGTGAGTGTGAATCTCTCGGCTCGCCAGTTTTACGACCCGAGTCTCGTCACCACGATCGAACAAGCGCTCTACGCGAACGACCTCGGTCCCGAGCGACTCATCATCGAAGTGACCGAGAGCGTGGCCTTGGCGAACGTGGCGGAGACCATGAACGTGATCGACTATCTGAACCGCCTCGGGGTGGGTTTTGCGCTCGATGACTTCGGTACGGGTTACTCCTCGCTGTCCTACCTCGCCCTTATGCGACCCCGAGTCATCAAGATCGACCAGTCGTTCATCAGCCCGGCCTTCGAGAGCGCGCGCAACGACACCCTGCTTGAAGCGATCGTCTCACTCGGCCAGAACCTCAACATGTCGGTGCTGGCCGAAGGCATCGAGACTCAGGGTCAGTACATCCGGCTGTGCTGCTTCGGGTGTGAGTTGGGCCAAGGATTTCTTTTCTCGCCCGCGGTCTCGGCCGAGGGCGCTCGCACGTTGGTCGGCCGGGTTCTCGGGACATAATCGACGAACCGCAGTACTCGTCGCTTGCGGCTAGTCGCCGGGGGAGTGCGCCTCTAAAAATTCGTAGACGGCGACCTGATCAATCCCCGTGAATGTGCCCGTTGGCATCGCAGCTAGGAGCGAGGAATTGAGCCTCGCACTGGGCCACGCGTGATCCTCCCATCGGCGAACGAGTGAATCCGCGGGATGACGGCAGCAGCTTTCATCGGGACACAGCGACTTCTGACGCATCTTTGTGTCCCGGCCCCGAAACCACTTTGCGGGACCGAATTTCGTGCCAACGCTCACGGAGAAGTCGCCGGCCGGGGTCGACTGAATGCTTGACGTGCACCAATATGTCCCGCCTGGTTTGTCGGTGTACTGGTGGTACGGACTGAGGCGGTCCTCGATCTCGAATACGTGTCGAGCGCTCCACCAGCGACATACGATTTGCCCTTCCACCGAGCCCAATGCGTCGGCAGGAAAAACGACGTCATCGTTTTCGTAGGCCTTGGATATGGCACCACTCGAGTGCACCTTTAAGAAGTGAACTGGTATACCGAGGTGCTCGGTCGCGAGATTGGTGAATCGGTGCGCCGCGGTCTCGTAGCTGACTGCGAAGGCGTCGCGAAGGTCTTCGATGGAAAGCTCGCGGGCATTTTTCGCGGTCGTAAGAAATGCCAGCGCACTCGTCTCCGGAATGAGCAACGCTCCAGCCAAATAGTTCGTCTCAACTCTTTGTCGCAGGAAATCTGAATAGTCGTGCGGCTCCTTCTTATTGAGAATGTGCGCGGCCAATGCCTGTAGGAGGGAAGACCGCGCGTCGGTACCCGACTGTCTCATTGGGAGATAGATTCGGCCGTTTCTACGGTCTGTGACGCTGCGAGTGGAAGCGGGAAGGTCGGCGACATAGTGGAGGCTGAAGCCGAGATGGGCCGCAAGTTCGCTCGCCACTCGCTGAGACAACGGGCCCCCACCGTGCTCGACGGCGCGAAGTAATTCAGACGCGGCGTGCTCAAGCTCGGAGAAGTAGTTGTTTCGTTGTCGCTGCTCGGCACGGAGTTCAGTATTGGCTCGGCGAGCGACCTCCGGAGTGGCCGCTCTCTCTTTGTGAAGTCGCACGAGTTCGTCGTGCAGCGTCAAAATTGTTTCCATCGCAGCGTCGCTCAATGATTTGCGTATTGGGATCGAATTGAGTTGGAGTGACGCAAAGAGGGGACCGTGTTGGGCGCGCTCGAGCGCTATCTCAAGTGCGGCTCGCTTCGAAGGAGGGGCGGGATCCAACAGGTCGTCCAGCGTTGTATCGAGGGCCCGAGCTACTCGCTGGAGTTCACTCAGCTTCAGTTCTCGGCGCCCGTTTTCAATCACCGATATTTGCGACGGCGCACGTTCCAAGAGGCTCGCGAGTTCTTCGATCGTGACGCCTCGATCACTGCGTAGTTGTCGGATTCGCCTTCCGATGGTCAGCGCGTCGAACTCGCTCTCCTCTGAGATTCCGCCGGCCACGCTCACGAGGCCAACACTAGATGGAGCAATTCTGTAAAACAGAAAAACGGTCAAAATTCTCGGCAAATGTTAGAAAAAAATCTTAGTTCGTCATTGCGAGCGAGTATTTTTATATCCGATCCTTAGGAAAGCAGGACCAATGGCTCCGCAAAATGAGACTCAACCGGGCGACCAACAACAGACCGCGCTGGAGTTAGAGGCTGAGTGGGCGGGAGACCCTCGCTGGCGCAACGTTCAACGCGACTACAGCGCCGATGACGTGATTGCCCTGCGCGGACCGGTTCGCGAAGAGCGAACTCTCGCGCGTCGCGGCGCTGAGCGTCTTTGGAACCTCGTCACTGCGAACTCGAGTGACCCAGACCGATGGGTGGCGGCCCTTGGCGCACTATCGGGGAATCAGGCCGTTCAACAGGTTCGCGCGGGCCTCGACGCGATTTACCTGTCCGGATGGCAAGTGGCTGCCGACGCCAACCTGAGCGGCCAAACGTACCCTGACCAAAGTTTGTACCCCGCCAACTCAGTTCCCGCGGTCGTGCGTCGAATCAACAATGCGCTGCTTCGTGCGGGACAGATTGAGTTCGCCGAAGGTGCAACTACTCGCGACTGGCTCGTTCCAATCGTCGCGGACGCCGAAGCCGGGTTTGGTGGACCACTCAATGCTTACGAACTGATGCAACTTATGATCGAAGCCGGAGCGGCGGGCGTTCACTGGGAGGACCAACTGGCTAGCGAGAAAAAGTGCGGACATATGGGAGGCAAGGTGTTAGTGCCAACGAGCCAACATGTCCGAACGTTGAACGCCGCGCGACTCGCAGCCGACGTCGCGGGCGTTCCCTCGTTGGTCATCGCGCGCACGGACGCTCTTGCCGCCACACTTCTCACCAGTGATATCGATGATCGAGACCGACCTTTCCTCACAGGCGACCGAACGGCCGAAGGATTCTACGAAGTCCGAAATGGCATCGAGACCGTCATCGCGCGAGGGCGTGCCTATGCCCCGTACGCGGACCTGCTTTGGGTGGAGTCGGCGGAACCCGATCTCGAGCTGGCCCGAGTCTTCGCCGACAGCATTCACGCGGAGTTTCCTGACCAACGACTGGCGTACAACTGCTCGCCAAGCTTCAACTGGAAGCGTCACCTCGACGACGATCAGATCGCGAAGTTCCAGCGTGAACTCTCCGCCATGGGATACGCATTTCAGTTCATTACGTTGGCCGGATTTCACGCCTTGAACTATGGAATGTACGCACTTGCGAGGGGCTACAAGACTCGTCATATGAGTGCCTACGTTGAACTTCAGGAGGCGGAGTTCGCCCTGGAGGCCGAGGGATACACCGCCACCAAGCATCAGCGCGAGGTGGGAACTGGTTACTTCGATCGGATCGCCACGGCACTCAATCCCGAGAGCTCGACGCTTGCCCTCGTCGGTTCGACGGAGTCAGAGCAGTTCCACTAGTGACGGAGGATCTGGCGTGAGCGCGGGATCCTTGGAGGTCCTCGGGAGTTTCGGCGATCGTTTCGAGGAAGTCCTCACGAGTGACGCGCTCGAATTTGTCGCTGAGCTGCACGATCAATTTGGCGCACGGCGAATCGAGCGACTCGAGGATCGCAAACGCCGTTGGCGGGAGTTGAACGAGGGTCGCGACCTCTCATTTCTTCGAGAGACCGCGGGAGTGCGAGATGACCGAAGTTGGCGTGTGGCGGGCGCGGGTCCTGGACTCGAAGATCGACGAGTCGAGATCACGGGCCCAACGGATCGCAGGATGGCGATCAACGCACTGAACTCAGGCGCAAGTGTGTGGTTGGCGGATCAGGAAGATGCCACGAGCCCCACCTGGTCAAACGTCATCGGTGGTCAAGTTACCCTGCGAGACGCGATTCGTCGCCAGATCGATTTCACGAGCGCCGAAGGCCGGCGGTACGAACTCAGTGAAGTCACGCCCACAATTGTCATGCGCCCGCGAGGTTGGCACCTCCCTGAACGACATCTGAGGTATCGAGACACCGCCGGCACCGAGTATCCCGTGTCAGGTTCGCTCGTCGATTTTGGACTCTATTTCTTTCACAACGCGCATCAACTTATTGAGGCGGACCGGGGGCCGTATTTCTATCTCGCCAAACTCGAGAACCATCAAGAAGCCAGGTTGTGGAACGACGTCTTTACGTTCTCCGAACGAGCTCTTGGGATAACCCACGGGACGGTTCGAGCCACTGTTCTGATCGAAACCTTGCCGGCCGCATTTGAAATGGAAGAGATACTCTTCGAGCTGAGAGAGCACTGTGCTGGTCTTAACGCGGGTCGCTGGGACTACATATTTAGCGCCATCAAGAACTATCGCGAGCGGGGCTCGGCCTACGTCCTCCCAGATCGAAGCCAGATTTCGATGACGGTGCCGTTTATGCGTGCCTATACCGAACTGTTGGTCAAAACCTGTCATCAGCGCGGCGCCCACGCCATCGGCGGAATGAGCGCTTTCATTCCCAATCGCCGTGACCCAGAGATTACGGATCGCGCGTTTGCACAGGTGCGCGCAGACAAACGGCGCGAAGCGAGCGACGGTTTCGACGGTACCTGGGTCGCTCACCCCGACCTTGTTCCCATTGCCCGCGCCGAATTTGACGAGGTTCTTGGAGCACGCCCCAACCAGACTGATCGACTCCGCGAAGACGTTCAGGTTGAGGCCGCACAGCTGCTCGATCTCTCCGTTGAGGGAGGCGTCGTTAGCAGCGCGGGAGTCCGCGCAAACGTCTCGGTGACCCTTCGATATCTAGAAAGTTGGCTGCGCGGCGTCGGGGCCGCAGCGATCGACAATCTTATGGAGGATGTCGCAACTGCGGAAATCAGCCGGTCCCAACTGTGGCAATGGATCCATCAGAACGCGACGACGATAGAAGGTGTCTCGGTCACCCGAATGTACATTGAAGAAGTGCTCGGTGAGGTGCTGGGAACAATCGAGCGAGCAGAACATGATCGGTTCGATGACGCGACCCTCTTGGTGAGAGAGCTTGCCCTTGGCGAGGACTTTCCAGCGTTTCTTACTCTTCCCGCCTATGAGCGCTTTCTCGCAAGCGAGTCGATGATCGCCTGAACGGACTGAGACCAGACACGGACTCAGTCGGTTGAACGCAACTTTCACTCGATCGCGGATAGTGCCTCAAGTCGTGAGGCGCCTGCCCGGATGGGTTGAGCGAGTCCCACGGCTCGACTGAGAAACTCCAGAGCAAAGAAGTTGCACTCCGCAACTGTTCGCGAACCGTTCTTAGAACTCTGGCTTCTGGAAAATTCGGCGCGTTTGACCATGAGCCAGCCGCCCATGGTCAAGCCAAAAAGTTCGAGATACGACGATGCTCCCGCGAGCACATCATTGCGATGTGACGAGAATCGCGCCAACATCCACTCAGTCGACTCCCGAAGTGTCCCCAGCGCCTCTAACAAGTGCGTATATGAAGGCTGCAGCGGATCAGTCGTATCCACTGCCGTCGGTATGGAGGAGGCAATCTCATCAAGCAGCGATCGCACCCAAGCTCCGTCTGAGCGGTTGAGCTTACGGGCCACAAGATCAATGGCTTGAATACCATTGGTGCCCTCGTAGATTGGCGCGATCCGCGAATCGCGAAGTCGCTGCGCCATACCTGACTCCTCGATGTATCCGGCGCCCCCCAACACCTGAATCCCCAACGATGTTGTCGCAAATCCACAGTCGGTCGCCCAGGCTTTTGCGACCGGTGTCACCAGATCTACCATCGCTTGTGCTCTCTCTCGATCCAGTGGCGAGCTGCCATGACGCGCCTGATCGACTTGCGCGCCAACCCAGAAGAGGACAAGTCGCGAGGCTTGATTCGTCGTTGACATCGACAGGAGCATTCGTTGCACGTCAGGGTGTTCGACGATGGGCGAAGGCCCGTTCGTTGCGCCGCTGGAGCGACCCTGCAGTCGCTCCGTCGAGTAGCGCAGCGCGTGCTGGTACGCACGTTCTCCCACTGCGGGCCCCTGAACGCCAATGGAGAGCCGTGCGGCGTTCATCATCGTGAACATGGCTCGCATGCCACCGTGCAAATCTCCGACCAGTTCGCCCTCGGCGCGCTCAAACGACATGACGCAAGTGGGGCTTCCGTGGATTCCCAGCTTTTCTTCAAGACTTATACAGCGAAGCGAGTTGCGCGTGCCTCCCGGGTCGACCGTGGACTCGGTGAACTTGGGCACGATGAATAGTGAGAGGCCCTTGGTGCCAAGAGGGGCCTGAGGTGTGCGAGCGAGGACCAGATGAACGATGTTGTCCGCAAGATCATGCTCCCCCCAGGTGATGAAAATCTTCGTTCCCGATATCAGCCAAAGTCCGTCGCCTCGTGGCTCAGCCATGGTTTGGATCTCGCCCAGGTCAGAACCGGCCCCAGGTTCGGTCAAATTCATGGTCCCCGTCCATTCACCAGTCAGTAAACGGGGCAGAAACCTACCCTTCTGTTCTGTTGAACCCCAGTGCAGCAACGCGTCAATTGCCCCTTGGGTCAATACCGGATTGAGCGAGAGCGCCATATTCGCCGAAGCGAACATTTCCTGGAGCGCCAACGAAATGACCGAAGGTAAGTCCCCGCCCCCGTACTCCTGCGGGTAGGCCAGCGAACCCCAGCCGCCACTCACGTACCGCTGGTAGGCGTCGTGAAAGGCCACGGGCGTCTCCACGGACGCGCTCGGGCGGTCGATCTGTGCCCCAACGACGTCGCCGATTCGATCAGTGCCAGCAATGTCTTTTGAGGCGAGACGCCCAAACTCATCGAGGGCAAGGAGAACGGTCTCGCGATCGACGTGATGAAAGTGTCCGAGCTGCAAGATGTCGGCGAGTCCCACGACATCAAGTGCGAGAATCAAATCCTTCAGAGGCGCCTCGTAAGGGGTTGAATGCGTGTCAGAACTCGCAGTCACGTCGGCCGAACTTTCACTATCTCGCAACGAAATAAATGGACGTTGAGGTCATCCGCGTCCCGCGTCCGGCAAGAGCGTTGAAGTCGACCGTGGGCTTCGGGCCCAACTTGACAGGAGATCAAGCGCTTGTCGCGATGGACTGCCAGGTGGCGAGCTATACACAAGTATTCTCTGGCCCACATCACCGGCGAGTTCCAGCGCTTCGTAGTCCAATGTGAGATCGCCTACCACGGGATGATGCAGCGTTTTCGCACCGTTTCGATGAAACTTCACGTTGTGAGCTGCCCACCGAACTCGAAACTCGTCGCTACGGGTGGAAAGCTCGCCAATCAAATCTGAGAGCCGTTTATTGTACGGATCGCGGCCCGCTTCCGTCCGCAGAATGGCCACGGCGTCATCTGCAACGTTGTTCCAGTCGCAAAAGAACTCGCCAGCGCGGGGTACTAAAAAGATGAATCGAGCTACGTTCGGTGTCCGAGTCTGTTCTTCGAAGATGGGAGAGTACAAGGCGCGCCCGAGGTCATTTGCGGCCAACAGATCGAGTTGACCGTTCCGTAGGAATGCTGGCGCGTCAATCAAATCAAGCAGAAGTTGCACGGTAGGCCGAACTCGCTCCTGGACGGCGCTCTTTCGCATCGAACGAGATCTGGAGTTTGCGGCTCGTACAAGATCGAATAGGTGAGTTCGTTCCGCTTCGTCCAGCTGCAGCGCTTTGGCGATGCTATCCAAAACGCCCTCCGAGGCCCCGGTAGCGCTGCCCCGCTCGAGTCGCGCGTAGTACTCGACGCTCACGGCCGCCAGGACCGCGACCTCCGCTTGGCGCAGCCCCTTGACGCGACGTCCACGACCGCTTCGGGGAAGGCCGACTTCTTCCGGCGTGATTCGAGCACGTCGTGAACTCAAGAACTCCTGAATGTCATTCGCCTCGCCCACCGGCACATCTTACGAAAATCGTCGGTGACGCAACCACGCCGAAGGGTGCCTTTTCAGGGTCACCTTCAGACTTGGAAATCTCCGAAGACAGTCGGGTCGTCTCAATAGTCTGTGTCCAAATGGCCGGTGGGGCGAATTCAACGAAGGGTGGCGGTCAGTGCGAGCCCCGGTCTTGAAGGTCTCCGCGATCAAGCATGCCCCTATCGCAGAACCCGACGAGTGGTGAGAAACGAGACAGTTTGATGGGTGTCTGGAGCACAGAGGAATTAAGTCGCATTGAGAAGACCGACGAGTTGCATCTTGCATCTCGACGAGATGACGGAAGTCTCTCGCGCTTTACGACCATGTGGGTCGTTCGCATTGGAGATGATGTGTACGTGCGCTCCGCTGGCGGTCCCCAGCGTGAGTGGTTCCGGCGAGCGACATCCAGTGGCGCGGGTCGAGTGCGTGTTGGTGGAGTGGAGCGGGACGTTACCTTCGAGGCCTTCATTCCAGAGGCGGCTGAGAAGATCGACGCGGCTTACCATGCTAAGTACGACCGCTACGGCTTAGGCATTGTTGGACGGGTGGTCGGTACCGACGCGGTCCCGGTTACGATTCGCCTTGCGCCGGACGATGTGACGAGACGACGATAGGGAGAAGCGATGTCTGACTACCCATTTTTTCAACATGCGACGCCAGCGTTCAGAACGTTTTGGGGGGGTCGATCCCTCGCCAGTCTCCCCAAGGAACTCGACCGACTCGGCTGCCGCCGTGCCGTCATCGTTAGCGATCCTTGGATGCTGACTCGCCCCGACATCATTGAATCAATCGAGGCCGAACTCGGTGCGAGGATGGCTGGTCTCTTCACCGGCGTGGAGATGCACAGTCCGGTGCCATCGGTTGAGTCGGCCCGAGACGTCCTTGAAGGAGCGGGCGCCGACGCCGTCGTCGCGTTGGGCGGCGGCTCCTCGATCGTTACGGCCCGTGCCGCAACGATCCTGCTCGCCGAGGGTTTGCCAATCCGCGAACTCTGCACTCGTCGCGACGCTGACGGTCGACTGACTAGTCCGCGGTTGAATGCACCGAAAATTCCGAACTGGGTGATCCCGAGTACTCCCATCACCGCGTATGCCAAGGCCGGAAGTGCCGTTCGGGACCCGGTCACGGGCGAGCGTCTCGCGCTGTACGACCCCAAAACCAGGGCCCAAGGGATCATTATCGACCCTAACGTCGCTCTTTCGGCCGCAGTGGGCCTAGCCCAAGCGGCGGCCCTCAATGCATTTTCGATGGCCGTGGAAAGTCTTCAAGCCGGTGTCGACGATCCGCTCGCCGATGCCCTGTTGTTGCACTCGCTCAAGGTGCTGGCGGAATGGCTGCCCCGCTTGCGCAGCGCGCCGGACGACGCCGAACCGCGAATACGTTTGATGCTCGGGGCCTTGATGTGCGGACAGGGCAGCGACTACGTGGGTGGAGGACTCGCACAAGCGCTGTCGCATGCTGCTGGTCCGCGTTCGTCGGTCGGTAACGGTATGGTCGAGGCGCTGCTGTTGCCTCACACCATGCGCTTCAACTCCACCGCGACCACAGGTCGGTTGGCGCTCGTCGCGCAAGTGCTTAGTTCGACTCTGCAATCCGCGTTCGATGGCGACGAGGAGGCCGTCATCGCAGTGGAGAGCGTTCTGGACGTGCTGGATGTACCGCGGAGGCTTCGTGACGTTGGTGTGACTCAGGAGGCGATACCCGAAATTGTTCACCACGCACTTGACGATTGGTCGATCATGCAATCGCCTCGAAAAGTTGACCGTGAGAATCTCACCGAACTCCTTGAGGCGGCGTGGTAATCGTTCGTTTGACGCGGTGGGCACGGTGGGTCTGTGATCCGAATTGACACACTTCGCGATCCTTCTAAATGGCCTCGCGAGGGGTCACCGAGCGATTGCGCCAATCTGACACGTGAGTGATTAACAACTCGCTTAATAGATCCAAGCGCGGAAGGACGAGCGGCGACGTTCCCACGAGAGTCACCGACGCGACGACACGCCCCGAGATATCCCGAAGAACGGTCGCCATCCCCGTTCGGGCCCTCGCGTCGTTCACGTTCACCGCGATCTGACTTTCTCGGATGGCGCCGACTTCTTGAACAAAGGCGTAGACCTGGTCTCTCTGCTCGGGCGGACGTGAACGCAAGTAGGACTCCAGTTCAGCTTCGGGAAGTGTCGCCAGCATCGCCTTGCCACCGGCGGTATCAAGCAGATTTCGTCGAATGTTCGTGCGTGCCTCGAATCCGGCCATGAGGTCCGATCCGGCTTCTGAAATGTATATGAGGTGGTCACCAGCACGAATTCCTACAAATACTGTGAGTCCCGTTGCTCGGTGCAACGAATCGAGGTCGGCGGGCGTCACCAGGCCTGCTCGGATATGCCCGCTGGCGATGGCCAGACTGAAGAGTGCTGGACCCAAGTACAGACGATGGTCACGCTCAAACAACCAGTCAACGCTGATCAGCCCACGGATGAAGCCGTAGACCGAACTCTTCGGCGCCCCGATTGCTCTGGTGATTTCGGCGTATGTCGATCCGGGCCGGTACACTACTTCTTCAAGAATTCTGGTGACTCGGTTGATCGTCTGGTGACTACCTAATGTCTTCTCGTTCAACATTTCAACATATTGACAGAACTTCGATCATCCATCCGCCATTATGTTCAAACCCAAATGATTCGCAATGGGTTAAGGCTCGCCACCCCGCCTCACCGCGCCGGAAGATTACTGACTGCGTACGGGTTTCGCGTTTGAAGTTAAGTCATCGACTGCTATACCAGATTGACACTCGGGGCCAGCCGAAGTAAGTTGGAGTGAGCGTAATTAGAAGTGATGTGTCGTATATACGAACATTGAGTTTGAATGCGACTTGAGGGGGACTAGTGGCATCCGGATCAGAGATAACGAACGAGTTGGCACTCGGCCTGATGACCGACGAGATGCTCGAAGAAATGCGCGCGAAAATTGGCACCGAGCTTCGCACGGATGACTGCATCAATAACGAAGAAGTGACGCGTATTGCCGTGCTTCGTTTCGCCGAGGGCATAGGCGACCCGAACCCCCTTTGGTCGGACGGCCAATACGCCGCGAAGACAGTGCACGGCGGTCTCCTTGCTCCCCCCAGTTTCATTTTTGCCTGCCTGGGCTCGATTCAATTCGGTTGGCGGGGCCTCGGAGGATTTCACGGCGAGACCGACATTGTCTTTCACAAGATCATCAAAGTGGGCGACACTATTCATGCCCGCGTGTTCTTTCAAGGATTCGACGGACCGATTGAAAGTAAGTTCGGCGGACGCCGAATCCAGGACTACCTCCGTCAGGAGTACTACGACCAGAACGAAGAACTCGTTGCGACCTTTATCTGCTCACGTTTTCGCTATGAACGATCTGAAGCGCAGGATCGAGCTCCCAGTCGAAGGATCGAGCTTCCACATCCCTGGACACCTGAAGAGTTAGAGAGCATCGACGCTGACGTTCTCGCCGAGACTCCGCGCGGTGCGACACCGCGCTACTGGGACGACGTTCAAGTGGGCGACGAGATTGACCAGATCACGAAGGGTCCTCTGGGACTCACCGATGAAGTCGCATTCGTGGCCTCGGGCGCTGCACCCATCCCCCGGGTCGCAGCGAACGGGGTCGCCCTTCGCCGCTATCAAAAGCATCCCAAGTGGGCGTACCGAGACCCCACCACGTTCGCGCTTGAGCCGGTGTATTCCGTCCACTACAACGACTATGCGGCTCGCTTACAGGGCGCACAGGCAGCCTACGACGTGGGAGTGCAACGAACATGCTGGCAAGTTCACTCACTCACCAATTGGATGGGCGACGAAGGCGTCCTCGTGTCGCTGCACGGCCAATATCGCAATCATGTGTACTTGTCAGACGTGTTGCGGCTTGGCGGCCGAGTTACGAGCAAGCAAGTCGATGAAACCGGTCGGCACACGGTCAATCTTGAGACTTGGGCAAAGAACCAAAGGGGCGCCGAGTGCATGCCAGGTAGTGCGGTGATCGCTCTTCCGGTTCGATCAAATCGTAAGACCTCGGCGGACTAGACCCGCATCAGCTGACCTGACCTGACGTCGATTCCGATCGAGTAGTCGAAATCGAGGAGCCTCAATTGCCCCTGGCGCTGAGGCGCGCCTTCGCTTCGCCTGACTCGCGATCAATTCTCTGCAGCGCGGGCCACGCGACGACACCGATGAGGACCGTCGGTAGACCCCCAATTGCCAGCGCCCAACGAGCCCCTACCTCCTGGGCGGTCCAGCCCACGATGGGTCCGCCGATGACCGTGGTGCCCTGCCACGCCACCGCCCACAGCGCCATTACGCGGCCACGCATGGTGGGGGCCGAGGCAAGCTGCACCGTGGATTTCGCCGATGTGCTGAAGGCAATCGTACCGAATCCAACCAAAACGAGCGCGGTCAACTCTGTCGGCAAGTTGGGTGCCCCAGCCGCGGCGAGGATTGCGAGTCCCCATCCGATGGCGGTAATGGCCAGAGTTCGTGCGGAGAGCTTCGACCTCGACGCCGAGACGACGCCCCCCGCAATCGCGCCAAGCGCAAGAGCGCAAGCCAAAAGCGCGTAGGTCCCTGCTCCTTTGTGGAACGTGTCCACCGCGAGGAGGGGCAGTGACACAGGGAACTCGTACGCGAGTGTGCCCGTCACCACGATCATCATCAACGGAACGATCAGTTCGGGGGTCTCACGAACATAGTGGAGACCGGCCCGGACTTGGTGCCTCTCGCTGTCTGGTCGGGGAGAAGGGTATAGGTCCCTGGTTCGCATCAAAAACAAAGTCAGTAGCACCGAGCAGAATGACAGGGCGTTGAGGCCGAAGCACAGCGCGAGGCCGAACAGAGTCACGATGATGCCTCCGAGGGCGGCGCCAAAGACGCGGGCGATGTTCACCGAGACGGAGTTCAGGGAAATTGCGTTCTGAACTTTGTCCCGAGGGACA
>Ga0210387_10001615_pt1 | contig 17053 bp, 26 predicted proteins | sample IncBWC7OmetaG_FD_160108 | JGI IMG/M metagenome (GOLD analysis project Ga0210387, IMG submission 160108) | Forest soil microbial communities from Barre Woods Harvard Forest LTER site, Petersham, Massachusetts, United States - Inc-BW-C-7-O ...
CGTGAATGAAAGAAGGGAGGTAGGGAAATGTCGAAAATAAACTTCATATATGTGCACGCAGTTTGCACACATACTAAGTATGCCGTGTCCACCACTATGGCTCACGAACCCACATCTGGAATTCATAATGTACCCCGTTCTCCTCCTGCGTTCCCTCTGGTACTTCAAATCCTACCCATGTTTGCAGATCTTCGTGTGATGCTCTCTTCCACCCGATTTTATCATCCTTCTCCGACACCTTCCCGAGGAAATCTGGCATGAACACGTCGCACTGTTCGAAAGACGGAGAGAGGATGCGTGTGAGCAGCATGCGATCGACGAAGGCTGATGAGGATGGAGACAACGCGATGCCCTCAGAGTAGAGCGAAGCGCCTCCTATTATGAACGCTCGATATATGTCAGAACTGCACAGTCTCGCCACAGCGGCTTCCAGGCTGTCTGCACGGTAGGCAAGTGTATTGTTTGACGAGACTCTGATGATCAGATGTCAAGATGAGTATTGTTGGGAATGAGATATAGCAACACACAGTTCATAGGTTTTGTTCCGACTTGTGACGATATTCACGCGATTTGGAAGGGGTCTGAATTTCTTGGGAATGCTCTCCCAGGTATTCCTGCCCATGATAACCGCGTTTGAGTGTCCTTCGGGCGCGTTCGAGGTTATCCGGACGAAGTATGCCATCTCCTTTGGAAGTCGCCATGGGAGACGTGCATTTTGTCCTATACCATTCGTTTTAGTGGCAGCGACTATGAGGGTAAGACGGAACATGACTTTTATGTAATACTCAGACCAGATTCACTGGCAAACCTCAGGCCTTGGTTCAAAACACCGCGATTCATAAGTATACTTATGACACGCAAAAACATGACAGAAGAACCACAAAGCTCTGCAAAACGCTCAAAACAGTGTCTCTCGGATCCCAAACGATGGACCAAAATTTGAAAATAGAACATGAGCAGAGGTCAATTCCATTTCTTCCATTCGGAGCCCGCAGGAGGCTTAACTTCCACCGGTGCCTTTTTAACCTCGTCCCAATTCGTGCTCAAAGTCGTACCACCACTCTCCGAATAGCTTTTCATCATCGCCCGTTTAGTATCTTCATCTGCATCGCCGAAGATCTTCTGGAAGAATCCGTTAAGAGTACTGTCGCCGCCGACGTTTGGGTCTTCGTCGGTTGTTTTCTCCTTCTCGGCGGTCAGAATTTCGGTAGTGATGCCTTCCCAGTTTTTTTTGTGTTTCACGGTGGTGGTGGTGGATGTGGAAGGGGTAGACTTAGGGGCATTAGTGAGTGCTATGTAAACGTCAAACGATCAAAAGGTAAAATTGAAGGATGATGGGCATGGATGCTCACGATCAGGACTGTCTCCGACGAGATCACCCCATCTCCCGTGGGCCTTTTTCGTCAGGCGAATCTCAACCTTCACTTTACCAACGGTAAATTCGCTCGTGTCCGGATCTATTTGGCCTTTGAGTGGCTCCAAGAGGAGGATCTTGTCGCCATTTACGTATGACAGCTGGACTATTATGAGTACAGAGAAATGGCAAACAACGAGATGCACACTTTTCTGGGGTCGAACTTGACGGATACCTGTGTTGGGTCAGCGCCACGATCGAAAACAGAGATGGTGACCCTTTCGTCGGTTTCGTAGAATTCGTGCCTGGAAAACGCGTGAGGTGTAAGTCGATGACAGGAAGGAGGTAAACTATACCTGAGGTTAGCCATGTGGAGGTGTGTAGTTGTGGGACTGGCTCCGTGACAAGGCTGTGAGGGAGAATTTGCTAGACGACATCCAGGTCACGTGGTATGTAATATGTGACAGAATTAATATTATGTAATTATTAATACTATGGGATAGTTAGTTTCCATAAAAGGCACTTGGCTGACGTCATACCAATGTCCAAACCCATCAGTGACAGAGGCAATACCAATAGATAACATTGAAACGACCATGTCAACTATCCCGAAAGCTGTTCTTTACTATCATCCAGAGTCCATCTGGTCTTCTACGGGTGGGCCCATATTTCTTCCGAGTGGGAATCATTCTGACAGCCGTTGTACAGCTCTACTTGCATTGTGAGTGTGATGTCTCAAGTTCTCTCAACAGAGCAACCAAACAAAAGTTCACCTTCACCAATAGAGAAGAGAAGGGCTACGGAGGTGATGAGGTTGACCGCAGAGTTGTTGATCTCGGTGAATCTATCCATTACTCATTGCCATCACTTCAACTGAATATATGATGGGCCAGCCAAGGGCGAAAATTTTGCACCTTCTTTTCTGCGTCTCAATCCAAAGGGTATTTTTTATTTTGTGTTGAAAGCGCTGCAGAATAATAATATTCGAGTACTTAGCCACTCTGCCAACGTTGGTGGTCCCTCTCCAGAAAACGCTGTCAGAGGACGTAGAAAGTCGTTATAGGGCTATCACAGAGATAAAGGTCTATACTCCGTGACTGATAGTACGTGCGTGGAGACTGATGAGATTCAACCATTCAGGCTATCGTCGAGTTTCTCGACAAATCGCGTTCTGCAATGTCACACACCCGTTCAACCTCTTCTGCCCCAGCTCCCGCTTTAGCCCCGGCGACCATCGCGTTCTCATCAACCTCAACTGTCATCATCGATGATATCCTTCACTCCAAAGAAGGTGACCCGGACAAATTGCGCTACATGAATGCACGCGACAGATCTTCGTTACGAGCTCTTGCGAATGTTGTTCTCCCATCCTTGATAGGGAAGCAGCAATCTCTAACCCGATACATCTCCGACGCTGATAACCAACAAATACAAATTTCCGAGAAGGTCAAGAACTTCTGGCGTGAGAAGAAAGCTGAGACAGAGGTCTTGTTGGATGTTTTTGCAAATGCCGATAAAGCGGACGGTGAGTTGGATGCGGGTGGGAAAGCGAACAGAGCGGAGTACTTCCGAACAGCAAAACTTGCGTGGGAAGTAGCGCTGAGGGATGTCCTAATTAAACTGAACAGGGAGATCATTGGCCCGTACACTCTTGGTGGGTAGCTTTGGACAACGTTAAGTTTGGCCCCGTTGCCCGTCTAATCTACTTTTTACCTCTCACAGGCGACCAACTCTCCCTTGCTGACCTGCATCTCGCTGCTTGGGTCACAAGGCTCGTAAATTTGGCTGGGGGAACCCCTTCCGAGGATGGCACATCGGTCATCGCGAAACTCGAAGCACACATCGGGACTGGGTTTGCTCTTCCCAAGGACTCCCAACCACTGGATGCCCAGCGCAAAGAGCCGAATCGTCCTGCATATCAGAGCAAGTTATCGGCGTTCTGGGACGCAGTTAGGGAGAGACCGAGCTGGAAGAAGGTGTACGCTGCTGGCCTCCACTAATAGGAGTGTGGTTAGTGCTCTGACCCAGATGTGTATATAAGAATAGCCTGTACCCGTAAATTAGATTAATAGAATCGTTTTAACTTGGATTTAACTGTCTCTGTTCGCAGCTCCTTCTCTGGTCGAGCGCAGATCGCGCACATGTCACAATCAGCAGATCAGTTAACGATTGATATCGTGATCCAAGTTTTCTATCGCGAGCCCTCTCTTACGAACTTGCTGCTAGCGTATATCTCAACGTGTGTGTTAAATTTCTTACAACTTGAAACTGTTCAAGTTCTTCCGAGTCCCCGCAGTAATCCAAAAAGGAAAATCCCGACTACCCTGAAAGCACGTGGAGACGTTTCTGATATCTCAGGGCTTTGCAAGGGCTTTGCAATAAATACTAGTATCTCAACTTGAACATTGACGGCCGAAAGAGCTGGGGAGCCAGTGCAGGACAGTGCTATAGCAGCTATACTGGCGTACCCGTCCGTCGTCAAAAAGAGTCGCCATAATTTCGTTCAATTCTTGCCAGGTGGTCCAACTACTCCGGTCTCCAGGCTGTGCTCAGCAAACTATCACACTCCTTCTCAACCATGGCTTTCGCCACCAATCTTCTACGCCCCTCAAGTCCTCGTATCCCTTCTTCACCCCGCCTGGAGGATTACGACAGTTCGTCGAGTACGGACTCGGCAGATACTGCTCAGACCTCTCAACATCACGCAAGACCACGAGCCTCTTTCACCACATCAACTTCCGCCACCGGTTCTACTGGTCCCCTTCGCTCTGACTCCTTGTTCCCACCTACCCTCCAATCTGGACCTTCCTCGGTGTCGTCTACGGCAACATCCACGCCCATTCCATCCCGTTCCGTTTCACCCCTTCCTCAGTTCTTCCCGTCAAATCCTTCGTCGTCAGGTAATTCCGACACGGATAGCGAGCCCAATTCTCCGCTTCTTAGAACGAATAGAAACCAATGGTGGAGGGAGGATAGGAGACGGTGGTGGACGATTGGATCACGGCGGCGGCGGAAAAGACATGGAAGAATTATGAGGACTTTGAAAAAATGGATGAGAAGGATTGTCCGACATCCGTTCTTTCCACGGCAACCGATCACGATTGTAAGTTTCTTAAATTCAATTAAATCAATCTATAACATTGACGTCTTTTCAGATCTTGACACTCCTTCTTCTCTCTGTCTTTGCCATATTTCTTACCCTTCTGCTAATCCATATCCTCAACCCGGATAAGGAGCCATTACCATGGAGAGCATACTGTTCTATGCCCTCGTCATCTACCCCGCCTGACTATTTCTCCCCATCCTCCTTGTATCCTTATCCTGATCCAACTTCCGGGAAGCTATTACCGTCATTCCCTCCAGCGAATCTTGACACTCTACCACCCGCCGGCCTATTCATCGGAGTGTTTTCTATAGACTCCGCCTTTGAACGCCGGATGCTCGTTAGAAGTACTTGGGCCAGCCATCCCAGGAGTCGAGATGGAGCCAGCAGTGCAGACGACGGCGCAGGAACATCGAGATCGATTGTTCGTTTCATTATAGGACAACCTCGGAAAGCCTGGGAGCGACGAATAAAGTTAGAAATGGACAGTGCGTGAATCCGATATGAACTAATACTCCGGGAGACTAATCATTCATGCAGTGTATAATGATATCATCATCATTCCGGTCGCGGAGAATATGAACGGTGGCAAAACACATACGTTCTTCTCGTGGGCCTCGATAAATGCGTGGGTTCCTCCAGTTTATGCACGTACAACGGTACCCGCACCTCGATTTTCTTACTCGAATTACACAACATCACCTCCTTCACTCGCACCCCATGATTCATCCCTTGCCAGGCGAGATCAAGACCAAGGTAGGTCAAAACCATGGGTGCGACCAGACTATGTAGTGAAAGTCGACGACGACTCCTTCGTCATGCTCGCCGAGCTCGAGTCCCGATTGCGCCTGGAATTGCACGTGAATGCCCGGCATCACACTCATGGCGCAGCACCGTATACATCCTCTGCCTTCCGTATTCAAGACGCCTCTGTAACCATTCTCAGTGGGAATACCTCAACCGAAAGCTTGTCCTCACATCATGACCCTTTATCACCTCGGTCATCATCATGGACGGACTCGTCGCATGATCCTTTGATATATTGGGGTTATCTTGTCACAAACCGAGCGAATCGATTTATGGCAGGCGAGTTATATGCTCTCAGCTGGAGCTTGGTTAATTGGGTAGCAAAGGATCCCGCTGTGAAGGGTCTGACACGTGGTGCGGAAGACAAGCAAACTGCCAAGTGGATGAGACTACATCCCCGTGCGTCAGAGATTCGATGGTCAAGCGAGCGCTGTTGGATTTATGACCATCCACGATCTGGGACCGTGTGAGTTTTTTGTTTTCCTGCATTTGATTTACATTCACCTCTCTGTCATCAGGTACTCTCATGGATTCCTCTTCCCCTCCGAGGTGACCCGCGTAAAACGCAGTATTGTTTCGTACTCGGATAAAACGCCGCAGGATGTGTTGAATTACCCGACCACTTCCATGGGAGGCAATAATGTCCCGACACCTTCCGCTTGGGCACATTCGAGTGTCTCAACGTTCGGCGTACGATACGTGCCCCCAATTCCAGACTTGACAACTTTCCAGAGTGTGGAGGCCCTGGTGGAAGGCAGTGACATGTCAATGATACGCGAAGGTACGCCCTAAGTGACTCAATAGAATAAGCTGACACCCCAATATTTCCAGGGAGCCCAATGACCCCTGAATACGCCTGGATACATCGCGAAGGCCGAAAGAAGCGTTACGAGGGCAACCGGGTCGGTGGCACCGTTGTGGTACACTTCATCAAGAAGAATATGTGGTTCTTAGAGACAGCCCTCGCGCTCCTTGAGGGTGAGGAGCTTTCTGAATCTGAAAAATTCCAGCGGCACGAAACAGCAAAGACGGCAGGCGATTCATCCTCATCTCTTACACATTCACCTGCATATCAGCGAGCAATATCGAAGCACCAGCGGCGGTAGCATCGAGAAGATTGGCAGTATCTTCACATCTGGCCCACTTCTCATCCACCGCACCATCATATACAACAATGTAATCTAGCATATATCCCCACTATCCCATCGCATAACCTCGCACATAACTCGACCCCGCACACTATCACAGATAAGACCTTCGTCAATGATATTTCGTTCAATTATTTCAGCACTCGTTTCTCTTTGCAATTCTGCCAGTAAATGGCCACGGACTTCCGTTGTTTTCCTTGTCTATTACGGTCTTTTCGCGGTCTTGATTTCCTGGAAGTGGAGTATTGACCGTTTGCAGTGGGACACTGTTGGATTCTTTTTACCCCTGTTTTGTTCTACAAATTCACGTTCGTTTAGCAGGCCATATACAGTGTCCGAGAAACCCTCTTACAAGTCTCTTTATTCAACCACGCATGAATTGCTTACTTTGTTAAATGAATCACAGGAGGAAATTCATCGATGCGCTTTGCTCGGCAGCAGCGGCCAGCCGCGAGACCAAACATATTTGGAGATGGGCCGCGGCAAGTACAACAATTTACAGCCTACAAATCAATAACCATCTAGTAGAAAGGCCTCCTCGACGTCCCCATTTGTTGGGGTGAAGATTGGGGTGGAAGATTGATAATTATTGTTAATAGCACGGGTAATCGTGCCTTTCCATTTTCTGAACCATTCGCCTTCTCTCAGTCCTACCAGTCTGCTCGTTCCCGATGGTGTCTGAATAATTCTTGGAGGCACATGAGAGCCCTCGGATACGAAATCGTTCTGCGGAGAACCTTGGTTGGCATGGGCGTCTGCCTCCATAGGTACCCAACGTTTGAGCGCATATGCACCGCCGCAGACCTCCCAGCGTCCGCCACCGCGGGGATGAAATCGTTTGAACAGCCAGATGAAAGGATACACGAGTAAGATGCATGATAGTATTTTGAGCCATTTGTTTGACAGTGTTCGAGAGAGTCTGTTGTCTGGCCTGATGTAAACTTTCGATCCATGGTTCTTAAATTCCACTTGAAAGTCCCCTTCGTAGAGAGTTGCAGTGATAGAGGAACGAACAGCGCTTTCGAGTTGCTGTAGGTTCCAGCCATAAAGAACCTACAGGGGCTTTAGACGGGATTATTGGTATCGAAGTGCACACTCACCTTTTCATAAACGAATTCCTTCAGATATTTTCTACTGGCGCAATAGTCATCCGCCCATTCTCGTAAAGTTCTGGATGAGCTCAGAACATTGACGTCATCCCCTATCCCCTCTCTCCACCCACCCATGTGGGTAACCCATGGAGGAAGACCTCTTGCTGTTCGCTCTTCCACCCAGTGTTTAAAAGCCGTCTTTTCCGCCCTCTTCGCCCTGCGCCTGCCTTCGGGCGACTCTATTTCACATATCATTCGTCCACGGTATGCCGGTTTGGAATCTGCAACGGACCAATGCACAGCGCTAGCGACGATATGCGGGCCGATGTCGATGTAAAAGTCAAAATCTGTGATACTTTCGGTGTACGTTTCGCGGCGGGTTTCGGAACGTCCCTCGGTATTCGTGCTGGTGACCCAGCGACGACGTGTTTCCGAGTGTGTGCCTCTGCAATGCAGACGGTACGAAGGAGCGGTGGCAGCCTGAGAAAGTAAGAAACGATAAAGGGCCTCTCCTAAGATTTGTGACCAAGGTTAGTTTCCAAAACCAGGAATGAGCAAAAGACAAGACACAACCATCTGAATTTAGGTGAGGATCATGCGAGACGATATTTCCAGAACCAATCTCAAAACATTCCGCTTCGTATGGTTCGAATGGTGGTGGTTCTTCACCGGGTTCGGGGATCTCGTCAGAAAAGTGGACGGGATCATATACTGCCGCTGCCGTGGCCTCTTCGAATGCAGGAGGAGGCATAGAACTGGAACCAGACTGTCCCAGCAAGTCCCCAAAAGACTCAACTTCATGTTGAGCCTCGAGCTCCTTGCCTTGTGAGATAATCATGGCTGTATTTGTCCGAAGAAGTTGGTATTACTAGCTATACTGGCTATACTAGTAGGATGTGGTTTGTTTGCATTCAAGTTGTCATGGCCATATGGGCGCACGCACAACGGCGTAACTTGACCTTTCTTCCAACAACTGGCAAGAGCTGGCACTCAAGCTTGCTCGAGAGTGGCAAGGTCGGGTTTCTACCAAACACTGAGGCTCCACAATGATGAAATGAACGCTCATCTCCAACATCCAATACTACAAATTTCCACTGTTTAAGGTAAGCGCACCTTATCTTATGTTATGCCAGTACCACCCCTTGTTCAAATGGAAACTACATTGTTCGATGCTTTGCGTTGCGTCCTCTCTGTTTAAAACAACTGGCCGTTCCGAGGATGCTGGAGCCGCTTTAACTTCAGTCGAAACATGCTTATGTCTCTTTCTTCGGCTCCGTAGTTCTTTCGCATTATTTTACCTGGCTTTTTCTATTCTCTGTCGTCTCTAAATTGTTTCATTTGCCTTCGCTACGCGTTCCCATCTATCACGAACCCGGAATCGACGACCTATCCCCTACATTTCATGTCAACATCATCTATCCTAACATCTACTCCATCACCCTCGGAATCTTCCATTACTTTCATGTCCACATTATCATCCTTATCTGCTCCTACTTCCATGTCATCGGTTACCTTGTGAGTTTTTTCTCTCTTTTAACGCTATCGTAGATCGACTTCGTCAACTTTCAGGTCCCCGACTGCAGGGAGCAGCACCGCTACTATTACCCAGATGTCCAGTTCACGTTCCACGGCCTCCCCATCCAGCAGTTCGATGCCAACACCTTCGGTACCCCCAACTAGTTCTTTATCGACCCCAACATCGTCATTGATTCTAACATCGCCATCGATCCCAACATCGTCATCGATTTCAACATCGTCATCAACCTCACATACGCCACTGCCCCCGATAACCCCCCCAAATAGCCTGACCTCTAGTACACCGGATCCAACTTTCACGCAGCCTTCGTCGCCGTCCGAAATCGTCACCAGTACTAACCAGGCGACAGCTCTTTCGAGCACAAGTAATTCTCCAGCTCCCTCGTCAGTTTGCACAATTTTCTAGTATCAATCTTGCTAATTGCTCTCTCAGAACGACCTTCGAAAACACCCATTTCCTCACGACGACCAATAGCGAAGGGCAAATCACCACGAGTGCCCCATCCCAACTTACAGCTACTCTGACCTCAACTGGCAGTGATGGCGGCGTCATTACCATTACAGAAATCGGTGTCAATCCAACTCTGAGTCCTGATAACAGCAATGTCAGGGCGTCAACGTAAGTATTACCGACCTGATGCAACTTTTATGAACGCCATCATTTGTTATTCAGATTTTTCCAAAATACTGGTGCAGTTGTTGGAGTGTTTGTGTTAGTTGGACTGGCAGCGGCATCGATTGTTCTCTGGATATTTTTCGCCGTTCACCGTCGCCGTCGCACCAAAGGATTGGAGCACGAAACAGCTGTTTCCGCAACATTAACAGCTGCTGGTTTCCGCCGAACACCTTTGGATGATGACGATGACCATACAAATGAAGCAAGGATATCGCGAACCGGATCATCAGAAATGAACCAGCGTTCCAATTCTGCGTTGGCGATTGGAACCATGAGCGCCGTCCCTAGTGCTAGAGGGAAGTCGGGATATTTGGACTCCCCAGGTCACGACGAACATAATGGCAGGGAGGACTTCACCCCTTTTGCAGACTTTGGCGTTCAACGGCCCACAGGAGGCTATATCATTGCACGGACATACAGCCCGCCGCCGGCTGCTTTCAACGCTACCTTTGCTCATGACAGTAGTGGAAATGCGGGTGAACGGCGGAATGCCAGTCATTCGGCGACGCCCAGTGCTGGAAGCTATGAGCCACTTCTCACCGCCTATTATCGAACAACACCACCTTCGTCGCCCACTCATGGAACCGTACCACTTAGCCCACCTCCCCGAAGCCCACTAAGACTCGCCGGCAGAAAATCTCTTGATGCCCATTCTGTCCCTCCTATTCCTCGTGCTGGTCCAGTCGAAAACGTGGTCCACAGCGGTGCTTCCTCCGTGTACTCAACGGAAAGCGCCGGTGATGACAGGCTGGATCCTGGACTTCGTCAGCGGTTGAAGGATGAGGCAGAGAGTGCTTTTACGAGGGACCTCCGAGACGACAAGGATTATTCTCGTCCTGTACTTGGGGTATCGATTCTCTTTTCGCTCTCCGGTCCTGTCGTTGCTGATCGGTGTTATTTAGGTCCGGAACATGCCTGACAGCGCGAGCCATGAATCTTAGCCATCCACCCTCGCCTCTTCACATCCCATCTGGCTTCACTGCCCTATCTGCATCTCCTATGCACTCATACTGAGTTTCGGACTGATGTTTTCATATTCAATATTGTGACTGGACAATGACATAAACAATTCAGAAATGTATTCTTAGAGAGTACATACTACTTTCGTATGACTAGCTATTCATCTGAATAGCTATTTCTCAACTCAATAACTATTTTAGCGTACCATTTGAATCAATTCGGCATCCTCTGCGATCCGTGACATACAGGACGGATTCGTCAGTTCGACAGCCTGGCTTGGTGACCGTGACACATCTGAAATTTTCGTCCAATATGCCTGGAACTGACTGACTCCAACCATCGTAAACAAAAAGATGCCGGATGGCAGAGCAGTTAAGTGGAGAGAAATTTTGTCTACTCCACTCATTTTTCAACAATTTCGAGGCAATTTGAGTGGTGTGTGACATGAAAATCAATTCGACAAACTGGCCCCATGAGACTAGCTGCGGTAAGTCATCCGATCCTATCATACAAAGCTGTAGAATTTGCACAACATTTGGACCAGTTAAATACCGTGAAAAATTTTAACAAGCCGCCAAAGATTTAGCTAAGATTTAACCATACATGTAAATAGTCGGGTGCCAGCACTAGTAATACGTATTGGCAGTGAGAGCAGAGTCAGCTTGGCGTCTCAGTTGTGCATCTTATTCCCGTCATCTAATATGCCACTCACCGACTATGAGGCTGATGCGACAGAGCTTCTAGAGACTTATGGTCTGTGTCTCTGCTGACTGTCTCCCAACTTCAACTCACAACTTGAATTGCCTAGACTTTCTCATGAAGTTTATTGTTATTGGTGAATGCTTAGTGTGGACCACATCATCTGGTACATTCATGTACTAAATTATTCCCTGAATAATGTATAGGAGAGGCTGGAACTGGGAAATCCTGCTTGTTACACCATTTCACCCACAACTCATGTATGCATGTGGGTATTCTTGTACCACGATCGCTGACCACAGCCGCAGTTAAGGATCACTCACAACATACAATCGGAGTCGAGTTCTCTAGCCGAACGGTCAAGCTGGGAGAGAAGAGAATAAAGCTACAGGTACAGTTAACCGTTGTCCCGGCAACCAGAACTTACCCCAAGTCACCACCAGCTCTGGGATACGGCAGGCCAGGAACGGTTTCGGTTTGTGTTCTGAACAATGTTCCGATGTATATATGAACTGACACTGTTTTGTCAGGTCCGTGACGCGCAGTTACTACCGTGGGGCAGCTGGTGCAATCCTTGTTTACGATATCACAAAGTCTGTGCCCGTTATGTTCGACCTTCACCCCAGTTTACCAAAAGTTTCCACAATTTTCATGTAGCCGGGAATCATTTGCAAATTTGTCACGGTGGCTTGCAGATGCGAGGGCCCTGGCAAGCCCACACTTAGTTACAGTTCTAGTCGGAAACAAGTTGGATCGAGAAGAAGATCGAGACGTAGGGTGGGTGGAAGCCAGTAGATGGGCAGCTGAGAATGGTACGTATCCAACGTTGCCTTATGCCCTTGTTGGCGTCTAGTTGATGACGTTGGTGTAGATGTGCATTTTCTGGAGGCATCCTCACTGACAGGTGATAACGTTGAAGCACCTTTCCTGCTGGCGGCCCGATCCATCCTGCTTTCTATCGAATCTGGTGCACTAGACCCCGAGAAGGCCGGCAGTGGTGTCAGTTATGGTGACAGAGCACTTCGTAGAGTAAACAGCTCTAGTCGACTGAGCTTTGGTAGTCTGAGTGGGGGACGACGAAGGGGAACAGTCAAACTCAAAGTGAAGAGTTGGATTCCTGGAAGTAAATGTTGCTAGTTGTCAGTGACACAGTCGTGGGGTGATCATACTGAGAGACTTGTGAGTGATTTGTGTCTGCTTTTGCTTTTCCCTTGCTCTAACTTCCATTTAAATCGTTCTCGCTATAGTTATCCCTTCCATGCACACCGGGATTTTCCTCATGTGCGCTACTCCGGCGTTACCCATCGTCTCCTATGCTAATCCATACCCATCTATTCGCTATACCAGAGCATACTCTTACCCAACAGTGTGCGTGAGTCAACAATTTTGTGATGCGCACTTACCCTTATACTCTCGTTCTTACATCTAGTTGTTGTATTTCAATCTCGTTTTAGACAGGATAGCCTTCATAATTGTTGTCTTCATCTAGGATAATGTGTACCAACTGATACATCTACCTTCATGCCCACAAGGACACTTTTGCTTCATACCACAATATCACCAAAAGATCACCGGTTCCTCCCACCCAAAAGGACGTCACGATCCTTGGCCATAAGCAACATTTCAGTTTCACATCGTCACCAGTCTCGTCCAGCTACAGTACTGCAGAACTGCGTGGGTATCAAAAGATGTCTTACCGAGTTTCTTATGATATCCCGAGATTGCATGTCCATTCGGGATAGGCTTCAAGTTGCCAGCAATGGGTTCTCATCTTCTAGATCTTGAGTGCGACCATGAAATTTATGGTATTCACGGATGACCACGACACCCAATTTCGGTGCGTGTGACGGGCTGTTGAATTCATTGTTGGTGGAATTCCTCCCAATGTCACGGTGGCGCTCTCACGGTCTGCCAGGACCACGGCCATGGACATAGAGTTACCACCCCACTGTGGTGACCTCAGCTGGTGGGGACCCCCGCTTACTAAGGAAAGAAGGGTGCTGTATGTCCGATCCGAATTGCCATTTTTGGGCCCATCCGTCCGCAAGTTTTTGGGCAAATGTCCTTGGGTTGGACCTCTGACCCCGGTCCAGACTTCGTAGTACACATAGCGGATTGGACATTGCTACCGAGGGTCATCGTTCTCACTTGTAGAGAAATTAATATTGACTCTTGAGGGGTCCTCTAGGCATTTCTAGCATTGAAGCCGGTCATTGGCGGCCATTGGCAACAGAGGCGCTATGACAGATTTCAACAACTCACACGACATAGTGATAGTCGGATCGGCCTCGCCGTCATTAAACGAGAACTAGACCGTATGGATTGTATAACTTACCCAGCCTACACCATGCTACTTCATGCTATGGTGCATGAACAATCATAGTACCTGAAAGGACTGGCTGGATGATAATTCAAGCAAAGCCAAAAATCCGGCATTGCGATTTACCCTGCGTTCCCTGTCAGTATCTCAATCAGACATCACAGAAACCGCGGTTGATACCTCCAGTCCACGCCAAATGAGTCAATAATCTTAGAAACTGGTCGTGTCTGGTTGTGGTGTAAACGGTGGCATAGCAAATTTGGTTGTTATAATCTAACGTGGGGTGTTATTTGAGAGAAGAGAACACAATGCAACGCCTAGAAAACGTCAACAATGAAACCTGCCTGTGCGTCCACACTTCTGACCATTCCAACTGTTGGGGAGGAGTCAAAAATCTGCACGACAATATTTTGAGATATCAAAACACCAAGTAGAAAAAAAGTGGTTGCGATCAAACGAATTTTGAGTTTCGATTGAGTTTCTGTTTAAAGATTTGAAGAGTTCAGTACATAGATCACGACCCAAGTATAGTCGGGTCAGGGGGTGGGCGACTACTGGTGGGCCTGCATGATCGCGTCCGAAATGAAGGTAGCCGAGACTTGTTTTCCGCCGAACCAACGACCGTTCAGACCCTGTATAGCGTTCTTTGCTGAGTCAATGGAATCGAACTTCACATAAATCTCCCCCTGGGATAATGTCAACACGAATTCATCAGCCCGAGATGAATATCAAATTCACCTGGGTTTCTTTTTCCACTTTAATCGCTGAGACTTTTCCATATTTCTCCTCGCATTCTCCTTTGACGTCTTCAGCAAGATCTTTGTCCCAGTCACGCTCTGTTTCTCTGGGATCACCACATGTTATTAGTGAGAGATATCCAGAGTGTAAGCGGTACGTACTCCTCCGGGTCAAACATATTCTTCAACAGCACAGAGCGTGACTGCATTGTTTGAGTGATGGTAGGCTTCATGCTGATTAGAGATTTAGTGTAACTGTCAAATTCATTATCACAAAAATATACATACATTGGTTGTTCTCGAGATGGAGGGGGTTCAATTCTAGCAAGTTTCTGCATTAGTGCTTGACGAGATGCTGCGTTCAAGTTACCACCTTGAATATCCCCCCAAACGGAGTCAGTTTCTTAACGTACAGTGTGAGCAATCCACTGACCGCCAGCTTCATCTAACGAATCTTGCTGAGTGTACCTAGCTGTTCCTTTTTCGTGAACAGTGTTAACCCGAAGCTGAATAAGTGATATCGCAATAGATCAGTGGAGAGGAAAGCCATCGAGCAAGGATGATCATACAGTACGACCAGCAAGTTCAAACCCTTCCATTTGTTCCAGTGCCATTTTTGCATCTTCAGCCCTCTTGTATCTAGGTAAACGATTATAAACATATTGATGAGAAGGGGTTGACATCAACCCACTGAACAAATGCGTATCCTTTGCTGCGTCCAGTCATGGGATCCCTGTGAAGATCGACAAATTCAAGTTCGCCAAACGGTTCAAACACCTGCTTGATATCGGATTCTGTAAGGTTGAAATGCAATGACCCAACATAAAGTCTGTCAAAACGAGGAGTATGATCAGAGTCCGTCGTAGTAATGTAAGTATCGTTACATACTGCATAGCTCCGTGTGGAGCGCTGACTCCAGGGGGTAGATTCAAGTTTCTGCCAGGGAAAACATTGAGAAACACTGCCATTGACAAGTTATTTGATCATACCCATCGCCTGGATGAAGCTTGTTTCTTTCCGATTCAGTGAGTTGTACCATGATAGGAAGACCCATTACGACGGTGCCAGTTAGAGAGATAGCTTTCTCCACCAAATCAATAGACCGAAATTCAACATAACCGATACTTCAGACGCAGTCAGACGGAATCAATACGGATAAAGCTGCCTACGAAGAAAACACATACCCCTTCGACCTTCGAGATAGCCTGTCGGTGACAATCCTTGAATCCATGACCGTCCCTTCGCCAAGTTTCTCTTCGAAAAAGTAGCCTAAATCCCGGGCAGTCAGACGCGCAGCAAGCTGCGACACAAATACAGATCGGGCTTCAGAGTCATCCTCCCTGGGTTCATCGGGATTGTAAGGCTCCTCTGGGGGTGGTTCATATGTTGGTGAAGGGCGCCTGTAACCCCTGGTGGTAAGTGGATGTAATGATTTTGCACCCAAACCGAGGACTCACTTGACGGGAGGAGGAAGGGGGCTTTTCATGTCGCGGCGGCGATCAACAAAAGGTTCATCGTCATCTGGTAGCAGACGTCGGTCATCCCTACGGGCATAATCCCTTTCCCTTCTATAGCGGGGTGGGTCTTCAAATTCATCTCGTGGATCACGGGGAGGTCTGGTATGTCTGTCACCATTCTTACGGTCAGCTTCACGTGAGCGATCTCTACGATCGGAGGCTCTACTGCGAGGACTGTCCCTGGGTGGCGGTGGTGGTGGCGGCGGCAAAGCTCCTGTAGGTGGGGTTGGAGGAAGGGGTTCGTCGACCTCATCATCAGACTTCTTTCGTTTGGAACGCTCCTCCTGATCCCGTACCTCCACGGATTCATCTGCTTCATCGCCTCTTTTTCGTCGTCGATCTGTGTCTCTATCCTCACGTTCACGATCCCTATCACGGTCTCGATGCCTGTGGCGACCGTCTCCCAGATCATGAGTTCTCTCACTCCGGTGCCGAGTTTCCCCATCCCGCTCACGACGTCTTTCTTTGTCCCTCTCTCTGTCTCTGTGTCGCTCGCGAGATCTGTCTCTGTCCCGGTACGTTCTCTCGCTGCCTCTGTCACGACTGCGACTCCTTTTCCTTTTTTCATCGTGATCACCTCGGTCTCGACGCCGCTCTCTCCTTTCTCGCTCCCTCGAAAGAGACCGGTGGGATCTTCTGGTACGAAGGGTGTCAGTAGAGTGATTACGAGACCTAGGATGGACAACATTAAGGTGTCGAACTTAGATGATAGAAGCCTGTTTACACACGATTTGTGGTTTGGTGATTTATCGATGTCCATTTTTCCGTTGGGGGAAGCCATGGGCCGCAATTACTGGAGGTGAACCTTGAACAACTTAGGGCAAACAAAAACAGTATTTGGTTGCAATATATAATCAATATATAATCAATGTTTGGTCCTAGAAAAAAATTATGTATATAAATGATGGCCAGTTGATTTATAGGTGTAGCGTACCTGAGACCTATCTGAGTTTCAACTCACCTATATACGAACAAACAAAAAGTAACTCGACCAAATGTCAAAATAATTACAGTTGATTAGCTCATAATGCATAACATCATAATGCATAAATCTCATATTGCATCGGATTTTGCCCTGAACCAAGTCGGGAAGCAGGGAAATGGG
>Ga0210387_10001616_pt1 | contig 17049 bp, 14 predicted proteins | sample IncBWC7OmetaG_FD_160108 | JGI IMG/M metagenome (GOLD analysis project Ga0210387, IMG submission 160108) | Forest soil microbial communities from Barre Woods Harvard Forest LTER site, Petersham, Massachusetts, United States - Inc-BW-C-7-O ...
GCGCAGCCAGTGGCCGCGCGCCGGACACTCCGGAGTCAAACACTGCACCGTCCAACCCGGTAGATATTGCATATCGTTTACCTCGCAAGAAACCCGGCCCCGGCGGCGGGAGGGGAAAGCAATCGCCACCGAAGCGCCCCGTACAGCAAAAACTTTGTGAAACTGGCGGGATTGTGCGCCGGTGTCTCTAGTGAGTCAAGAAAAAAGAACACAATTAGTAGTGGTGCTGTTCCGAAATGGTCGCGCGGGGGTTCAGAACGGGTCAACAGTCCCTACGGCCGACGAAAAATCACAATCCGTACTTCTCGTAGAATTTGTTCGAAAATAAGTTGATCGGATCATATTTCCGCTTGGTTGCGAAGAAGTCGTCTATTTCCGGGTACGATTTCTTTAGCTGTTCTCGTGAGTAAAAGAGCTGGTACGGCAAATAGTACGTGCCGCCGACGTTCTGCACGACGTCGATGAGGTCGGAAGTGGTCTTTCGAAGAATTTCGTTTGTCTCGACGTTAAACTTCACGTTGAAATAAAGCACAAACGCAAACATATCCTGCTTCGCGTATGGAAGTGCACTAATCGCGTCTTTATGCACCGTACGGATTGTGACGTTAATCAGATTGGCCTGGTTCCGCTGCACCACATCGCGCAGGCCGTCGACAAAATTCTTCATGCGGTCGTACGGGACGAAATATTCTTGCAGGATGTCGGTGTCGGGTAGCCGATTCTGAAGATATGCCATATCGTCGTACATGTCTTCATTCCTCGTTACAAGGCACTCTCCCTTCTGGCTCATCGATTGGTTGCGCCCTACACACTCTTGAAGACGAGGCTCGGCATATTTCTCGAGCATCCATCTTATCCAGCGACCTACGCTGCCTCGCTTGGAACAGTTAATGATCAGCCGATCGAGCGTGTTGTGCTCGGCCGGCAACAGGGGAGGCAACGTACCTTCGAACGGCGTCTTCTCGTACGTGTGAATCACTGCCTCTCGCAAGTATGATTGCGGAGCTACAGACAAGCGCCCGTAAACCAATCCCACGTTGCTATTGTCCTCGATGTTTTTCTTGTAATAGGCTGGAAAGTCCTCGAAGTTCATGTACTCTGCTTTTCGCACGTACATCTCATTATCGACCACGTCTAAATCAGCATCGAGGATTACTCCAAAAAGTCCGTAGCCACCCAGCACGTGCCGGAAAAGCTCGGAGTTTTCCGTCGGACTGGTCTGCACCACGTCACCATTGCTGAGCATAATGCGCATAGAGCGCACAGTGGGTGCGATTGGTCCGGGCACTGGATCGATACCGTGCGCGTTCACGCTCAGCGTACCGCCAATGCTGAAAATGTTGATTGATTGCATGGACTTTACCGACAACCCGTTCTCATCCAACAGCTGCTGCAATTGCCACCACCGAACGCCACTCTGTACGTTGACTTTCTTCTGCTGCTTGTCCATTACGATGCGATTGAAATCTTTGAAATTGAGCACCACGCCGCCTTGTGTAAACGACTGCCCGCCCATACTGTGCCTTTGTCCCGCGCAAGCGATTTTCAGATTGTTCGCACGCGCAAACGCCAAGGCATTGCGGATGTCATTTTCATTCGCCACGCTTACGACTGCATATACAGCGGTCTTGTTCAAGTGACTCGCATCATTTATGAATCCCCCGCGCTGCTCGAAAGAGATCAGGGGAGGCTTCGGATCGGCGATGATACTGGTGGGTTTTTCCTGTTCGGCAGTGGCCGGAAATATAAAATCGCTCTGTTTCTCTTTTTCCGGAGCGGCGGAGTATTCGAAAATCTTCTGAACACAAATAATGCAAAATGACGCGGAAATAAGAGCTACGACAAGCAATGCGGTTCGATTCCTGCGCAAATAGGTCTCCCTCGGCCTCTGGTTACTGAGGACAAACCAGCTTTATTCGCCGGGTGACCCCATCGTTTTTCGATCTGCCGAGAATGACGAGGGTCTCCCGTTTCAACGCCGGATGATACCACTCAGGTAGGTGACTCCGGGGTGCTGCCGTTGCTATTGCGGGGAACTAGCGGACTGCTGCCAGTTTCGCTTCGAGTTGGTCGATCTTCATTTGCGCGTCGGCCACTTCCTGCTGCTTCGCGTCGACTTCGGCTTTTTCGCCGTCGATTTTCGCGGCGCCGTCCTTGTCGGCTGCGTAGTTGGGCTTGCTGTAATACATCTGCGAATCGAGGACGAATGTGCGCTGCAGAATATCGAGGTCGGCTTTCACGGATTGGAGATGGGATTTCGCTGCAGCGAGATCTGCTTGGATCGCTGCAATCTTTTGCGCGGTCTCGCTTGCTTCGGCCCTTTCTACGGCGGGCGCCGCCAGAGTCGAAGCTGGTGCCGCAATCTTGTCAGCTGCTTTGGCGTCGTCGTCGGTAGGCTTCGCGGCAGGATCGTCGCTCGCTGCCGCTGCGGGCGCCTGACCGATGACGCTGACGTCGCCGGGCTTCGTCGGAATCGTGTCGTTATCCCACACCTTAGTGGACTTGGGCTGTTCCTTCTTCAGTTCGCGACTTCGCCGGGCAGCGTCCGCGATGGAGGTAGAATCATCGTGCTGTTGCGGCTGTGCCGCCGCCGTCCCCACCTGAAACAGGATCAGAATAGCGAGTCCTGGCAAAACGCTTTTCATCGCAGCTCTCCCGAAGCGAAGGATTTCCGCTGGTCTATAGTAGTCGCGCCATCGAGCCAGCGGCAAATGGCGTTCGATTCAGCACCCAAAAAGGCACCCTGTACTTTCCGGCAGGCAGCTGAGTTGGAGCGGGCGAACGGAAGGAATCGGAGGATGCCTTGGCGAGATTCATTGCGTTGTGCGCCGCCTTGCGCAAGCGTATCCGCAGATGCATACTGGCCCCACAAAAATTCGGCAGCCGCTGGGGCGACGGCTTCCCACCCTGGTACGACGAGAGGAACGATGAAATCCAACTGCTTGCGGTTCGTGTGTACAGCGCTAGCGCTGTCATTCGGGGTTTGCCTATTAGGCGGCCATGCGCGCGCAGGCTCGTTGGTGCAAGCTCAACCACAATTGCAAGCGTCACCCGCGCAGGACTCAACTACACAAGGTGCGCCAGCCGCGCCGCAACCCTCGGAAAAGAAAATCACCGCATACACTTTGCCGCCCGATCTTTATCGCAAAGCGCACAACCTGGGGAAGATCGCCTTCTGGGGGCAACTCGTTACGTTTATCTACTCGGTGGTTCTCTTGCTCCTTCTCCTGAAGTGGAAGTTGGCGCCGAAAATCCGTGATTTGGCTGAAAAAGCCACGTCCGTTCGATTCGTCCAAGCGTTGATCTTCACGCCCCTGTTCTTTTTTGCATTCGACTTTCTTTCACTGCCGACTGGAATTGCCCGCCATTGGGTACTTTTGAAATATCGTCTGAGCGTTCAAGGCTGGGGCTCGTGGCTCTGGGATTGGACCAAAGGCGAGCTGATTGGTTTCGTGATTGCGACAATCATGATCTGGATTCTGTACGCCGTGATGCGCAAGAGCCCTCGCGGGTGGTGGATCTCCTTCTGGGTAGTATCGATGGTGCTGGCTGTCTTTTTGTTTTTCCTGACGCCTCTGATTATCGATCCGCTCTTCCACAAATTCGAGCCGCTCCAGAAAAAAGATCCCGGCCTTACGGCGAGCCTCCAGAAGATGGTGCAGCATGCGGGAGAGGACATCCCGCCCGAGCGCATGTTCTGGATGGGTGCCAGCGAAAAAGTAAACGAGCTTAACGCCTACGTGACGGGCATCGGCGCGTCGAAGCGAGTGGTGGTGTGGGACACAACGATCGCAAAGATGAACACGCCGCAAATCGTGTTCGTTGCGGGACACGAAATGGGACATTACGTTTTGAATCACGTGTGGAAGGGAGTGGCGTTTTTCGGATTGCTGCTGTTCGTTTTTTACGGGATTGGCTTTCGCTCGATCGGGTGGGTGCTCAGGCGTTGGGGCGGAAACTGGGGAATTCGAGGTATCGACGATTGGGCGTCGCTACCGGCATTTCTGTTGATGCTATTGATCCTATTTTTTATTACGCAGCCGGTGGCGAATGCGTTCAGCCGATATCTCGAGCATCAGGCCGATCAGTATGGACTCGAAGTGACGCACGGATTGACGCCAGACTCAGGCCAGATTGCGGCGCAATCATTTCAGATTCTGGGAGAAGTGGATTTGGCTGATCCAGACCCGAATCCCGTCGATATATTTCTGTTCTACGATCACCCTGCGAATCCAGACCGCGTTCGTTTCAGCCTTACCTACGATCCGTGGTCAAAAGACGAGCAGCCGGAATTTGTGAAGTAGCCGTCGGAGTGAAGCGAGCGCGCTCAGTAGAACAGGCTTCAGCCTGTTCGCTCTTATTTCAGCGCGCGTGAAATTTCATGAGAATGCCATTCTTCGGCCGCAGCGTAACGAGGGGTTCCGGCACAACGGTTGTGCCCGGCACCAATTCGAACCGAAACTTCTGCGCAATCGCTGCAATCACGAGTGCCGATTCCAGAATCGCGAATCCCTGTCCAATACAGCGGCGTGGTCCATCGCCAAACGGAAAGTAAGCGCCGGCAGGAAGCCGCGCAGCCAATCCTTCAATCCAACGTTCCGGGCGAAATGATTCGGGATCGTCGTAGTAGCGCGCATCGCGATGCATTACCCACTGCGACAGAAGAATCGTGGAGCCCACGGGGAATTCGTAGCCGCCAATCGTGGAGGGCGCAATCGAGGTGCGCGCCATAATGTAAGCAGGTGGATACATTCGCAGCACCTCGTTAATCACGGCGTGCAGATACGGGAGTTTTTCGAGATCGGCAACACCGGGTAACCTGCCGCCGAGCACGCCGTCGAGTTCCTCATGCAAACGCGCCTCCGCCATGGGATTCTGGCTGAGGAGATACCACGTCCACGAAAGCGTGAGCGCGGTTGTTTCGTGGCCGGCGAGAAATAGCGTCATGATCTCGTCGCGCAATTGCCGCGGTGTCATCTGCGTGCCGTCCACATCCATCGCGCCCATCAACATCGAGAGCAAATCGGTCTGATGCGCTGAGCTTCCCTGTGCTTTCCTCTCGTCGATGATTCGATAGACGAGCGAATCGAGGAAAGCAAACTCCTTCGTGGCGCGCTGGTTTTTCGGAGTAGGCCAGCTCGCAGGAATTTGAAAGGGTGAGCGCGCTCGCCGCAAGGAATACCGCATCAGAAACGTCATCGCGCGACCGACCTGTTGAGCCTCACCGGGAAGCGTGGTACCGAAAAGCGTGCGCACGGCAGCTTCTAGCGTCAACTCCATCATTTCTTCAGCCATGTTGCGTGTGTCGCCGTCGCGCCAGTCTCGTTTTTTCATCTCGGCGCACTCGATCATCGTCGGCGCGTACTCGTTGATTCGCTGGCGATGAAACGCGGGCTGCGCGAGCCGCCGCTGTCGCCGCCAGAAATCGCCTTCGCTGATGAGGAGTCCCTGGCCCAAGAGGCGTCCGGTGGTTTCTTTGGTCAGCGTGCTCTTATGGAATTTTGCCTGCTGGAGGAGCAGAACTTGCTGGATGTAATCCGGATGGTTTACGAGAATGCGGCTCTGGAGGACTACGGGGATGCGCACCACGTCGCCATATTCGCGAGCAACATTACGCATCAGCGTCAGCGGATCGCGCAGAAGGTCCAAAGCCATGCCCAGCACGGGCAAGCCCTTCGGTCCTGGTGGCACTCGATTTCCGTTGGCGGCGATTCGGACTGCCGGCGGCTCAACCGTTGCGCTCATCGCGCGTTTCCTCCCTCTACTCGGTAAGCATTACTACCTTACTTCAGTTTATAAATCTTTGCACCGCAACCGAGCGTGCCGAATCCAATCAAGCAGATATTTTGGCGCTCGCCCCGTGATTAGGTAAGATACCTGCCCGCGCTGATTGGATTGCTTTACGTAGGAATTATCGGGGCAAGAAGGACTTCCGTGGAATTCGAAACGCCCGAGTGGCTCGATCAGATGGCTGGCATCCTCGAAACGTTGAACGAGGGTGTGATCATCGTCGACGATTGCGACCACGTCATCTTCGTCAACGCCTGCTTCGAGGAGATGACGGAGATACATCGCGACGAACTTTTGGGTAAGGATCCCCTCTTGGTTTATTACGGGCCCGAAGACGCCGCTATCATTCAAGAACGGCGACGCGAAGCGCGTGTGTCAGGCCGCGCTCGCCACGAATTTCATCTCCCCACCAAGAGTGGAACAAGACTTCCTGTGATTTCCAGCAGCCGCAACATGGAAGATCCCGATGGGCGCACGTTCACAATTGTCAGCTTCACCGATATTTCCGAACAGAAAAGCGCGGAAGAACAGCTTCGCTCCGCGAACAGGCTACTCGAAGAGCGGGCAAAGGAAATTGAAGACGATCTCACTCTTGCCGCGCGCGTCCAACAAAGCCTCGCGCCTAAATCGCTCATCTGGGGCAGCCTGGAAGTGGAAGCGTTCTACCTGCCGGTTCGCACGATCGGTGGCGATTTTGGCCTTGTCAGCTCGCTCGATAACGATCATCTGAATCTTCTCGTTTGCGATGTTTCCGGCCACGGAATTGGGTCCGCGCTCGTAGCGAACCGCATTTATTCCGAAACCATCACGCATTTGCGCAGCGGCATTCCGCTCGGCGACATGCTCACGCAGCTGAATCGCTTTGTGATGAGCAACCTTGGAAGTTCGGTTTTCTTTTTTACGGTGGCGGCAGCGCGCGTTGACCGAAGTGCAAGGCGAATGGTCTTTGCCGGCGCCGGCCATCCTCCGGCAATGATTGTGAAACCAGGTGAAGAGCCCAGGCTTCTTGAATCGCGCAGCATGGTTCTGGGCGCGCTTCCCAATGCCGTGGATGGAGAAGCCACGCTCGACGTGGACCTTGAGCCCGGTGACCGCATCGTTCTTTACACCGACGGCATCACCGATGTTTTCGACGCGAATGGCGAAATGCTGGGCGTGGAAGGCGTGCAGAAATTCGTGCGCGAAACCGCCACGCTGCCTTTCAAGCAAATGAAGCAAGGCATCCTCGATCGCGTCGCCGCCTGGCGCGAGGGACCGTCCTCCGACGATGTTTCGCTCGTGCTCGTTGATGTACATTGAAGAATCTATCGCGTTCCGCTTATTTCGCTAGGTAGCCCAACTCCAGAATGGCGAATCTAGAATTCTCGCGCGAATTTTCGGTTGCTCCCAACGAGGTCTTCGTGTTTTTCGTTCCGCAGCGAATGCCGCTCTGGTACGGCGTTGAGATGAATTCTCATTTTGAAGTGCAGGGCGGCGCACCCGATTTCGCTGTAGGCCAGAAATTGAAGATCACCGGCGACCTTGGCAATTGGGAAGTTGCGCTCACGGTCGTCATCACGGCCTACGAATGGGAGCGCCTGCTCGAATGGCAATTCCAGGATTCTTACGGCGTGCGCGGCATGCAACGGTGGGAACTCACGCCGGTGCCCAGCGGAACGCGCCTGCAGATGCGCGATTCTTACCGATTGCCCGATCTATTCGGACGGATCTTCGACAAAATATTCACGCGTTTCGCCGTAGCCCAACGCGATCGCGCCTGGCTCGACCGCCTGCAACGTTTGGCCGAGCGCCGTTAACGTCCAGTCGTCCGTAGGGGCACGGTCCTCCTACGGCGGATCTTCGACATGCCGTGCCCCTACGGTCTAACTTTCTCAATTGAGGAGGATTGCTTCGGCCGACGTCCGTCTCTACTTCACGACAACATAAAACGGGGGCTTTTTTCCAACTCGCAGAAGAAATTTCTTCGAATGGTTGAGATCAATCTCGTAGGCAACATCAACGACCGGCTTCCCATCAATTTCCACAGCACCCTGCTTAATTAGTCGATCTGCTTCGGAACGCGATGCAACTCCCGCGTGCGCCTGAAGGATCCTCGAGAGCTTCATTTTCCCGTCGAGCGTGACAATGTATTCCTGAATCTCCGAAGGCAGCTTTCGCTCGCTGAATACGCGCTGAAATTCTTCCTTCGCTTTCTTCGCCGCGTCCTCGCCGTGAAAGCCCGCCACCACCACGTGCGCCAACTGCATCTTCGCGTCTTTCGGGTGCAGCGCGCCGGTTCGCACTTCTTCTTTCAATCGCACGATCACAGGCGACGTGAAATCCGTCAGCAATTCGTAATACGTCCACATCTGCGCGTCTGAAATCGACATCAGCTTCCCAAACATTTCGCTTGGTGCTTCCGTGATTCCAACGTAATTGCCGAGGCTCTTCGACATTTTGCGCTCGCCATCGAGTCCGACGAGAATTGGCATCGTGAGCACCACTTCGCCGGGAAGCCCGTACTCGCGCTGAATGTCGCGATGAACCAGCAAATTAAATTTCTGCTCGGTAGCACCCAGCTCCACATCGGATTTCAGCGCGACTGCATCGTAAGCGGTTAATAGCGGATACAGCAGTTCGTGCACCGAGATCGGCAAGTTCTTATCGAGTCGCGAACGAAAATCTTCCCGTTCCAGCATCCGCGCGAGGCGATATTTTCCGCACAGCTGAACGATTTCAAAGCTCGAAAGTTTTCCAAGCCACTCGCTGTTGTAGCGGACTTCCGTTTTCTCGCGGTCGAGGATCTTAAACACCTGTTCGAGATACGTCTTCGCGTTGGCATCCACATGCTCGCGCGTCAGCGGTGGACGCGTTTCCGATTGGCCGGTCGGATCGCCGATCATCGCGGAAAAATCTCCGATCAGAAAAATTGCAGTGTGGCCCATGTCCTGAAATTGCTTGAGCTTTCGCAGCACCACGGTGTGGCCGAGGTGAATATCCGGAGCCGTGGGATCGACGCCCAGATACACGCGCAGCGGTTTCTCCTCTTTCGCGGATTTTTCGAGCTTCGCCTTCAGCTCGTCCTCGCGAATGATTTCCGCCACGCCCTTCCGCAGATACGCGAACTGCTCGTCCACCGGCTTGAATTTCGCTGAAGCCACTATTTTTTCACCGCGCTTTCGCCAGATGTGATTAACACGCGCCGCCCGTCCATTCGATAGCGCCCTTCCAAGACAATCCGCACCGCTTCGGTGTAAATCCGGTGCTCTTCGTTCAATACGCGTGCGGAAAGCGTCTCCGCCGTATCGTCGTCTCTGATTGGCACTGCCGCCTGCAAAATGATTGGGCCGGCATCAAGATTCTCGTCCACAAAATGCACCGTGCAACCGGAAAACTTCGCGCCATGTTCAAGCGCTTGCCTCTGCGACTCAAGTCCGGGGAAAGCCGGCAACAGGGATGGATGAATATTCAGAATCCTGCCGCGATAAGCAGCGACAAACGCCGGACTCAGCAAACGCATATAGCCGGCGAGGCACACGAGATCGACTTTCTTCTCCTCGAGCGCGGCAATCACGAGCTTGTCGTAAGCTTCGCGCTCGAGGCCTCTCGAAGGTATCACCTGCGCCGGAACTCCCCGTGCCCGCGCTTTATCGATGCCCGGTGAATTTTCCCGATTGCTAATGACGATTGCTATTTCAGCATTCGGAATGCGCCCTGCGGCTACGCTATCCGCCAGCGCCTCAAAATTCGATCCGCGTCCCGACAGCAGCACGCCGATGCGTTTTTTCATCACCGCCCGAAATTAGCATAGTTCCTTGCGCACTCAAAACAGCGATGGACCATGCCGCTACGCGAGACAGCGCGAAAAATCGTGGCGCGAAATTATTGTGAGAAGCCCCGATGATTCCTTGACACGACGGCGCAGCCAAGGCATCTTCTCCATCAACGCTCAGTGTCCAGGAGGCATATCCATGTCGCGATTTCGCTCGTTGTTTTTTCTGCTCGCAGCTATTTTCGCAGCGATCATCACTGTCGCATGCGCCGAACAAACCGCGCAAAAGCCGGCCCCTCCGCCGGATACTCGCAAAGCCGACGAAGCCGCCATCCGTTCCGCTTCCGCCGATTGGAGCAAAGCCTCGCAAGCGAAAGATCTCGACAAAGCCACGTCGTACTACGCGGACGATGCGATTTACTTCGTGAATAACGGCGCACAAGTGAAGGGCAAAGACGCTATCAAGATGGCTTGGAAGCAGGAGCTGGCAACGCCCGGTCCCGGCCTCACGTTCGAGACCACGTACGTCGAAGTAGCGCGTTCCGGCGATATTGCCTACGAATACGGCACCTACGATGAAAAGACCGAAGTGGCCAAAGGAAAAGTGAAAGAAGAAAAAGGCAAGTACGTAGTCGTCTGGAAGAAACAAGGCGACGGCTCGTGGAAAGCCGTGGCCGACATCGACAACATTGGCGAGTGACGATCCGACGAGGATCGTCATCCTGCCTGTCCTGACGCAGGAAGGGAGCGAAGCCCCGCGCGGCATTTCTTTCCTTCGCGAAGCGAAGGCGCGGGGCGGAGTCGAAGGGTCTCTCTTCCCGCCTCCTACAACCCCAACTCCCCCGAATAAACCACGCGCGATTTTCCGCGCCGCGCCGCCTCAATCCGTCCAATCAAATAAAACTTCTCTCTCCGCCGCCTTAATTCCGATTCCACTCGCGCCACAAACTTCGCCGGCACCACCAAAATCATCCCCACGCCCATATTAAACGTCTGCAGTAACTCGTCCCGCTCGATTTTTCCAATCTTCGCCAAATACTGAAAAATCGGCAGCACCGGAAACGACCCTAGCTCCACCACCGCCTGCACATTTTTCGGCAGTGCGCGCGGAAGATTGCCCGTGATTCCGCCGCCGGTAATATGCGCCATCGACGTGACCCATCCGCGCGCGAGAACCGTTTTCAGAAGCGGCCAGTACGGGCGGTGAGGCTTCAGCAACTCCGCGCCAATTTTCCCGATCTCCGGCACGTAGGTATCCGGCTCAAGCTTTGCCACATCGAACACGAGTTTGCGCGCGAGCGAGTAGCCGTTGGTATGCAGCCCACTCGAAGGCAGCGCGATCAGCGCATCGCCCGGACGCACGCGCCTGCAGTCGAGTTGTTTCGGGCGTTCCACCGCGCCGACAATAAAACCCGCGAGATCGTATTCGCCAGGTGGATAGAAATCCGGCATCTCCGCCGTCTCGCCGCCAATTAACGAACATCCTGCATGTTTCGCGGCTCGACTCATCCCGTCGATCACCTGCTCCACCACCGAAGCGTCCAGCTTCCCCATCGCGAGGTAATCGAGAAAAAAAAGCGGCTCGGCGCCCTGCGTCAAGATGTCGTTCACGCAGTGATTCAGAATATCCGCGCCAACGCTGGAGTGAATTCCTGTGGCGAACGCAATCTTCAGTTTCGTCCCCACACCATCCGCGCTCGCAACGAGAATTGGTTCCCGCCAGCGCTTGCGATCGAGTTGGAAGAGCGCGCCAAATCCGCCGATCGGAGCAAGCACACCACGCCGAAACGTTTTTTTCGCCATCGCGGCAATGCGCCGCTTGGCTTCGTCAGCTACCGAAATATTTACGCCGGCATCGGCGTAGCGCATGGAGAGAACCCGTTTCCGGAGGGGCCAGATGAATTTCTAATCTAGAAAGTATGGAACAGCCGGTTCCAGCGCACTTCGCGCGGGTGAATCAGCGCCTTAAAATACGTCTCGAAGCGCTCGGCGACGTGCCCCGGCTCCCAAACATCTTCAGGCGCGTCGATCGACATATAAATGATCACAGGAGTGCCGATAATATTCGCGCGCGGCACAAAACCCCAGTAGCGGCTGTCATAGGAGTTCTCGCGATTGTCGCCCATCATGAAGTAACTGTTCGGCGGCACAGTTATCGCGGCGCGATTTTCCATCGGATTGGGTGGCTGGTTGCGGTAAGGCTCGTCGAGCGGTTTCCCATTCACCCACACTACGCCCTGTTTGATTTCAATCGTATCGCCGGGCAGACCAATACAGCGCTTGATGAAATCCGGAAAGCCCTGTTCGGGCAGCGGAGCGCGAAACACGATGATCTGTTGCCGTTTGGGATCGCGCCATAGCGGCACGTGAAAATCAGTGAACGGAACTCCGATGTCGTAGCCGAATCGGCTCACAATCAAATGGTCGCCGATCAGCACAGTGCGTTCCATGGACCCGCTGGGAATCACGCGTGCCTGCACGAGCGCGCCTTCGATCACGAGGAACGCAAGAATCACCCAGACCCACGAAAGCACTTCGCGCCAAACGCGATCGCTTACCGTGTCGGCGGGCTTCGCCGGAACTTTCTCTACGATGACTGCTTCTCCCACTTCAGCTGCCACGATGAGCCTCCACTTCCAGTTGCACCAGCTCGGTCGGGTAGCTGCCGGTGTAGCACGATGTGCAGAATTTTCCTTCTGTATCTTCCACGGCCGCTCGCAAAGATTTGAGCGACAAATATCCAAGCGAATCCGCGCCCAGGAATTGGCGAATCTCTTCCGTCGTCTGGTTTGCGGCGATCAATTCCTCGCGCCGCGGCGTATCCACTCCGTAATAGCAGGGCGAAATCGTCGGCGGGCAGCTGATGCGCACATGAACTTCCGTGGCGCCCGCATCGCGAACCAGCCTCACAATCTTCCGGCTGGTGGTTCCGCGCACAATCGAATCATCCACGAGTATCACGCGCTGTCCCTCAAGCATTCGACGCACTGGATTCAATTTTAGCTTCACGCCAAAATCGCGGATGGCCTGCTCTGGTTCGATGAATGTGCGCCCCACATAATGATTGCGGATCAGCGCCATGCGAAACGGAATTCCCGATTCTGCCGCGTATCCAATTGCCGCAGGCACGCCGGAATCAGGCACGGGCGCAACGATATCCGCGGCCACTGGGTGCTCGCGCGCGAGTAAATGGCCCAGGCGCTCTCGGCTCTGATTTACCGGCCGGTTGAACACCAGGCTATCGGGCCGCGAAAAATAGACATGCTCGAAAATACAATATTGATGCGCCTTTTCCGGCGCGAAGCGAATCGATTCGATTCCGCTGCGCGAGATTCGAACCATCTCGCCCGGTTCCACTTCGCGCACATACTCCGCGTCGATCAAATCGAACGCGCACGTTTCCGAACCCACCACCCAGGCTCCGTCAATGCGGCCAAGCGCGAGCGGACGGAAGCCGCGCGGATCGCGAATCGCATAAATTTCGTCGGGCGTCAGCAGCACCAGAGAATACGCGCCTTCCATTTGATTGAGCGCATCGGCAATCGCGCCGGAAAGATTTCGCGCCGAGCTGCGCGCAATCAAATGAACGATCACTTCGGTATCGCTCGTTGTCTGGAAAATCGAACCGCGATGTTCCAGCCGCCGCCGTACTTCGATCGCATTCGTCAGGTTGCCATTGTGAGCGAGCGCGATTTTGCCCTTGTTGCAATCGATCACCACGGGCTGCGCATTCATCAGTGTGGTATCGCCCGCGGTTGAGTAGCGCGTGTGGCCAATCGCCGCCGCGCCGGGAAGCGACGCAATCACTTGCGGCGTGAAAATCTCCTGCACGTGCCCGAGCGATTTGTGCACGCGCACGTCGGCGCCATCGGTCGAGGCTATTCCCGCCGACTCCTGCCCGCGATGCTGCAGCGCATACAGACCCAGATACGTCAGTTTCGCCGCTTCGTCATTGCCGAAGACGCCGAACACGCCGCAGTGATCGTGAAAATGATCGTCGTCGATTTGGATTTGCTTACAGTTCATGCACGCTCGATTGCTGCTGCCAGAGATTCGGACCAGGCCTGCCGGAAGGACGTCACGTCACCTTTTATAACAGGCGAGCCCTGATATTGGATGCGAAATTCGCTGCGAGTGACGCTACCGATACGATTCGCGGCCACTCCATATTGTGCCGCAACCTTGTCGAGCCGAGCAAGCGAAGCAGGCGCAAGCGATACGACGGCGCGCGCGCCGCGTTCACCAAATAGCGCCACCTCTGCCTGTTCCGCTGCGACTTCCGATTTCAGATTCACATCCGCCGAAAGCCCGTCGCTCGCAAAACACGATTCCGCAATGGTGACAGCAAGGCCGCCCTCGCTCACGTCGTGCGCCGAGAGGATTAGTCCAGCGCTCGCGAGATTCACGAGGCACTCGATAAGCCGCTTCTCGGCGGCAAGATTGATCTGCGGTGGAACACCCGCAACGATCCCGTGGATCGATTTCGAATATTCGGATGATGCAAATTCCGCCTGCGGATCGCCCGTGTGTGACGTGGCCGCGTTTGCTCCATCCAGCAAGACAATCGCGTCGCCTTCCTTGTCAAACGCTGAACCGACAGCAAAATCCGCATCTTCCAGAACGCCGAGCACTCCGAGAATCGGCGTGGGATAAATCGGCTTGCCCAACGTTTCGTTGTAGAAGCTGACGTTCCCACCCGTAATCGGAATTTCCAGATCGCGGCACGCTTCAGCGATACCATCCACCGCCTCGCTGAATTGCCACATTACCTCCGGCTTTTCCGGATTGCCAAAATTCAAGCAATTCGTCGCGGCGACAGGACGCGCTCCCGTACACGCAACGTTTCGTGCAGCCTCAGCCACCGCATGCATCGCGCCGACGCGTGGCGAGAGAAAACACCAGCGCCCATTGCCGTCGGTTGAAAGCGCGAGCCCGCGGTCAGTTTCTTTCAAGCGCAGCACAGCGGCGTCCGCGGCGCCCGGGCCGAATCGGGTGTTCGTCCGCACCATCGAGTCGTACTGCTCGGTGATCCAATATTTCGAAGCAATCGCAGGCGACGCAAGTAAACGCCGGAAATTTTCGGTAAGGTCAGTTTTGCCCGGAGCAAATTCGAATAAGTTTGCGGCGTGGGCGTTTGAATCTGAGGCGGATTTCGGCGCAGCGATCGGCCGTTCGTAGCGCGGCCCTTCCTCGGCAATCGCGTGTGCCGGAATTTCCGCAGCCAGCCGGCCGTGGTCGAGCACGCGCAGCTTGCCGTCTTCCGTCACCTTGCCCACTTCCACCGCGTCGAGTCCCCATTTGTGGAAGACGTCAAAAACTTCGCGCTCGCGTCCGCGCTCTGCGACGAGCAGCATCCGTTCCTGCGATTCTGACAGCATGATTTCGTAAGGCGTCATGCCCGTTTCGCGTTGCGGCACAAGCGCGAGATCAATTTCAATTCCCATTCCGCCGCGCGACGCCATCTCCGAACTCGAACTCGTTAGCCCTGCCGCGCCCATGTCCTGAATCGCGACCACGGCTCCGGTGCGCATCGCCCCGAGGCAAGCTTCGAGCAACAGTTTTTCCATGAACGGGTCGCCCACCTGAACGTTGGGCCGCTTCTGCTGCGATTCCTCGCTGAACTCGGCAGACGCAAGTAGTGACGCGCCATGAATTCCGTCGCGCCCGGTTTTTGCTCCCGCGTAAATCACGGGATTGCCCGCGCCGCGCGCTTTCGCGAAGAAAAGTTCCTCGCGCCGCGCGATGCCAAGCGCCAGCGCATTCACCAGAGGATTATTCGAGTAGCACGCTTCGAACTCAACTTCACCGCCAACGGTGGGCACGCCAAAACAATTCCCGTAAAATCCGATTCCGCGAATCACGCCATCGAGAATCCGCCGGTTCCGCGCAATTTCTTCAGTCGTCGCGCTTCCGGCGCCAGGCCCGGGCGCAATCGGCCCGAATCGCAGCGAATCCAGCACAGCAATCGGCCGCGCGCCCATTGTAAAAATATCCCGCAAAATTCCGCCGACCCCGGTAGCCGCGCCCTGAAACGGTTCAACAAAACTCGGATGGTTGTGCGATTCAATCTTGAAAACCGCGCAAAGGCCGTCGCCAATATCCACCACGCCCGCGTTCTCACCCGGTCCCTGCACCACGTGCTTGCCGGTGGTCGGCAATCGCTTCAGATGCACGCGCGACGATTTATACGAGCAGTGTTCGCTCCACATCACGCTAAAAATTCCCAACTCGGTGTAGTTCGGATCGCGCCCCAATATTTTCTGAGCCCGCGCGTACTCCTCCCCACTCAGCCCGTGCTCAGCGGCAATCGCCGGCGTCACTTTGATTTCAGTTTGAACAGCTTTTTGGGTCATGAATGAATTTTCGTGGAAATACTACGCCGTGACAGCGACGCGGCCGCGATCTTTTCTGCTCTCCGCACGCCTCAGGTATTCGACCATCGACCGGAACACCACAAGCCCATCCGACGAACCGAGCGGCGACTCCACCGCGCGCTCCGGGTGCGGCATCAGGCCGAGCACGTTGCGTTCGCGGCTGCAAATTCCGGCAATCGCGCGCAGCGAACCGTTCGGATTTGCTTCGCGGTCGTTTTCAGCTGCCTCAGTTCCGTCTGGCCGCACATACCGGAAAATAATCTGGTTGTTGCCCTCGAGCTCAGCAAGCGTTGCAGGATCGCAGAAATAATTTCCTTCGTTGTGCGCGATCGGAATTTTCAGCGTGTCACCCTGATGGGCAACGCAGGTGAATGGCGTATCCATGCGCTCCACGCGGATATGAACGTGCCGGCATAGATAGCGCAGCCCCTTATTGCGCAGCATCGCGCCGGGCAGTAACCCAGCCTCGAGCAAAATCTGAAATCCGTTGCAGATTCCCAGAACAAGACCGCCGGAGCGCGCAAACGCGTCAACCGCTTTCATCACAGGAGAGAAGCGCGCAATCGCGCCCGTGCGGAGGTAATCGCCATACGCGAATCCGCCGGGAAGGATAATCGCATCGTAGCCGGCGACATTCTCGGACTGGTACTGGTGCCAGATGAAATCGACAGGCTGTTCGATCACCGACGAGATCGCATGGCACGCATCGTCGTCGCAATTCGATCCAGGAAACTGCACCACTCCGAATTTCATTTTTGGCGTCTCCTCAAGCGAATTTTACCACATCCATGCGAGGCGAGTTTCGTTGGTGAATGCCGGTCGAGCGCGCGATTCTATCGGCAAATGCGGGGGTAGCCAGAACCGCCGCGACGAACTAACGCCGCCGGCGCGGTTTCGAAGATTTCTTGCGAGGGGCTCGTTTCGAACGGCGGGGCTTCGGGGCTTTCTTCCGCGATGTGTGTTTCGCGTTTTTCAACGCGTTACGCCGCTGGCGCGCCCAGCCCGGTTTGTTCACCTGCCGGCCGCGCCCAAGGGCCAACGCGTCCGCCGGAACATTCTCAGTGAGCGTCGATCCGGCCGCGACGTATGCGCCGTCACCAATCCGAATCGGCGCGACGAGTGCCGAATCACTGC
>Ga0210387_10001618_pt1 | contig 17033 bp, 15 predicted proteins | sample IncBWC7OmetaG_FD_160108 | JGI IMG/M metagenome (GOLD analysis project Ga0210387, IMG submission 160108) | Forest soil microbial communities from Barre Woods Harvard Forest LTER site, Petersham, Massachusetts, United States - Inc-BW-C-7-O ...
GCCCGCGCCAGAGTGCCTCCTACGCCTGGAACACGTTTCGAAATGCGGTCGTGCGTCAGCGGAGTCATGCAATATCATGATGGAACCGGCTTTCACCTGCGCCGGTTCGATCTTCGTTGACGGCGCAGAGATTTGTCACACGGCTTCGGAGTTCTACAACCCAAAGCCCCTACCAAACGACGATCCGGCGTATAACATCGTCCGATCCGGGTCGGAATGGTTGGAGCGAGTGCAAAGAGCCGTGTGGTTATTCAAGAAATTCCAGCATCGCAGCTTCCGTTAGGAGAAAACGCGTAATAATGATGAGAGAGTCATCAAAACCGCGTGTGCTGCTTTTTTCACAGAGAAACATCCTGGGAAAATATCTTTTCCGTTGTCCTCACTTTGAATTTGAGGACATAATTTCTCAGGTTGACTCGGTGGAAGTGCTAGCACCGCAAGCTGACGCGTCCAGTCTGCGTAGTGTTCTTGTAAAGCGGATGGCTTATCGTGTCCCTATATCGCTGAATCCAGGCATTCGAAAGATACGCGGCCATGCCCACTATGACGTTTTTTTTGCGATTTGCGGTTATCCGATAGACCTGTTAACGGTAGATGCTGCCATCGACTGGAGAAATCACTGTACAACTTCAGTCTGCTTGATAGATGAGTTGTGGGCGAAGGCAATACCGTTGTACCGGCACCTTTTCCGCATTCTAAAAAAGTTTGATTTGGTCGTCCTCTATTACAGCCAGACCTCGAGACCACTCAGCGAGCGCATTGGCTCCAAGTGCATTTTTCTTCCCCCGGGGATTGATGCACTGCTCTTCAGCCCTTACCCAAAACCGCCCAGGAGATCAATCGACGTCTATAGCATTGGGCGTCGATCCGAGGTGACACATCGAGCTCTGCTAAGAATGGCGGCTGAAAATCAACTTTTTTATCTACACGACAGTATTGCCGGGGATAAGGCCATTGATTCAGGCCAGCACAGAGCGCTTTTTGCAAATACTGCAAAAAGGAGCCGCTACTTCCTGGTCAATCCGGGACTGATCGATGAGCCCCACACAACGAATAAGCAGATTGAGATTGGCAACCGCTATTTCGAGGGGGCCGCGTCGGGCACGATCATGATCGGAGAACGTCCACAGACAGAGGCTTTCAAGATACATTTCGACTGGCCTGATGCAGTCGTTCATCTGGATTATGACTCGAGTGAGATCCATCAGATTATCAGTGACTTGGACAGACAGGCGGAAAAACAGGAAAGAATTCGGCGGACGAATGTGGTGCAGAGCTTGTTGAGGCACGACTGGGCATATCGTTGGGAGGCGATTCTTAGGACTATAGGTCTTGAACCAATGCAGCAACTTCTGTACAGGAAGGAACGTCTTCATGATTTGGCTAGGCAGGTCAGCTCTGAAGAGAGTGGGGGCCACTAGGCGGCCGCGGAAGGCTGAATACTGCGCCCAATTTCTATCTCAGACTTAAGTTACTTCTTAATAAAAAAAGTAAATCTGAAGACACTCGCTCCACTCCCTCATAGGAATCATCGCATGCAACGAACTCCTACAAAGATCGCACTTCTTCATCATACGGGCGGCGGCAATCTCGGCGACCAGGCAAGTGTGGATGCGGTCATAGGCAATATTAGGGTGCGTTGGCCCGACTCGGTTATTGAGTTGTTGTCTATGAATCCCAGCGAGACGACAAGAATCCACGGAGTACGGTCATATCCTCTTCGAACGCATACCTGGGAACTCGGCTATGGGTCTGCGGCGACAAAATCGAGCAGTGCGAGCAAGTTTCATTTTATGCGTTGGCTGCGAACAACCAGAACTCCGATCCTTCGACTGCCCAGGGCTATCTCGCGCGAATTAGCATTCCTTATCGCGGCGTTCCGAATTATCAGGCATTTTGATCTTCTGATTGTCAGCGGCGGTGGTCAACTTACTGGGAACAGTGGTCCGTGGGGATTCCCCTATTCAATCCTCTTATGGTTCCTGGTGGCGAAGTTGGCAGGTACACGGTGTATGTTCTTGAATGTCGGTGCTGGACCGCTGACGGACCCGCTAACGAAGTTCTTCGTTACTCGCACGTTGTACGCTGCGGACTATGTATCTTTCCGAGATAAATCGTCACAAGCGCTCGCTCGGGATATAGGTTTTGCAGGCCATAGCCAGGTGTTCCCCGACAATGTCTATAGTCTTGAAGTGTCTCCGCCCAGTGTTGTCGGTTCGGGCAAAGGGGGACAGCCAATCGTCGGCATTGCACCTCTGGCTTATCCTAATGCGCCCACGTTCGGCACCGTTGAGCAAAAGATGATGTATGCCGAGGTCATTGCGAAATTTGCGATATTTGCTTCGTCGCTCGCGAGACGTTCCTACTCAATAGCGCTCTTCGGTACTGACATCGTGGAGGACCACGCCACCATCGAAGACCTTCGAAGGGAGTTGCGAGATCGGTACAACATTGCTACGCCAGCATACAAGCGAATCAAGGAATTCAGTGAGTTGTTATATAAGATATCTTTAATGAACTATGTAGTTACATGCAGATTTCACGCGGTTGTCTTTGCACATTTATTGAATAAACCAGTTCTCGCGATCTCGCCTCATCCGAAGGTGGCGGACCACATGAGCGCGCTCGGGCTGTCGAAATACTGTGTGAATATTCAGACATTCGATCCGAACCTGCTGGCAGACACATTTGAGACTTTGGTTCGCGACCGAGACGACATCAAAGATCGCATGGCAGCGAGCTTGGCAAAGTACAGGTTACTCTTGAAAGGACAATTGGATGATCTGTTTTCCGCAGACACGAATAGTGTTCTGTTAGGGAATGGTGGTAGGGGCTCATCTCGCAATTACTGGAAGAGCACAATGTGGGGTCGATCTTTCCGGCCGAGGTAGAATACTGGTAGCGAGATCGTAGCTAAATTGGCCTGCGGCGAAAGGCGCCCGGCGAATTTGGGCGCACGGCAGCGAGTCGGCACGGCCTGCAGATGCCAGCATAGTCGACGGTTGGCCGTAATACCGGTTCGACGACTGAGAGTTGCTCGGCGCATGTTACATAGATTCAAGGCAAAGGAACCTCGGCGTTTCTTATTAGGGGCAGGCGGATTTCCTGACGACAATAACGCGATTGTGGTCAGGCGTCCTGCAAGCGCTACGAGCAGATGGTCGGAGTAGAGTTGCCTTTGGAATCGCATGTGACTGTTAATAAAAAAGGAAACGGAAAACAACAGGCCATGACACATTGCAACGTTGCCATCATTGGGGCAGGGCCTTACGGACTCTCGATCGCCGCTCACCTCCGCGCTCGCGGCATCGAGCATCGGATCTTTGGTCGGCCCATGGATACCTGGTTGACGCGAATGCCTAAGGGCATGCGCCTGAAGTCGGAAGGATTCGCCTCTTCGCTATACGATCCTAATTTGGAACTCACTCTTGATGCATACTGCAAACGTGAGGGTCTCCCATATGCCGACATAGGTTTGCCGGTTCCATTGGAGACATTTACAAGGTACGGATTGGAGTTCCAGAAGAGATTTGTCCCCGAACTCGAAGACAAGCTCGTGGATTCTCTCAGCCAGTCTTCGGCGGGCTTGCAACTGCGACTGATGGATGGAGAGGTTTGTTGCGCGCGAACTGTCATCATCGCGGTCGGCCTGACCCACTACGAGTATATGCCGCCGCTGTTCTCCGATATGCCTGAGGAGTTCGTAAGTCATAGCTCGGCGCACCATGCTCTCGACCAGTTTCAGGGACGCTCCGTCGCGGTGGTAGGCGCCGGCTCGTCCGCCCTCGATTTGGCGGCGCTGCTCCATCAAGCCGGCGCCGACGTCCAACTCGTCGCCCGCAGGTCCACCATCCGCTTTCACGACCCGCCACGTAAACGGTCTTTATGGGAGCGCGTGCGCGCGCCTAACACTGGCCTGGCACAGGGTTGGAACCTGGTTTTCTGCACAAAGGCACCGGGTGTGTTCCACTTGATGCCAGAGCGCTTTCGGCTTGGTTTCGTGGGACGCACCCTCGGTCCGGCGCCTGGCTGGTTCATCAAGCAAGAAGTGGTTGGGAAGGTGCCATTCCATCTGGGTGTTAACGTCACGGCGGCGAAGGTGCGGGACTCCGGCGTTCATTTGGAGCTGACGAATAGGGCTGGCGAGCGGCGGCCCCTGAAAGCGGATCATATGATCGCCGCCACCGGCTACAGAGTGGATCTGCGTCGCCTGACATTTCTGACTTCCGACCTGCGGTCTGCGATTGATGATGTCGAGCATACCCCGATACTGTCCTCCAGCTTTGAGTCATCGGTGCCGGGCTTGTATTTTGTCGGCACCTCTGCCGCCAATTCGTTTGGACCGCTGCTGCGTTTTGCCTTCGGCGCTAGATTCACCGCAACGCACCTGACGAAACACTTGGCACGACTGGGTTCGCGCCGATCGGTCGCGATCGGGCGGCACGACGAAACACGACCGGAAAAAACGGAACAGGTGCAAGACGCGCGTTTCTAGCGCGTTGGCGCCACCGCTAGGGCACTTCTGCAGCACGTTGGCGGGCGGGGGAACACATTATTACACAGCGGTTAGACTAACGTGAGGAATGGCGCTATTTATCCTGAAACCAAAAAGAGCCTGTGTATTAGAATCCTGCTGGTGGACACAGACAGGCGCGCCTACGCGGCCAGGCTTGCGATGGCTTTCGCCGCCGTAGGCTGTGAAGTGTCTGCCGTTTGCACTGGCCATCATCCAATAGAAACGGTCAAAGCCCTCCATCGCCGGTTTCCCTATAGCGCGGTGCATCCGTTGGCGTCTCTGCTGCGCGCAATCGAGTCCACAAAGCCAGACCTCATCGTTCCGTGTGACGACCGCTCCGTTGACCATTTGCAACAGCTCTGCGGGCGACATGGTGATCAGAATGGCCACTCGGCAAATTCGATAGAGCGCTCGCTGGGTCCTCTGGGTAGCTATCCGGTAGTTTCGTCGCGTTATGCCCTGCTCGAACTTGCAAGGGGGCAGGGGATTCGGGTTCCGGCGACTCAGTATCTGCAAAGCGCGCAGGATCTTTATCAATGGCACGCCAAGCAACCTCTTCCGTGGGTGCTGAAAGCAGACGGGACGTGGGGTGGAGGCGGCGTGCGGATTGCAGAGACTCCGCACCAGGCTGAGCAGTTATTCCACCTGTTGAAGGGGCCGTGCGGGCTAAAGCGAGCTGTCAAACGGTTACTTATCAATCGCGATCCGTTTTATCTGCGCGACTGGTGGCAAGGTTCCAGTCCGTCGGTCATCTCGCAGGCTTTCGTACCAGGCCGCCCGGCGAATTGTGCAGTGGCATGCTGGGAAGGAAAAGTACTGGCCCAGGATAGTGTTGAGGTGCTAGCTGCATCGCCGCCGACCGGCCCAGCCAATGTGGTGCGCCGGATCAGTAATCCCGAGATGATTAGCGCCGCCGAGCGGATTGCGGAAAAGCTCCACCTCTCCGGGTTCTTCGGTCTGGACTTCATTATCGAGAGCGGAAGTGGAGCAACGTATCTCCTCGAAATGAATCCGCGGTGCACTCCCCTTTCTCACGTTCAACTTGGGTTTGGAACCGACATGGTCGGGGCTGTGCACGCTGTCCTCGCGGGTCAACCGCTGCCAGCGCCGTCCGCTCGAGGCGGTCGCGAAGTGATTGCCTACTTCCCTCAGCCGTGGAACTCGAACAGCGAGTTTCGGGAGTTGAGCATGCAGAATTTTCCGCACGGCGAGCCCGAGCTGGCCAGAGCCCTGCTGCGACCTTTCCCCGAACGGACTCTTCTGTACCGTATAGTTAATTACTTGAGTAGAGTACCCGCTGCCTGAAAAGCGTGTGCAACGTCGAGCGGCGCTTCCCGGCGTCGCACCCTTGGCAACAGAGCGAGATCATTTGCCGCGGGGCAGCCCTGATTCAAACTCCATCTGATCAGGACGGAAGGCAAGTACCGTGGATCGCTGACAAGCTGGTTTCGATTGGGGGGGGAACAAGCGAAAAGGAACTCGGTAATCTATCAGAATATGTTTTCTCCTGCGATTTTAATCCATGATATCTAAGTGAACTTTTCAACATCATTCGAGTACCGCATTGCTGATTTGGGGGCAGAGCAACTAGTCTTGGGAAGCCTTAAGCGAACACAGTACCGAGTGGCACGGTATGATGTACGGTGATGTCAAAGAATCCGGGCCAGTCGGCAAGCACTAATCCAGCTCGGGCGTTCTTGGATTACTTCCGTTGTCCAAGCGAGTTTGCCCGTTTCCGCATGGCGCCTGAAGCGGCCGTCTCGAAAGGCTTCTTCCGTTTTGGGCAGGCGGTCTGCTTTGGCGACATAGCTACACGCTCAGCCAGCAATTCTCGAAGTAAGATCCTATTTGACGCCTTGCCATCCACCGAGGCGCACCTTTCGGGGGAAATATGCTTGCCTTTTGATCCCGATGAAGTTGTGAAAAATCTTCGGTTGGAGCGATACGTAGCCAGGCTTCGCAGCGAGCTATTACTGCATACCTATTATTACCTTTTGCGCCCGATGCTTCCGCTCGCTATCCGCAAGTCGCTGCAACGGCTTGTCTTTCGCCGCCGCCGTACGTGCATGTTCCCAGCGTGGCCGATCGATTGCTCTGTCGAAGACATTTTCGAACAACTCATGGCGCTGACGCTTCACGCGTCGGGCGTCCGCGAAATTCCCTTCATCTGGTTTTGGCCAGATGGGAAAGACAGCGCGCTGATGATGACGCACGACGTTGAGGAGCAGAGAGGGGCGGACCACTGTGATTTTCTCATGGACCTTGATGATTCCTTCGGCATCAAGGCAGCGTTCCAGTTGATTCCGGAAGGAGCTTACAGAGGTTTCGACGGGCTAGTTTCAAAAATTCGCGCTCGCGGCTTTGAGCTGAACATCCACGATCTTGATCACGACGGCAGGCTTTACGAACAGAAAGAACTGTTTGAGAAGCGTGCAAGCAAAATCAACAAATACGGGCGGCAGTATGGAATGGAAGGATTCCGCTCTGGGTCGATGCATCGCAACCAGGAGTGGTTCGGCATGTTGGATTTTCAGTATGACATGTCTGTGCCGACAGTATCGCATCTCGAACCGCAGAGGGGAGGCTGCTGCACCGTAACCCCCTACTTTGTCGACAATGTTTTGGAGTTGCCGCTCACCACGATTCAGGATCATGGGATGTTCTACATTCTCTTGGACCGCTCAATCAATCTCTGGAAGCAGCAAATCGAAATGATCCTGGCGCATCACGGTCTAATCAGTTTCATCGTTCATCCGGATTACATTACTCGCCCAGTCGAGTGCGAGCAGTACCGCAAGCTTCTCGAACACATCCTAAGTCTGCGCGAAACGCGCTCGATATGGGTCGCGCTTCCCGGTGATATCAACCGTTGGTGGCGTGAACGCAGCCAGCTGCAGTTAGTGTCTGATGGCGACAACTGGCAGATCAGAGGGCGGGGAAGTGAGCGGGCCCGTCTAGCATTCGCTACTCTCGTGGAAGGAAAACTGACGTATCGGATTGCGGATCGCTTGGGTGCGGGCGCTGATACGAACCTGCCACTCGTACCCCCAGAGGAATTTGGGTCAAGTTAGCCACGCTAGTCAGTGGAACATTGCGCTGCGGATGCACCACAGTGCTTGATATCGAATAGATGTTTGCGCGCTATGAAGGACGGAATGATTGCTGAGGATGATTGATGTCGCTCTGAGAATTCACGAGACTTCCGGTCGGCTAATTCGCGCGACAGGAACGATCGGAGCCACGGCCAGGGCGGCACTACAGGCGATTGAACATTGTAAGCATTTGGTCTCGGTAAACGCAGAATTAGACTCCCTTCTCGGTCCGGTGATCAAGTCTAAGTAGACGATGCGGCCGTGATACTTACTACTTCGGCGGAGACGAAACCGGCATGGCCCTGAGGTTCTTGCATATATGCGAATCTTGGGTTTCCGCCCTGTCGCTGTAAGAATCATCAAAGGCATAGTGGCCCTAACGCACTCCAGTTTCGCAACGGCCCTTTGAGGAGAAGGCGACTTAGGACGTGTGAAAAGTCACTTCGTTCGCCGATGGAACAAAATTATCGATGGACGCAGCTGTGCTCGCGAAAGTGACAGGATTCCGGGCCGGTCGGCGCGAGCGCTGCGGGGGTGTCAGATCGACGATCCGGGCTTTCGGCATTCAGTCATATTGACCCCAACGGCGAGATCGCAGTCGGCCTTTGCTCTGAGATCGCCAGTAGGAAGCACCTACTACTGAACCCGCAGCAATGATGGAAACTTACCGCATTGATCCGATTCGGGACCACCGTTGGGAACAGTTCCTGCAAACACATCCTGGCGCGTCGGTTTTTCATACGCCAGCATGGTTGAATGCGCTGCGCGGCACCTATGGATACGAGCCGGGCGTTTTCTCAACATCCGCTCCCACTCATCCCATAAGAAGCGGTGTTGCGTTTTGCCGGGTCCAGAGCTGGCTGACCGGCTCTCGCCTCGTTTCCGTCCCGTTTGCCGACCATTGCCAACCACTATTCAATGCGAGTGAAGACGGCCGTAGTTTGGCCGCACTTCTGCCGAGACTCGTTGCAGAGGAGCATTGCGATTACGTCGAGCTTCGATTGCTGACGCCTGAAGCATTGGGGCCCACTCAGAACGGGTTTGCCCGAAGTGCAACATTCTTGCATCACGCACTCGACCTTAGGCCTCCTTTGCCGGTCCTGTTCGATCGTCTGCACAAGAGTTGCTTTCAGCGAAGAATCCGGCGGGCAGAAAAAGAAGGGTTGACGTATGCGGAAGGGAGGTCTGACTCACTCTTACGGCAATTCTACTCTTTGCTCGTGTTGACACGGCGCAGACATGGTGTACTTCCTCAGCCGCTGGCTTGGTTCCGAAACTTGCGTGACTGTTTTGGTGACGCGATCAATATTGGTGTGGCTTCAAAAGAGAGCCGGCCGATCGCAAGCATGCTTACGCTGCATTACAAGACTACAGTCGTTTACAAATACGGCTGTTCGGATGCGGCATTTCACAGGTTCGGAGCCATGCCATTTCTCTTCTGGCAAACGATCCAACGTGCAAAGGCGGAGGGCGCAGCCGAACTCGATCTGGGCCGCTCTGATGTTGAGGATCGGGGCCTGATCGCTTTTAAGAACCACCTGGGCGCCACTGCGATTCCGTTAACCTATTATCGATATCCCGCCATCTCAGCCGCGTCGAGTGTTCTTAGCGGGTTCATGCAGCACCGTAAAGTTTCCGCAGTTTTTGCGCATCTCCCCAGTGTGCTGCTAAGAGCAGCGACGAATTTTCTTTATCGCCATATCGGGTAGCTGACTTTGGCCGGCCAATGCTGTAAATCTCACCGCTCCAGGAACGATTCGTCGTGGGATGGGATTGGACTCGGAGAATACTGTCGGCCGCTGCCAATCGCAAGTCAACCAACAGATCGAGGGCCCAGAGGATTACATGAAGCGACAAGCCGTTGAGAATTTCAGGAGCAGAGATTACTGGGTCGTGGAGAACGCTGAGTATGCCCAAGCAAGCTTTCGCTCACGCAAGTGCGCTCGAGTTATTAATGAATTGGCCGTCAATCGAGATTGCACACTACTGGATGTCGGTTGCGGTCCAGCCGCTCTCCGATCCTTGCTCAATCCCAACATCAGCTATCATGGTATCGACATCGCAATTCATGAACCAGGCTCGCACTTGCGGGAACTCGACATTTCGCGCCAAGCGATTTCTTTCGATAATAAGCGCTTCGATTTCGTGGTGGCCCTGGGTTTCTTCGAGTACATGGGGCAGCAGCAGGACCGCTGCTTCGAGGAAATCAGGACAATCCTCAAGGATGACGGCAAATTTATGATGAGCTACGTCAACTTTGGACATTTTCGCCAGAAGATCTGGCCGACGTACAACAATGTTCAGCCCATTTCTGAAATGATGAAGAGCCTGAATGAGACGTTCAAGGTAGAAAAACGCTTTCCTGCTTTTCATCATTGGCGCCACAAGCAACCAGGGAAGAACTCAATTCCGGCGCTACAAATGCGGGTGAACTTCAACATTCCCATCTTCAGTCCGTTGCTGGCGGTCGAGTACTTCTTCATCTGCTCGCTGCCAGAATCGGTTCCTGCGAACATGTAACCAGATGTTTGTGGCCATCCTCATGCCGAATGCTAACGTGAACGAGATCCCGAAAATTCACTCAAGAGGGTATTCCCCCGCGCTATACACTGAGGCCCGTCGCTGATGCGGTCTTAATAGATCCGGTTTTTGCGGGAGGATAATCGTGGAAACTTTTCAAGAACGTGGTTCCGAACGGGGACTTTGCGTCCTACATTCCCAAGTGAAACCGAGCGCTTGAGGCCAAACTAGTGCGCTGCACAACGGGAGCCATTTCGGCGTGGTAGTCGATCTTGGACCTCCAAGAGCGCTAAAATTAGGTAAGCCAATTCGCGTCGGAATCATTGGAGCGGGTGCAGCAGGACGCGCCAGCGTTCTGCAACTCGTAACACCTCGCAGAGATACCCCCTGCACGGGGGGAAATGTTAACCCTGGCTCGGTCTGTGAAAACTAAAGACAACCAGCTTGGTCAGTTTGTGGTAATCCCTTTCCCTCATTATGAGCCCAGGCGCTCCCGGCAAGCTATGCGGCGCGAATGCTTTCTGAGTCATTCAGATAACCCTATTATTTTAAATGGGATAGCGTCAATTTGAAGCAGCCGGAGCCTTCTCCCCCCTGTGCATTCTGGCATCCCGATTGCACACTTAGAGATAGGTGCATCTGTGACCCCAATGGCGGTAGCACGTCGCGACCTTGGTGGCTTAGAGTCGTAGCTTTAGCTCCCCCGGCCCCGTTTCCCATGATCCATGAATCCCTCAAAACCTCGGCCATTGAAGACTGCGTTACAGAGGGCTGCGCAAACAGCTGTTTAGACTGCCCATTTCCCGGCTCATGCCCCGTAGCGCAGCTTAATCTCACCTTGAATCTATGACTATGTATATTGCAGGTATGGCTAGCGCCCGCTGATTTGGTGTAGAAAAGTGTCACCGTTAAACTTGCAAACCTTCCTCCAAGCTTGTAGGGACTCCAGGATTCTCCAAAGATGTCGGAGTGCCTATATTCGTCAAGCTAGAGGAGTCTGGCGACATCTACCCGCATCTGTACAAGTTTTATCCTCGGGCAGGATGTACGGCCGGTATCTGAATGGTGTCGTACGTCGCTTCGCCAATCGGAGACAATCGTTCGGTACGTTTTTCCTGCGAAACCGGCGGGAACTGCAATTGATGTGTCGTTTGCTCGACCAGAAAGGCCCGGATTCTGAGGCAAACATCTCCGTCCTCGCATGCAGCAAGGGAGCCGAGGTTTATTCGATTGTCTGGGCGATTCGCGCAGCGCGCCCGGATTTGAAACTCCGGCTGCACGCTCTGGATATCTCGGAGGAGATTCTGAAATTCGCCGAAGGAGGGGTCTATTCGCTTACTGAGGCCATGGCCGAGACGCCAGAGAATGTTGACACAGCGGCATCTGGGGATGTGAACTGGAATACCCGCCGGGATCAAATCGCACCCATTTTTGAACGCATGACGGCCGCGGAAGTGGAGTCCATGTTTGAAGTTGAAGGCGATGAAGCGAGTGTCAAACCTTGGTTTAAGGAAGGAATCCGTTGGCTCCGTGGCGACGCCGCCGATCCGCAACTCTTGAACACTTTGGGCTCACAAGACATTGTGGTGGCAAACCGGTTTCTCTGCCATATGCAACCCGCCACCGCGGAAAAATGCCTCCGCCATGTCGCACGCCTGGTCAAGCCTGGCGGCTATTTGTTTGTTTCAGGGATCGACTTGGATGTTCGGACAAAGGTCGCTCTTGACTTGCGCTGGAATCCGGTGACCGATCTGATCAAAGAGGTTCACGACGGCGACGTCTCTATCCGGCGCGGATGGCCCCTGGAATACTGGGGCCTGGAGCCACTCGATGAGCGGCGGCCAGATTGGCAGGTTCGCTATGCTTCCGTCTTTCAGATTGGTGAGGCCCCATGCGAAATGGAAGAACTCGCAGCCTCACATCGATCGGAAGGGTAGACTAGCTGCGTGAGGTTTACGGAAACTGATATTGACGGTGCATGGGTGATCGACCCGGTAACTCATGAAGATGAACGAGGGCGCTTCTTCCGCGCATGGTGCGTCCAGGAATTTGCGGAGCAGGGGATCAACTTTAAGCCCGTGCAAGCGAACATGGGTTTTAGCCTTCGAAAAGGCACGGTTCGCGGCATGCACTTCCAGGTTGCTCCTGCGCTCGAAGCCAAACTCGTGCGCTGCACTAGAGGAGCGATGTTCGACGTGGTCCTCGATGTTCGGCCGGATTCCAAGACTTACGGCAAGTGGTACGGTGTGGAATTGACCGCGGATAACGCTCGCATGTTGTATCTTCCCGAGGGTTGCGCGCATGGATACCAAACCCTAGAGGATCGCACCGAAATACATTACATGGCCTCACACATCTACACCCCGAATGCAACGCGGGGCGTTCGTTTCGACGACCCGGCATTTCAAATCCATTGGCCTTTTGCTGTCAGCGTGATTTCGGAGCAAGATCGCAACTGGCTACTCAGCGGCGAGAGGCAGTCATGAACGTAGACACTGCGCTTCGTGAGCGGGAAGCAGCGGGCAATCCCATCCGGGTTGGAATGGTGGGGGCGGGCGCCACCGGCCGCGCTATCGCTTTGCAGCTCGGAACTCCTGTGCCTGGAATCCGCCTGGCTGCCATCGCCAATCGAACAGCGGAACACGCCGAACGGGCCCTCCGGGAGGCGGGGATCCCTTCGTGGAGCAGGGTTTCCTCTGCTCGCGAAGCCGAGTCGGCAATCGCCCGCGGCGTCCCGGCGCTCACCGATGACCCTTCAGTGCTAACTTCCTGCGATGCCATCGATATTCTCGTGGAAGTCACGGGCAGCGTTGAACCTGCTGCAAGCGTTGTGCTCCAGGCGATCGAACAAGGGAAGCATGTGGTGCTCGTCAACGCTGAGTTGGATTCCTTCATCGGTCCAATTCTCAAAGAGAAGGCAGACCGCGCGGGAGTCGTGATCACCCACACCGACGGCGACGAGCCGGGTGTGGCCATGACCCTGTTCCGTTACCTTCGCACACTGGGCCTGCGGCCTGTAGCCGCCGGCAATCTCAAGGGAATGGTCGATTACTATCGAAACCCTGAGACGCAGGGCGCCTTCGCCGCAAAGAACGATCAGGACGTCAAAAAAGTCACCTCATTCGCCGACTCCACGAAGCTATCCATGGAAGCAACCGTTCTCGCGAATGCCACAGGTTTCCGCGCCGGCCGCCGCGGTATGTATGGACCAGCGTGCAAAGAAGTTCGCGAAATGGCCAACCTGCTGCCTGCGGAACAAATGCTGAGCACGGGTCTTGTTGACTATGCGCTCGGCGCGTCTCCCTACACGGGTGCTTTCGTAATCGTTTACGAAGACTTGCCGCTCAAGAAAGCTCAGCTGTCGTATTACAAACTTGGCGACGGCCCCTTTTATGTTTTCTACACCCCATTTCATCTGCCCCACATCCAGATCGCGTCCACGATTGGCCGGGCAGTTATTCTCGAGGACCCGACGATTGCTCCGCTGGCTGGACCCGTCTGCGAGGTAGTCACTGTCGCCAAAAAGGATCTCAAAGCTGGTGAGCGCCTCGATGGAATCGGCGGATTCTGCGCTTACGGGCTTGTCGATAACGCCACCGCCGCGCGGTCCATCGACGCCCTGCCTATTGCCTTGTCAGAAGGCTGTGTATTGAGTCGCAACGTCGCAAAGGATGCAGTTCTTTCCTTTCAGGATGTAGAGATGCCCGCAGGCGGCGCGTCGGAGGCTCTGTGGAGAGAGCAGAACGCACGCTGGCCTATTTCGCTATCCAAAATGCCTATGGCACAACACGCCCCTGCGGGGAAGCTCTAGCATCCGTTATTTCCTCATTTCGATAGCATCTTCTCGGTCGTTCACATGCTTGCTGGCTAGGGACCTTAATGCTTAATCGCGAATTCTGGAAGGGCCGCAACGTCCTCGTCACCGGACACACGGGTTTCAAGGGAAGTTGGCTCAGTTTGTGGCTTGATGCTTTGGGAGCCAAGGTGACCGGTGTTGCGCTGGATCCCCCCACGCAACCGAATCTGTTCCAGCAGGCCGGAATTACCGCGACGATCCGGTCCGTTCTTGCCGATGTGCGGGATTATCCCCGGCTTAAGTCTGCCGTGGACGAGTGCCGCCCCGAAGTTGTGATCCATATGGCCGCCCAGTCCGTCGTGCGTCGCGGCTACGATGACCCGATCGAAACCTATTCCTCCAATGTCATGGGCACGGTTCACCTCTTTGAAGCTCTTCGACAACTCAGGCATCCTTGCACAGTAGTCAACGTTACCAGTGATAAGTGCTATGAGAACCGTGAGTCCCTCTGGGGATATCGTGAAAACGAGCCCATGGGCGGGCACGATCCATATTCGAATTCCAAAGGATGCGCGGAACTGGTAACCTCCGCCTACCGCGATTCGTTTTTTTCGCCTGCAAATGTACGCCAGCACGGTATCGCACTCGCCAGCGCCCGCGCAGGGAATGCCGTGGGCGGTGGCGATTGGACCAGCGATCAGCTTATTCCAGACCTGATGCGTGCTTTCCTTGCGGGACACCCGTGTGAAATCCGGAATCCTTGCGCCGTTAGACCCTGGCAATTTGTTTTGGAGCCACTCCGTGGCTACCTAATGCTTGCCGAAAGGCTATCTCAGGACCCCTCCGCTTTCGCCTCGGGTTGGAATTTCGGCCCGCCGGACTCCGATGCCAGGCCTGTTTCTTGGATTGCGAACAAACTGGCACATTCCTGGGGAAACGCCGCTTCCTGGCACCATGACGAAACCGTACATCCCCACGAAGCAAATTTTCTGAAGCTCGATGCTTCCAAGGCCAGAGCCCTTTTACATTGGCAGCCCGTGTTGCCCCTGAGCCAGGCCCTCGACTGGATCGTCGAATGGTATCGCGAGTTCCAGACCGGCGCTGATCTTCGCCGTCTTACTTTTGCTCAGATCGAGCGTTACGAAGCACTCTGTGGCAATTGAAACGGAGCGGAAGACCGGAACTTTAGATGTTTGCAAAGGGGTGTTTCAAGTAGCTGCACTCACAAAAAGGAAACCAGACCGGAAATCGAAAGAGGAGAACGTCGTTCATGCATAACCCAAACATAGTCGTGCTCGGCTCCGGAATGGCCGGATTCGGTGCGGCCTCTCGCCTGCACGCCGAAAACATCACGCCCGTGATGTATGACAAGAACGCCTACCACGGCGGTCACACGGCCTCCTTTCGCAATGATAGCGGCTTCCTTTTCGACGTCGGACCGCACATTTCTTTCACTAAGGATCCGCGAATTCAGAAGATTTTTGCCGATAGCGTCGATCAACAATACGAGACCATTCAAATCGCTCTGAACAACTATTGGCGCGGCTATTGGCCCCTTCATCCAGTTCAAGTTCACCTTCACGGACTCCCAGAAGACGTCATCGTGAATGTGATTAAGGATTTCGTCGAAGAGAGCCAGGCACCCGAGCGCCCGGTGAAAAACTATGCCGACTGGTTGTTGTTGAGTTTTGGACGAACCTTTGCCGAACTTTTTCCCATGCAGTACACGCGAAAGTATCACCTGACGACCGCCGAGAATATGAGCACGGACTGGCTCGGCCCACGCATCTACCGCCCAAGCCTCGAAGAAGTATTGCGCGGCGCGCTCTCGCCCTCCGCCCCGCACGTTCACTACATCACGCACTTCCGCTACCCCAGCAACGGTGGTTTCACGTCATACCTGAAGAAGTTTGTCCCGATGGGAAACCTCAAGCTGAATCATCAGTTGGTCTCCATCGATCCTCGCGCCAGGCAACTCACTTTCTCCAACGGCCATGTGACGCAATACGATGGTTTGGTCTCTTCCGTGGCATTGCCCGACCTTATCGGCATGATCCAGGGTGCACCGGCAGATGTCGTGGAGGCGTCCCGCCGGCTGGCTTGCTCGACCTGCGTGCTCGTGAACATCGGCGTGAACCGCCAGGATCTTTCCCGCGCCCATATGACGTACTTCTACGACGAGGATATTTGTTTCACGCGCCTAGGCTTTCCACACATGCTCTCGGCGACCAACGCGCCCACCGGGACGGGAAACATTCAGGCCGAGGTCTATTTCTCGGAGAAGTACAAGCCTCTGACAGGTTCACCTAATGATTGGATTGAACCCGTAATCAAGGATCTGCGCCGCTGCGGCATTTTGCGGGAAGAAGACCAAGTCTTGTCTCGCGGCGCCATGCTGCTCCGTTACGCCAACATCATCTTTGATCTCGAGCGCGCCGCGGCATTGAAAACCGTTCATGGCTACCTCGACCAACTGGGCATCGGCTACTGTGGGCGCTACGGAGATTGGGGCTACATGTGGACCGATGAAAGTTTCAAGAGCGGCGAGCAAGCTGCGGATCGGGTACTGTCCGCCCTCTCCTTGAATCCAAGAGTTGGCTAAAACCGGCAGAGAATTTTCGAGATGCTCATCTCGTTATCAGAGATGAAACACAGCGCTTGTATCTGGGACCACCACAGCGAACGGTGGACAAATGGACGGGCGTTCTCAAACTCCTAGCACTCTCATCTCTTCCCAAGAAGATATCATAAGAACACTGCCGTTTCGTTGCGCCTAGTTTGAAATTTGATTCCGGGAATTCCTTATTGCTGACCCCAACGACGTGGGCGCAAGGTTGCAATCCTCGCTTAGGCATATCTTGTAATCGCAGTCGCGGCCTTTCAAAGAGTACACGTTAATGATCTAAGGAGTTCGTCTATGAAAGTCGTATTGTTCTGCGGTGGCTTAGGAATGCGTCTTCGCGACTATTCCGAGACCATTCCGAAACCCATGGTAAACATCGGCTACCGGCCGATTCTGTGGCATGTCATGAAGTATTATGCGCACTTTGGCCACAAGGATTTCATTTTGTGTCTCGGGCACCGGGCTGATTCCGTCAAGAATTATTTC
>Ga0210387_10001619_pt1 | contig 17031 bp, 10 predicted proteins | sample IncBWC7OmetaG_FD_160108 | JGI IMG/M metagenome (GOLD analysis project Ga0210387, IMG submission 160108) | Forest soil microbial communities from Barre Woods Harvard Forest LTER site, Petersham, Massachusetts, United States - Inc-BW-C-7-O ...
CTATTGGGGCTATCCCGGGCAAGGCCGCTGGGAAATCTACGGATTAGAGCTGCCGGACAGCATTCTCGAAAAGGTTTACAACAAAAACGCCACTAAACTCTTTGCCCAGTTCAAGGGAGCCCCCGCCAATGCGAAGTGAGCGTCGGTCGTCGACTCATGTCCATCGCCTTTTTCGCTTGCTCCCGTCGGCATTCGTCGCTGTACTCGTGTCGTTCGCCGGGCTGTTTCTTGTGAATGTTACTGGTTGCCAGAAAGGCGCGCAGCCAAGCTCCTCTCAAACTCCCTCCGCAAAATCCGCCATCGCTGTACGCATCTCGGCGGCTGCCATCGCCATTCATACCCCGGCAGCCGATTTTGAGCTCCTGCCAAACGGGGCCACTACTGCATCCCTGGGGCAAGGCCAGTCAAAACTGTCACTGGATACTGATTCGCCGCATTTGGCGCAATCCATTTCGATCTCCGGAAAAGAAGTTCCCGGCGTGAGTCTGGAGTTGGCAAATGCTGAAGTGAAGGACGCTACCGGCAAGCTCGGAACTCTCGGCAAGCAGATCAATGTCTCCGGCAAAATTTCCGGAACCGACCTGGAAGAAACGGCCACTCTCGAGGTTTATGATTCTTTCCCCAACCTAGCCCTGCTTTCGATTCGGCTCCGCAACGCCGGCACGTCGGATGTCAAAATCGATTCCGTTAACATGCAACGCCACAGTTTTGCCACTCCAGCAAGCTCCGCGCCGTCGACTCCCCTCTGGACGTTTCAAGGCTCCAGCCTGAAGTGGGGCAAAGACGAAATCTTCCTGGTCCCCGCGAAGTTCTCTCAGGAAAATCCCTTCGGCGCCCCCGTAGCAACGAAAGACGATCTTGGCAGCGCCGGCGGAGGAGTTCCGGTCGTAGCCTTTTGGAGCAAAAACGTTGGCGAAGCCATTGGCCACATCGAAACTCTGCCTCTCGTCCTTTCTCTTCCGGTGCAGACTGCTCCGGACGGCCGCGTCCATGCCGGCGTTCGAGTCCCCGCAAACACCACTCTGAAGCCCGGCGAAGTTTTCTCCACTCCGCGCACGTTCCTCACCGTTTATTCCGGTGATTACTACGAACCCCTCAGCCTGTGGTCCAGCGTCATTGACAAAGAAGGCCTGCCCAAGCCCGCCAACAACGACCAGAACTACGCGGTCAGCTGGTGTGGTTGGGGCTACGAATTCGGCGTCACCGCAAAACAAATGCTCGACACCATTCCCAAACTGAAAGAACTGGGCATTCACTGGGCCACGCTCGACGACGGCTGGTTCAACAACTATGGCGATTGGCAACCGCGCGAGCCCGTGTTTGCCGGCGACGCCATCCCCGACATGGTGCGCAAGTTTCACGAGCAGGGAATTAAGGTTCAGCTCTGGTGGCTACCGCTGGCCGTAGAAGATGGCCACTTTGCTTACGGCGGCCGCAACTATGTCGTCTCCGACGTCGTGAAGCAGCATCCTGACTGGCTGATTCTCGATCAGCACGGCAAGCCCGCACGTATGGCTCGCAACCTGGCCACTCTCTGCCCCGCTCTTCCTGAAGTGCAGGCTTACTACAAACAGTTGACCGAACGCTTCATCCGCGATTGGGGCTTCGATGGCCACAAGCTCGATAATATTTACGCCACGCCGCTCTGCTACAATCCCAACCATCACCACGAATCGCCCACCGATTCGGTCTATGCGATGGGTGACGTCTACCGCACAATCTTCGAAACAACGCGCGCGCTCAAGCCCGACAGCGTCACGCAGAGTTGTCCTTGCGGCACGCCTCCGAGCCTTGCCTGGCTGCGCTTCATGGATCAAGCCGTCACCGCCGATCCCGTCGGCTCCATGCAGGTCCGTCGTCGCGTCAAAATGTACAAAGCGCTGCTCGGGCCTCACGCGGCGGTCTATGGCGATCACGTCGAACTCACCCGCGTCAGCAATACCTTCACGGACAATGAACTGGACGAGGGCGAGGACTTCGCTTCCACTCTTGGCACCGGTGGCGTGCTTGGTACAAAATTCACTTGGCCCGATTACGGCCCGAAATTCAAAACGGTTTATCTGAATCAGGAAAAGGAAGCGCACTGGAAGAAATGGATCTCGCTGTACAACCAGAAAATGCTTTCCAAAGGGGCGTTCAAGAATTTATACGTCTACGGTTTTGATTCACCGGAGGCTTACGCCATTGAAAAAGATGGCCACCTCTACTACGCCTTCTACTCTCCCGCTGCGCCTGCCACGGCAAAGAACAAACAGCCCGCGCTTCAGCCGTGGAGCGGCGAAATCGAGCTTCGGGGCCTCGACGCAGGGTCCTATCACGTCATCAACTATGAGGATCAAAAAGATCTGGGAACCGTTGCTGGACCTGTCGCCAAGTTGAAGGTGGACTTCGCGGATCACCTGCTTTTGGAAGCGACGCCCGCGACGCAAAAACCGTAAGCCTGTCTATCGAGGACCGGTTGGTACGGTCCTTTGCGAAGGCCTGATCCATGGCGCGTTCTTGCGGATGAACTCTTCCCGGTGCCTCGCGTCACGAAACGCTTCCGTGCCGCCCGCGCGTGTCACGGAGAGCGCCCCAGCGACATTGCCAAACTTCAAGCAGTCTTCCACTTTCGCTCTGCGGATAAATTGGTGGACGAACCCCGCATCGAAACTATCTCCCGCCCCTACCGGGTCAACCATGTCGACTACCGGCGGAAATCCAGTGTGCTTTTCTTTTCCCGTGCGTACCATGGCGCCCTGCGAGCCACGTTTCACAACCACTACCGGCACCTTCTGCGCCAAAATCTCCGCGGCGCGCTCCAGATCTTCAACCTGGGCCAGTTTGCAAGCCTCTCTCTCGTTCGGCAGCAAAATGTCCACATACTTGAACAGCAGTTGAATATCTCCAGACCACCGGTTATCGGGATCGTCGTTGGTATCCAGAGAGGTCGTTAGTCCCGATTCCTTGGCCTTGCGAAAAATGTCCAGCAGTTGCGCCCTCAGCCCTTTGTGTAGAAAATAGGACGACACGTGCAGGTGCTTGGCGTCGAACACATAGCCGAGATCCAATTCCCGCATGCTCATCTCGTACATCGTCCCGGGGTACGTCAGGATGTAGCGCTGCTTGCGTTGCGGCAGCAGCACCGTCAATCCGGTTGTTTTCCCCTTTAATCGTCGCACGCGCGACAAGTCGACACCTCCTTCGCCGAGCCTTTGCAGGCAGATCTCTCCAAACGGGTCGCTCCCAATGCACGAACTGAAGCTCACCTTGTTGCCCAGCAATGCCAGATTGTGCGCGAAAATCGCCGATGAGCTGCCCAGCGTGATGCTCAAGTCCTTGGCAAGGTGCTCGTGCTCCAAAGTGAGCTCCGGCGGTAAGCCGTAAAGGATCAAATCCAGGTTCAATTCGCCAATTACGCTGACGTCAAACGTAGCCACTGTGTTTCCCCTCTTACTCCAGCATCACAACGCGGGTCAAGTTCTTCGGGCAGTCCGGATTCAAGCCCTTCTGTGTTCCGGTGAAAAATCCGAGCAGTTGGCAGGGAACCACGAAACCTGCCAGAAGCGCCAACTCATTTCCCGCGAAGTTGTATTCCACAAGCAGGTCGCTCGCCCATCGCAGTTTGTCCGTTGCGCGATTGCAGATGGCCATCGTCACGCCACCCATTTCTTTCATTTCGCCCAGCACTTCCGCCTCGGTTTCCTGCGTCGCATCACCCAGGAAAAATGTCAGGCAAGTCTCCGGGGTCACGATCGCTTTCGGGCCATGGCGAAACTCCAGCGTGTGAAAGAACTGGCTGTACGAGCACGACATCTCCATCACTTTCAGCGCCGCTTCTCGTGCCAGCCCGTAGCATGCTCCTTGCCCCAGGAAGACATAGTCTGCAAATGAGCGCGTGCTGACGAATTCTTGCATCTGCTGGCTGATCGACGGGATGCGCGGCGCAAATTCCTCCGCCATCTTCCACAAATCGGCAATGAATGCCGCATTCTCAATTTGCCGCGCTGCCAGGTACTGCAGGGCGATCAGCATGCTGGTGAACGAACGGGTCATGACCATGCTCTGCTCATCCGCGCTCGCCAGCACGATGGTAATGTCGCACTCTTTTTGCAGCTCGCTGTTTTCGGCGCAGGTGATCCCGATCGTCGGCACCTTCAAATCCTTGCGCAAAGCCGTCGCTGCGCGCACCGCTTCCGACGTTTTTCCCGAACGCGAAATAACCACCGCTTGAAGGTCCGCCCCTTCCGCCTGAACAATCTTCGAAAATAGCAGCACCTCCGATCCCGGCAGCGCGCGCGCCGGTTGCCCGGTCAACAAAGTCCACGAGTACGCCGCCGATTCCGCCAGGTAGTAGCTCGTGCCACAGCCCACGAAGATCCATTCGCGGCGCTTGTGTCCCTGCGCCAGAATCGAATCAATCACCGTGCTGGCGCTCAACTCCTCGAGCACTTGCTGCCACACGGTGCCCTCGGAGAGGATTTCCCTCCAGGTATGAGATTGCGCAGAGGAGCTGAAGTTATTTGTCATGATTTTCTTTCCCGAACACCTTCCTGCCTTGTCGCAGACCTAAACAAGCCGCACTTCCACATCGGCATCTTTAAGCGCCTTCCAATCGTTCCTCGGAATGTTCTTGTCGGTAATGGTTTCATGCACGGCCGACGTTGGCATAATCAGCGACAAACTGCGCTGGCCAAATTTGCTCGAGTCGCACACCACCACCGTTCGTCTCGCCGATTCTGCCATTGCCCGATTCACTCGCGCCTCCAGCAGATTCGGCGTAGTCAGTCCGTAGCGCACATCAAATCCATCCACGGCCAGAAACAATAAATCGGCATTCACTTTTCGTAAAGTTTCTTCCGCCAGCGGCCCGACCACCGAAAAAGAGTTCTTGCGCAGCACCCCGCCGGTCAAAATCACCTCGACCGGCGAGTCCGCCAGTTCCGCTGCAATATTTGTCGCGTTGGTGATAATCGTCAAGCTCTTGAACGCGCGGCACGCCCTGGCGATCGCCATCGTGGTGGTGCCGGAATCCAGGATGATCACCTGCCCCTGCCGGATCATCTGCGCCGCAGCCGCCGCGATGCGCATCTTTTCCGGCCGGTGCATCCGCTCCTTCTCGCCCAGCGTGCGATCCTTCAGTGCCCCAATCTTCAGTGGCAGTGCGCCTCCATGCGTCCTGTCCAGTTGGCCGTCGTGGTGCAGTGACTCCAGATCTTTGCGAATGGTGATCAGCGAGGTGCGAAACCGTTTCGCCAGGTCCTTCACCAACACCCGCCCGTCGGAGTGCAGCAGTTCCAATATCTCTCGCCGCCGTTCTTCGCTCAGCATTGAAACGCTCATCTCCCGCAATTCTGCAAACGTCAACGCCCTTGGCACCTTATCATGTGCAAGCCGCTTTCATTCCACACGCGTAGGCGTAGTTGTCGATGACTTCCAGAATCCAGCTGTGAATGAGTTTCACCGGATCATTCAACAGTTTCTCCGCCCGGATCTCTTCCCACTGTTTCGGCAAATATTGGCTCAACAACGACAGTGGTGCGGGATACTCTGCCAGATTTCCGAGGAGCCTCTGAAGGGCTTGCTGAACGGCCGGTTGCGGCCAGTAATACCGCGAGCGGTCGCTATAGCTGTATTTCCTTGCAAAATGCAACGCCGCTGCATCCCCATGGTAATAACTTTTCCAGTGACTGGGGTCCGCGACCATCGCATGATCAAGCGCCTCGCGCACCCCCGAGCGTGTAATCCCTTTCCGCCCGCCGAGCCATTCCTCTTCGACCATGGCCAAGGCAAACACGGCTTCGCGAAATGCAAATGTAAACCAAGGCCCCACCTTCAGGATCGCGAAGTGGTCCTTGACCATTTCACGCAGCCCTTCGGCCGATTGATAGTCCGTCGAGTGCGCCTCGAAAACACCCTGCCAGTTCTTTTCGCCAAATGCTGCCAGACCTGCCGCTTTCTCGTGATCGTAGGCGAACACGCTGCTGTCGCCAAACTCCACGCCAGGCTGCACAACCACTGCCACCACCCGTTCCCACGCTTTTTCCAGGTTCATCGCCCGGAACGCATCTTGCGCCGTCCGCAGCGTTCGCGCCAGGTCCTGCGGCCGCGTTGTCTCCGGCGCCGCAGTATCCAATTGCTCGCCTCCGGGAATAGGGACCTCCGTCCCGATCACATACAATGGCGCAGGTGAATCACGCTGCATTTCACGGTGTGCCTGTTCAGCCACGGCGCACAATTCCGCGGCGCGCGTGCTGACGATTTCATCCGCCAGCGATTTGTTCTTCTCCACCGGATCTCCGACCAGATGCATACTCGCATCCAGGTGAATCTTCGAATAGCCCGCGCGCACGCAATCGCGCACCAACTCACGCGCCTTCGCCATCGCCTTCTCCGGCGATTCAGCTCGCCATACATGCGGGCCGAGATGGTCGCCACCCAGCACGATTCGCTCGGCGGGAAAATTCATCTGCGCTGCAACTTGGCGCACAAACGTCGCAAAGCTTGCGGGATTCTGGCCCGTATACCCGCCAAACTGATTCACCTGATTTGAACTCGACTCAATCAGCAGCAGCACATTGTCCCGCAACGCCTGCAACATTCCGGCTTCCAGCACATAGCGATTTGGCGAACAGATGGAATACACACCAACCGCTTGCCCATGCCGGTTCTCTTTTAGCGCCCGCGAGAGTTGCTGCGTCGCGTTGGTGTTGTCCGTCCCAGGTTTAGCCTGCATGGCAGTCGTCCACTGTGTCAGCGCTTCTCCGAGTGCGTTTCTTCATCCAGAATCACGGTTGGGCCCGTTGCTTCACGTTCTCTATGTTTCGGCACTCCCTCGCTATGCAACCAATCTTCCAGTGCCCTCAGGACAAAACCGCAACGCCGTCTTTTCCTGTGGCCCGTCCGCAAAGCACCCCCGAGAAATTAACTCCGGCTTCGGCCGCCAGCTCCAGCGCATACTGAAACGCCTCGTTGCGCACTCCCTGCGACAAGTAAATAAATGGCACGCGCGCATCTTCTGCCGCTGATAGTAGTCCATCACCTATTCTCGAGTGTAGAGAATTTCTTTTCCAGCCGGGCGAACCCGCCACGAAAGCCATGTTCACCGGCACTCCCACCTTCAGGACATCCACTCGGTCCACCCTGGCTTGGAGAACTTAACCATGCTTCGTGCTATGACTTCAGGCTGCACCTGACCGTCCATCCCTCCGGTTATCGCGGCATGCGCCCCTGCACTTGCTTGTCGTAACCGCTCTGCTCGTAGGCCAGCAGCAGTCCCGCGGATTTTGCTCTTTGCTTCGCCGCAGGCCGCCCCTATTCCGGGTCCAGCAGGATCGCGCTTGCATGCGGCGTCCGGATGCGGCTCACCGCTTCTTTGAAAGTCACCAGCATCTCAGCTGGCACACTCCACGCCCATTGCTTTGGCGAACAAGCTCCGCATCGCGACGCGCTGCGAGCACTCCTCGTGAGTCTGCGACCGCTTCCAGTCCTTTCCTTTTTTCACAGGTGATTCCCGTTGTCATTGTTTCCTTAATTCGGTTTCACAACCCAGATAACGGCGCCCCGCTCCATCGTAGGCAGTGTGAATTCCACTTGATCGCCATGGCGCGTTCCACGCAATACTTGTTTTTCGCCCAGAAACGGTAGATACGCCAGCGATGCTCCCATCTCAGCGGGGATCTTCACGCGAATTCCGCTCACGGGGGAGGGAACTGCCACTTGGCTCGGAACCAGCCCGGCAAAATTGGCTAGGTAGGCGTGTGGCGTGCCGTCGACTCGCGCGAAATTGGTAGCCACCGTTGCGGGTGCCTCGATCTCAATCTCATTCTTTATCATCATCGCCTTCAGCAGTTTCTCGGGCGTGTCCCTTGCCGCATCAGCGATGTCTGTCTGCGCTACGCCGTAGTAGGCCTTCGCCGGGTCCGCCACATACTGCACTATTTTTGGGCTCGTGCTAAGCCCTGTCGCATTTCTTCCCAGAATCAGCAAGCGTCCGCCATTTTCGCTGTACCGCCTCAGATCGTTATTCTCCACCTCGCTCAACACGCTCACGTCGGGAAGCACGAGCACTTGCCCGCGAAATTGCCCCAGGGTTCTCGGCGTAACCACTTGAAACTCCCGATGAGCTTGAATCAGCAAAAGCACCGCTCCGCGGTAAGACGGCAGATACTCCTTCACATCATAATCACGGCTCTTCGGCGAAAAATACACGCCCACAGGATTCATCGCCACATGCGGGTCGTAAAACGTCTTCTCATTCCTCGCAATCCATTCAAAAATCTGCGTCCGTGTCGCCGGATCATTCGATCCTGCCATCGAGTGTCCAGGTGCGTCCCAGAAATTCGCCCCGGCCATCACCTCAGACATCGCCAGGTTCTTCATTGGCTCGCGAGGACCAACTCCCTTGTCTCCGTCCCAGGAGTAGTTCAGTATCCACGTCGCTTTCCCTTGCGCGAACCCGCGAAACGTCAGCATTCCTACCTGATACATGAACCAGTCAAACTGCGTCCGCGACGACGCCATGTGTTCCCCGTTGCCAAACTCGTACTCGTGCGCAACTGCATCCACCACGTCGTACATTTCGTAGACATCGGCGCCCACTCGCGTCGCTTCCTCTTCGATCCCCGGATAAATCTCCGGAATCACCATGATGTTCGCGTTCACGCTGCGCGCATTTGTCCGTATGTCCCGCATGAATTCCGTCAACGTCACGATCCGGAAATCGATCCACTTCCGAAAATTCCCGTCCTGAAAGTCGCCAAGCTTCAGGTCCTTCTTAGCATCAAGGCCGGTCTGTTCCTTGAACGCCGCAACCGTCGCGTCATCAAAGCTCGCCCAGGTATCTTCCCACCCGTCAAAGTGCGTCATCCAATATGGAATATCCACATAGATGCCGTCGATCCCCGTGCCTGCGATCTGTCGCACGCGTTCCATATACCCCTTCCGCCAGTCTTTCGCGTACGGACTGATCCAAACATCTTCATCCCCCTTCCGGATCCAGAATGCTGCGCCGCCCGTAAACACAGCCGGCTCGCCGGTAAGCTTTCTCTGCACCCACTCCGGGTGATCCTTCATCACCGTGTGCGCAGACTTGTCTGCGTTCGCCGTGATGCACTCCGTTCCCGCAATATACACAAACGCCTTGTTTCCGGCCGCGTGCGCCACTTCCGCAATGCTCTGTATCGCTTTCAGTTTTTCCGTGGGGTCCAGGTAACTTTCGTATCGCCCAGGGATGTCATTGTCCACTTCAATTCCGAACACATGGCCTTTTCGTGCATCACGAACGATCGCCTCCGCGTTGTCGATCTTCAATCCATACGCGCCGATTCGCACGTAGTGCGTCCAGTCCCCGCTCGCTTGGTTCTCAGCCACCTGGCCAGGCAACAACGCTGCAATAAGTAGCAGCCCGCCCACGGCTCCAGCAAAGCTGATTGCTCCCAATCTCCTGCGCGCGTTTATGGCCGAGGCACTCACTATTCCAGCCCTCCGGTTTCATCCGAAACATTCAACCCATTGGTTGGCCGCAACGTCAAGCTGCCGTCTGCATTCAATTTCTGTTGGCACGCCCAGCCAACTGGATAGCGTTGTCCTTTTACTTCCAACTCCGCTTTTAGACGCAGCCCTCGCCATGACGTCCCCTTAGGCAACGCAAATTGCGCTTGCCGCACTCGCCCCGGCAACGGATATCCCGCATCAAGCGAACCTGCGCAGAGCGCCTGACCCGATTCCGATGCTATCGTCACACGCAACACTCCAGGCACTCCGGCAATCCCATCGTTTACGAATCCGATGATCAAGCCCGGCTCGCCGCGTTCTTCATACGTCCAAATCCACGACGGCCTCACTCGGTACCCCATCGACTTCGCCAGACTGTCCAGTGCCATCGGATGAGCCGCGTAATATGCTTCCAATCCGGCGGCGGAAATCCGGTGCCAATTCCACAGCGAAAAATAGTTGGCCCCGACGTCATGCGCATGCCACACCACATTATCCGAATACGTCACACCTTCATCCAGGCGCAGGCTCTTCGCCGAACCATCCGATATCCCCACTTCAACGCACGCCGCCGTCCATGCGGGCCGGTTGCTCAGCTCCTCGATTTGCTCATTTTCAATGAAGATTGTGTCCGTCCTCAGCCAGTTGCCACCGCGAACGGTGCGGTCCACCAGCTCGGAATTTCCCACTTTGCTGAAATCTGGCTGCGTGTTGGTCAGTAGCGGCGTTTTTTTCCACTGCGCCTTCTGCCAGTCGTACATTTTGACGAAAATGTTTTCCGCCGTCGTGTAATCCGGATATGGATTCTTCTCCAGTGGCCAGGTGTGTCCCTCTCCCCAGAATCCGTACATGCATGTGTCCACGTACTCGACGTCTGTGTTCCCGTCGTATTCCGCGGCCAGCAGCCCCACCAACTCCTGAAAGGCCGACTGAAAGTAGGAATCGTCGCATCGCGGCTCTTCACGCTCGCGTTTCTGCCACGCCCCCAACTTCACCATCGGCACTTTCTCCCGCACGAACTCGGGAAGCGCATAACCGGGAATGTCCGGGTTGCTGATCATGATGCGGAAGCCGATACGCTTTTTGTACTGCCGGGCCAGGCCGAACGACGTCTTCCAGAGTTCACTAAGCTCAAGCCGTCCTGGCTTTGTCTGCACATCCTTCCAGTTCACTCGTACGTAGAGTTTCGTGCCCAGCGGAAACTTGGCCAGCGCTTCCAGTGCGGAGTCTTGACTCTGCCCGGCTGCTTTCTGCAAGCCAACCTCGTCGCAGAGGTATGTCACCATCCCCATTCCATAGTTCGGGACAACTTCTGTCGACGGCGTAAGCGCCATGACCACGTTCCAGCTGGGATACAAATCGGCGGGGAACGGGCCTTGATTCAGCCGATTCTGCACGACTGGGCCGGCGCCAAAATCGTATTTGTCGAAATTGTGTGGCGGAACGTATGCGGTCGCAGTCCCCACCAATCCCGCCTTCATGAAGTCGCGCCGCCGCATTTTGGTCGCCTGCCTTTTAGAACTGGAATCGCAAACCAAACTGCGTGTGACGTGGAGTGCTTCCGGGAGCGGTGGAGGTGACCTCTCCAAATGTCGCGCTGCCAACCCCGAGATCCGGGAACGCAAATCGTTCTGTGTTCGTGAAGTTGAAAAATTCGCCGCGGAACTGCAGCAGCATGTCCTCACGAATCTTGAATTCCTTCAGGAACGATAGGTCCATATTGTGAATGCTGTCGCCCCGCAGAACGGAGAAATAGCGCGGCGCATTCCCGGGAACCTGATCTCCAGGATCGGCAAAGCAGGCGTCATTGAAGACGGAAGGATTGCCTACCCCATTCAACGCGTTTGCCGCCGCCTGGTGATAGCTGATTCCCGAACGTAACACCGGGCACACGACGTCGGGCCGCTGATTCCCATCCACCAGGCGGGGCTGCGACATGCCAATTGGCAGCGGCTGGCCTGATTGATAGGTGACAATCGTCGAGACTTGCCACCCGCCGACGATCCCGTCAAGGATGCGGTTCATGTCGCTGCCAATCCACCGGCCCCTTCCTACCGGTAATTGGAAAATCGCCGCCAGCACGAGCCGTTGCGATGCATCATTCGCGCTGATCGCCCATTCTCTTTTCAAGTGATCCAGTTGCTGAGGATTGCCGAGGTTCAAACCGCCCACGAACGCGTTGAATCCAACGGAAGAATCATCGGTGGCCTTGGAGAAAGTGTAGTTGCCTTCCAGACTGAAGTAGTGGCTCATGCGTTTCTGGAAACGCACCTGCAGCGAGTTGTACCAGGAATCCGCGCCGAAGTTTGGCAGCCCCTGGAACGTTCCGTTGAATTGCGGATACGGCCGCAGCAAATTGATTAGTGGCACAGTCGATTGGCTGTACGCCGATGCCGGTTCATTGAACATCCCGCCCGGCTGTTGGAAAAACGGCAGGAACGGATTGGGCACCGGGTTTTGCAAGTATGTGCTCACGCAGCTATTCGCATCGCAATTGGGATCCAGCGCGTGCTGCTGTGCGGAGATCTGGGACAGCAAGTCCGACGAAATATAGTCGCGATTTCGTGTGCTGGAATATCCGCCCCACGGCAGGTGCGTGCTGCGATTCGCGGAATAATCCACTCCGATGGTCACTTCGCCGGCAAACAAATGTTGCACGCCCACGTTCCACTGGTAGATATCGGCATTGCGAGCCTGTTCGGTGCCAAGATTGTTGCCATTGTCGTAGCCCCACATGGCCAACTTGCCGTACGCCGTTCCCTGCGGTTGCGACAGCCCGTTCGGAAACGGGTTGGAAAGCGTGGCGTATTGTGTTTGATAGTTGTCCAGGGTAAACAGCACTGGGTCAGTCCCACTGAAGGCCGTCCCAGGATACTGGTAGTTGGTCGCAGGGCTCAGCCCATAATAAATACCGGCACCGCCTCGGATTACAGTCCTGGGGGTCAGCGAAAACGCAAATCCCGCGCGCGGCGCAAAGTTGTTGCGATCGGTCGGGACGCTTCGTCCCAATCCGCCTTGATTCACGAACAGTGTCGTGCCCTTCAACTCCGTGGGCGTCGGCGTCAGATTTACTCCTTGCGGCAGCACCACGGAAATGCCGGTGTCTCCCGTGAAATCACTGAACTGTTGGTGATTGAAGCGCTCCGTGTACGGCGAACTCCACTCGTAGCGCAGTCCCAGGTTGATCGTGAGTCTCGAGCTGACCTTCCAGTCGTCCTGCACATAAAATGCCGTCTCCATCGATTTGTCTGCCACTGTCGGCAGAATATTGATGTAGCTCGAACTTCCCGCCGCTCCATATCCCAGCAACAGGCTTGCGAACGAATTGCCTTCCGTCGGGCTCGTGCCGCCCACTACCGATGCGGTCATCGATTCGGGGAAGGAGAAATAGCCCGTCGGGTAGTTGGGCTGCCAGAAATTGTTGAAAAATAGTCTTTGTTCAAAGCCGAACTTGAAGGTATGCCGGCCCCTGACCAGCGAAATGGACGAAGAGTAGCTATACAGCGTGTGCGCAAAATTCGTGTCGGTGCAGCACTGCGTGTACATCGAGAGCCATCCGTTCGTCGAATCCAGCGCGATGGTTGGCATGCGGTCCAGCCCGTTTGCGCCACCCAGGATGGAGGGGAATCCCACACTCTCGAGCGTCAAGTCTTGTCCACCCGCGGTCTTGAATGAGGTGTGCACCGGCGCCACCACGCGATCCACTGCAAAACGGTTGGTCCACAGCGTGGTTGGGGTCAGCGACCAGTTGTATTCCAAACCGATGTTCTTGACGTTGGTTGAAGATGTGAACCCATCATTAAAGTCCGCGCTCCCCAGCACAAACGGAACATTGTACTCCCCGTGCAGCTGGCTATATCGCGCTGCCAGCATCTGGTTTTGGCTGAAATTGTGATCGATCTTCACGTCAAACTGGTAGCCCGGCGCATTCGTCAGCACCGATGTCCGGAAATTGTTCAGACCAAATTGATCGGCCTGCACATTTGGTTCCGGATAGAGTTTCAGTAGCGCCTGGCCAATCGGATTGATCAGCGACGGGTCGATTACATTGTTGGAGAACTGCGCCCGCGTTGGCGTGCATCCTGTGGCTGGCGGCGGGTTTGGCACGCACGTCAATTGGAAAGGATTGTAAATAGTTTGCTGCACCGGATTGCCGGTATCGGGATCCGCCGTCATCGTATTGGTGAAGATGCCATTCCGTTCGTCGTCCGTCGGCACTGTGCCATTCATGTTCACCGGGTCGTGTTGCCGCGTCAGCTCCAGATCGATAAAGAAAAACGTCTTTTGTTTCTTGATTGGGCCGCCCACCGAGAAGCCATACTGGTCGCGGATGTGGTCCGGCTTGGGGATATTCTGCGCGTTGTTGAACCAATCGTTCGCATCCAGCGCTGACCTTTGCCCATACCACCAACCGCTCCCGTGAAAATTGTTTGTGCCCGATTTCAGCACCATGTTCACGACTGTGCCGCCATTGTTCCCATATTCCGCGGAGAAGCTGTTGTTCTCCACCTTGAATTCCTGCACAATTTCCACCGACGGCTGGTAGTACACATTCGTGGTTCCGCCTTCGCCCTGTTCCGGCGCGCTGGTCAATGCCCCATCCAGCCGCACTTCCGCCGTTGCGTTCCTCTGCCCGTTGGAAACAAAGTTCGTTCCTGACGGGTACGAATCCTGCGTGCCTGATCCGCTCGTCTCCGTCACTCCTCCCGCCAGGAACACCAGCCCAAACATGCTCCGGTTGATCAGCGGAATATCCTTCACATACTCGTTGGTCACATCCGTGCCAAGCGTCGCGCTTCCCGTATCCAGCAGGGGAGCCTGCTCCGTCACCGTCACCGTCTCGGCCACTCCCCTGGCTGACAGCGTGAAATCCAGCGTGGCTTGCTGGCTCACCGCCAGAATCACTCCTTTGCGTTCCTGAGTGTTCATGTTCGGAGCATCAACGCGAATTGTGTACGTCGAGGGGCGAATCCCCGTGAACACGTACGTGCCGCGTCCGTCCGTGTCATGTGTTGACGAAACATTCGTTCCCTCATCGACCAACGTCACCTTCGCTGCGGGTATCACGCCGCCCGATGAGTCGGTCACCACACCGGTCAACTGCGCCGTATAGGTAGACTGCGCCGCCGCCGTCGCTTCCGTGATCAGGTTTCCAAGTAGAAGAAAAAGGGTTACCCCAAAACGCTTCGCTAACTTCATCCCACACCCCCTTTGAGGTGCTCGAGCCTGAAAAAAACCCCAATTCGCCTGCTTTCGCTTTCTTTCTTTTACTTTCTTTTCTTATCTTTTGTCAAGACCTACAGGACCTCCCCGTTCCGTTGCCACCTGGCAAAAGACCGTGTTGCTCAACCCCTTACACTCGTAGTAGTGTCGCCGCATGGCCAAGAAGCCGAACGCACGCACGAAGGGAGTTCGTACAGCCATGTCTGCCGATCCTGAGGAAAAGAATGCCGCCAATGGCGAGCTGCGCGAGGGCGCAAACGTCGATAAAATCCGGGATATTCTCTTTGGTTCCAATATGCGGGAGTACGAAAAGCGCTTCGCACGCCTCGAGGAGCGCCTTACCAAGTCCTCCGACGCGCTCCGTGAAGATCTGAAGAAACGCTTCGATTCTCTCGAGTCCTATGTTCGCGAAGAGATGGAATCTCTCGGCCAGCGCCTGAAAACCGAAAAGTCCGAGCGCGGCGAAGCCCTGAAGGAACTTACTCGCGAGTCACGCGACAACTCCAAAGCGCTCGAAAAAAAGCTCTCACAGCTCGAAGACCAGGTTGCCAGCGTTCAGGGCGACCTGCGCTCTCGCATCCTGGAACAGTCCAAGACACTTGGCAATCAAATCCAGAAGTCCAAGGAGGAGCTGGAAGCTTCCCTCGAGAGTGAAGCCGAAACACTCCGCAACGACAAGACCGATCGCGCCATGCTCGCTGATCTCTTCAATGAACTCGCTCTGCGTCTCAAGGACGAATTGGAGTTGCCGGAAAAGTAGGCTTTTCCCTGCGGCCTTGTCCCGGCCCATCGGAATTGTTCTTGTCGAATGACGATGGCTGACGCTTCCACAAAACGTGTTCCTCAGGACCAGCCGGGCGACTCTTCGGCCAACGGCACAGGCTCTCTTGAGGAACTGCGCCACCTTATCCTCGCTCCCGAACAGGAAGCCCTGGAGCGCCTGCATCATCGTGTTGCCAATCCTCGAGCACGCACCGAGGATGTCAGCTCGGTCGTCGCCGAAGCCATTCAACTTCGCCGCGAGCAGGGAGGTAGCGACGCACTCAGCGAAGCACTCGCTCCCACCATCGAAACCGCGGTGCGCGAATCCGTTCGCAAGGATCCCAGCACTCTCGCCGATGCGCTTTTTCCGGTGATGGGTCCCGCCATCCGTCGCTCCATCCTGGAAACCCTTCGTTCTTTCCTCGATTCCTTCAATCAAATCATGGACCAGAGCCTCTCCCTGCAGGGTCTCACGTGGCGTCTGGAGGCAGTTCGCACCGGCCGTACCTTCACCGAAGTGGTTCTGCTGCACAGCCTCGTTTTTCGTGTCGAACAGGTTTTCCTGATCCACAAGAAAACCGGATTGTCCCTCGGCCACGCCGTTGCTCCCAGCGTTGCTATGCAAGATCCCAGCCTGGTCTCTGGAATGCTCTCCGCCATTCAGGATTTCGTGCGTGACTCATTTCACTCCGGGCCGGGTGAGGGCATTGAGCGCCTCAATGTTGGCGATCTTGATGTCTGGGTTGAAGCCGGCCCTTACGCCATTCTTGCCTGCGTGATTCGTGGCATTGCGCCGCGCGCACTTCGCGATACCATGGCCGAAGTCCTCGAAAATATTCATCGCGAGTATTCCGCGCAGCTCGATCGCTTCACTGGAGACAGCGCTCCCTTCTCTGCGGTCAACAAGGAACTCTCTCGCTGCCTCGAATACAAGTACAAAGAGAGCGCGAGCCGCAAGGGCTACGGCTACGTCTGGGCCGCGGGCGGTATGCTGCTTCTCCTTGTCGGCGGGTTTCTTGGCTGGCGCTGGTGGCAATATCACCGCTGGAACGACCTGGTCGACACCCTCCGTGAGCAACCCGGCCTCGTCATCACTTCCTTCGCTCGCGAACACGGACGCTTTTCGATCCGCGGCCTCCGCGATCCCCTCGCGCCGGACCCTCGCCAGTTCGTAACGCAGGCTGGCCTCGATCCCGCCAAATCCGAATTCCACTGGGGCGCCTACTATGCTCTCGACGACGCCATCCTCCAGCTGCGTGCCACCCAACTTCTCGCCCCTCCGCAAGATGTCACCCTAAATGTGAAAGACGGCATTTTGCACCTTGCCGGTCAACCTTCTGCTTCCTGGCTTAAGGATCTCCGCACCCGCGCGCTGCTTGTTCCCGGACTTCGTTCGGTGGACTTCGGTCGATTCACTCCGGAACAAATGGTTTTCGACCAAGCGAAAAGCGATGCCCAGGGCGTTATTGTAAAATTCCCTGTGGGTACGGCCGCCCTCTCCGCCGCCGAGCGCTCGAATCTGCTCAACCTGATTCCCAAACTAACATCGCTGCAGAATTCTGCGGTAGCGCT
>Ga0210387_10001620_pt1 | contig 17028 bp, 10 predicted proteins | sample IncBWC7OmetaG_FD_160108 | JGI IMG/M metagenome (GOLD analysis project Ga0210387, IMG submission 160108) | Forest soil microbial communities from Barre Woods Harvard Forest LTER site, Petersham, Massachusetts, United States - Inc-BW-C-7-O ...
GCAAGCCTTCCGCGAGGTAGGCGACCGGCGGGGCGAAGCCTCCACACTTAACAATCTGGGAGATGTTCTGACCGACCGTGGTGAGCTGGCAGCGGCGAAACAAAGATTCGAAGAAGCGATGTCAGTCCAGCAGCAGATCGGTTACCGGCGCGGCCGCGGGTTTTCGCTCGATGGCATTGCCGAGGTTTTGTTGCTCCAGGATCATTTGGTGGAAGCGCGGGCTGCCGCGGTCGAGGCCATCGCTCTCCGCAAGGAACTGAAGGACGAGAGTGCTACCGCAGAGAGCCAGGTGCAGTTGGCAAAAATTGCGATCGAGCAGGGCAGTGCTGCCGAAGCCGAGGGACTGGCGCGCACTGCGGCTGAAGAATTCGACCGGCAGAAGGCGGCGGACAATGGGTGCTCGTCTAACGCGATTCTCGGTCGAGCACTGCTGGCGCAGGGGAAACTCAAGGAAGCGCAGGCTGCGACCGATCTTGCCCTGACTCTATGCCAGAAAGGTCAAGATCGAGGAGCGAAATTCCAGGCGACGATGGCGAGTGCTGCGGTAAAGTTCAAAGCTGGTGGAGCGATCGAAGCCCTGAATATGCTGGAAGGCGTGCACGCCGAAGCCGCTCGCATCGGTTATGTTGCGTACGAATTGAAGAGCCGTCTTCTGATCGGGGAGATCGAGGTCGGTTCCGCTAGAAAAGGATCAGGCCGGCTGCGACTGGAAGCGCTCCAGAAAGATTCGCAGAGTAAGAATTTTGGCCTGATTGCGCGCGAGGCGCGGACTGGGCTGGAGACCGGCTCTCTCAGTTTTTGAGAATGCTCTGGGTTTTTGAGAATCACGGGCCAGGAACCACACACGCTTAACGCCGACCCCGGGAAGACATTTCCATGGACGCTGAACGCTGGAAACGCGTTGACGACTTGCTGCAGGCGGCGCTGGCTCTGCCGCCCGCGCGTCGCGACGATTTTCTGCGCCAGGCCTGCGGCTCAGACGCCGAACTAATGCAGGAAGTGAAGTCTTTGCTGACTTCCCACGGCAAAGCCGGAGACTTCTTGCAAACGCCGGCCATCAATCTGGCGGCTCGGACGATCACCATCACAGGCGCACAGGAATCTGGCGGTTCGGTCGTAGGGCAGGTCTTCTCCCACTATCGCGTTGAGGAGATTCTGGGCCGGGGCGGCATGGGCGTGGTCTATAAAGCTGAAGACACGCGCCTGCACCGTTTCGTCGCCCTCAAGTTTTTGCCGGACAATGTGGCCCGGGATCCGCACGCTCTGGCTCGCTTTCAGCGCGAGGCGCAGGCTGCTTCGGCTTTGAACCATCCCAACATCTGCACCATTCACGACATTGGCGAGCAGAACGGGCGAGCTTTCATCGCGATGGAGCTTCTGGAGGGAGCGACGCTAAAGAGCCGCATCTCGGCGCGGCCGTTAGAACTGGAAACCTTATTGTCGCTGGCCATAGAGATTGCGGATGCGCTCGATTCGGCGCACGCCAAAGGTATTGTGCATCGCGACATCAAGCCGGCAAATATTTTCGTGACGACGCGCGGACACGCCAAAATTCTGGACTTCGGCCTGGCCAAGGTCACCGGAAAGCGGAGCGGCTCGGGGGAAGAAGCGACCAAGGCGACGATTGGATCCGAGGAGCACCTGACGAATCCGGGCACTGCCCTCGGCACGGTCGCCTATATGTCGCCGGAGCAAGTGCGGGGAAAAGAACTCGACGCCCGCACCGATCTGTTTTCCTTTGGCGCCGTGCTCTATGAGATGGCGACTGGAGCGCTTCCATTCCGCGGCGACACTTCGGCCATGATGTCGGAGTCGATCCTGAACCGGGATCCCGTGCCGCCGGTGCGATTGAATCCCGACACGCCGCCCAAGCTGGAAGACATCATCCACAAGGCCCTGGAGAAAGACAAGGACCTGCGCTACCAGCACGCGTCGGAAATGCGTAGCGACCTGCAACGGTTGAAGCGGGACACGACTTCCGGCACCTCGCCGGCGGCAGTATCCGGGCGCAGCTCGGGAATCAGCGCCATCACCAAGCAGCATAAAACCGGCGTCGCCTTCAGCGCAGTGATCGGCCTGGCGGTGCTGGCGGCGGCCGGATTCGGCTTGTACTCGCTGCTCACCCGCGCCGCCCCGCAACCCTTTCACACCTTCACCATCACGCAGATCACCAACACGGGCAAGTCGCTGGCGGCTGCCATCTCGCCGGATGGCAAGTACATCCTGAACGTGCAGAATGAGAACGGGCTGGAGAGCCTGTGGCTGCGCAACGTTGCCACTGGCAGCGACACACAGATTATCGGCCCGTCAGCCAACCGTCGCAGGAACCCCAGTTTTTCGCCGGATGGTAATTACGTTTACTTCGTCCAGAATTCTGGGGCTGGTCCGGAGTTGTACCGCATGCCGGTGCTGGGCGGCGCGGTGCAGTTGCTTGCCAAGGACATCGACAGCTCTATAACGTTTTCTCCCGATGGGCGGCAGGTCGCCTATATCTGCGGCAACAACCCGGTTTTTGGAGTATTCCAGCTGATCGCGACCAACCTCGACGGCAGTAATCCCACCGTCCTGCTCAACGAAAAGGTCGCGAACGGAGACAACAATAATTTTCCCCGATACACGGCTTGGTCACCCGACGGCAAGGAAATCTTTCTCGCGCACGGTACTTTCGGCGACACAGAAGTCCTCAAGGCTTTCGACCTCGGCACCCGACGCATCGCCACCGTGGCGAGATTTCCCAAGACGCTTCTCTATCAACTGGCGTCGCTGCCGGAAACCGACAAACTTATCGCCGCATATTCGGTCAAAGGACCGAACCCGGGCCGCAGGCAGGTTGGTGTGATCTCGAGCACTGGCGGGAAACTCCAGCCGGTTACGCGCGACACCAATAGCTATTCGGGTTTGACCATGTCAGCCGACGGTAAGACCGCTGCTACCATCCAGGTGAAGACCACGCGGACGCTGGATATTATGCCAGCGGCTGGCTTGAGCGGTAAGGCCCAGCCGCTCTCTCAGATCGAGAACGCAGACACTTTCGACTGGACACCGGACGGAAATCTTCTCGTCACCGATGGCTCCAAACTGTTGCAGGTGAAGCCCGATGGCTCGAAGCTGAGCGAACTGATCAGCGATCCGAATGCGGCGGTAGTAAATCTGAGGCGGTGCTCGAACTCATATTTAGTCAACTGGGCTTTTCACGCGGGAAAAGACGGGATGGCCATCTGGAGAGTGAATCCTGATGGTTCCAATCCGGAAGAAATCGGCAAGGGAAATTCCAACACTTCTCCCGCCTGCTCGCCCGACCACAAATGGGTCTACTACCTCGATACTCTTCTGACCTGGATGCGCGTGCCGGCAGACGGCAGCGGTCCGCCAGAAGTAATTGCCGGAACCAGCATCCCGCACATGTACGAGTACCTGGGAAATATCGACTTTTCGCCGGATGGCAGAAGGTTGATGGTCGTCGCCATGACTGAGGACCAGGGGACACGCGCCACTCGCATGAATCTTGTGCTCGTCAGCCTGGATGCTACTTCAGGTTCTACGCAGAAAGTGATCGACCCCGATCCGCGAATGTCGGCTGGCATGATGGCCAGCACGATTTACACTGGCGGACCAAAGTTTAGTCCCGACGGTAAAGCGATCGCCTACGACATTCTGGAAAAGGGAATCGGTAATCTCTGGCTGCAGCCGCTCGATGGCTCGCCCGGCCGCCAGATCACCAACTTTACCTCGGGGACCATTAATTCATTCCGCTGGTCGCCTGATGGCAAGTCTCTCGGAGTCACGCGAACCCACGACACGTCGGATGTCGTGGTCCTGCGGGAGACCAACGAGTAGGTTTGCGAACGTTGCGGGTCGGTCCAGCGACGGCTCAGAGTTTGTTCAGACCATCCAAGGCGGCGACTTTGTACGCCTCCGCCAGAGTGGGATAGTTGAATACCGCATCGCGAAAATATTCAATGGTCGCATTCAACGCCAGCACGACCTGGCCGATGTGAACGATTTCCGCAGCGCGGTCGCCAATCACGTGCACTCCCAGCAGTTTGAGCGAGTCCGGATCGAAGATGAGTTTCAGCATGCCCTGCTCGTCCCCGAGCATCTGTCCCTTGGCCAGTTCCGCGTAGCGCGCCAGTCCGACTTCGTAGGGAACCTTTTTCTCGGTCAATTGTTCTTCGGTATAGCCGACCATGGAGATTTCAGGGATGGTGTAGATGCCATAAGGAATAAGGTTAGCGGGCATCTTGCCGGGAGTTCCGAACATGTGGCAACTGGCGAGCCGGCCCTGCTCCATCGCGGTGCTGGCAAGTGCAGGAAATCCGATGACGTCTCCCGCCGCATAAATGTGAGGCACAGAAGTTTGGAAATTTTCATTGACCAGAAGTTTTCCGCGCCCGTCGGACGCGATCCTTGCCGCCTCCATGTTGAGCAGGTCGCTGTTGGCTTGCCGCCCGATGGCGTAGAGCAGTCCCTGACCGTGAACGCTCTTGCCGCTTTCCAGTTTGGCGAACACGCGATCCCGGGCATCATCGAATCCGACCGAGATCACTTTTTCCCCGAGGCGGAAAACGGTGCCGAGCTGCCGCAACTGAAAGCAGAGACTCTCGACGATCTCCCGGTCCACAAAATCGAGCAGGGTCGGGCGCTGATCGAGCAGTGTTACTTTGACTCCTAGCGCGGCAAACATCGACGCGTATTCCAGCCCGATAATTCCCGCTCCGACCACCACCAGGTCGCGCGGCACTTCCTCCAGGCAGTGAACCTGATCGGAATCGAAGATGCGTTTGCCGTCGATAGGGATGTCGGCGCTGTGCGCCGGGCGCGTCCCGCAGGCGATCATGATGTGCTGCCCGCGAATCAATTGCGAGCCGTCCTCGGTCTTGACTTCGATCGAATGCGGGTCGAGGAAGCGCGCGTCGCCTTCGAACGTCGCGACGTGGTTACGGCGAAGCTGGGCTTTGATGACTTCCACTTCGCGCAGCATGACCGATTGCGCGCGGAACGTCAGGTCTGACATGGCAATGCGGTCTTTGAGGACGTACCCGCGCCCGTAAAACGTGCGCTGGCGGAAACCGCTCAGGTACAGAACGGCTTCACGCAGCGTCTTGCTCGGAATCGTCCCGGTGTGAACGCAGACGCCGCCGATTGTGCGCTTCCGGTCGATAATGGCGACCTTCTTGCGCATCTTGGCAGCGCAAATGGCTGACTTCTGGCCCGCCGGCCCGCTGCCAATCACTACCAGGTCATATTCGTTAGCTTCCATGATTGTGCTTCCAAAAGTGATCGAAGAAATTACGGCAGTCTCAGGAATTGGGCCCAAACCCTATCCCGGACATTTTCGATGTCAGAGAAACTATCATTATCTGATCGGCAACAGAAGCGGATTAGGGATTTGTAACAATCTATTAGCAATCCGCTCCCGTTTTGATTCGTCTCCTGTTTCGCATCTTATTTCGCACCTTACTTCGCATCGCGGACGCAGCGGAATCCCAGTGCGCCCGAACGATCCATGCTGGGAGATGTCAGAAGCAACTTGCCATGCTCACTCGAGCGGTAGGCTTGGGGAAAATACCAGATCGAGCCCTGCGGTTGATAGTAGCTGCCGCCGCGGAGGATGGCGGCGCGCGTGTGCTCATCGACGAATTCTTCGGTCCACTGCCAGACGTTGCCGACCATGTCCATCACTCTGAACGGGCTCGTGCCTTTGAGATGCGCATCGACTGAGTCAGGCCCGCGCATCGTGCGCGATTTGTCGGGCACAGGAACTGCGGATGAGTCCCACTCATTGCCCCACGGGTAAACGCGACTGTCCGTGCCCTCCGCGGCATACTGCCATTCCCACTCATGCGGCAACCGTTTCCCGGCCCAAGCCGCATAGGCGCGCGCATCTTCGAGCGAGACCCAGGTTACCGGACGGTTGTCCCATCCCGCGGGATAGGTCCCACTGTTCCAGTCACGCAGAAAATTCAGGTCGTCTTTCGGGTGGTAGTGCGTATCGTCGAGGAACTTCTTAAACTCTGCATTGGTCACCGGATACTTGTCGATATAGAAAGAACCGATGTGGAGAGTGTGCCGGTGAAAACGCGCCGGCGAATCCTCCCACGGATATTGCACGTCGACACCAGGGTCGTTGGTGCCCTCGATCTCGATTCCGGAAACCTCGAAAAGAAAATCAGCGGCCGGAATTTCCACCATGCCGGCGGGAGCGCTGGCGGCCGGTTCGGTCGATTTGATCGGAACTATTTGCTGAGGCAGGAATTTCCACTCGTGCGCGTAACTGGCCAGCGGCGTGTTCGTCATCTGTTTCATTTTCACGAGCAAAGCCTGAGTCGCCGAGTCTGGCGCCACACTTGGAGCCGCGTCCGACGCAGGGTTCAAAGAAAGAACGGCGCCGTATCCCTTCGCTTCGATTGGAAAACTCAGCACCGCGTGGCCTGCGCGGATCTCGGGCTTGAGTTCGACGCCGTGATAGACATCGAAATAGCGTGTCCCTGTAGTCGCGGCAACTTCGAACTGATCTCCCTTCACGTCATATTCGTTGCGGTTCACGATCGTCCATAGAGTCTGATCGTGCATTTGATCGCTCAGAGGCCAGCGGCTGGCAAAAACTCCATAGCGCAACATGGGAGCGAGCGGTTCCCAATCGCGGCTCGTCAGGAAGGGAGCGAAGGCGCGCTCGATGGTAGCAACCCGTCGTGTCGCCTCCGCGTCGCGCGGGGTGATTCCGTTCCAGATGCCCCAGATGTTCTCCCAACTTTCCCAGCCCACACCGTTGAAAAATGCGAACTGCAGGTCGCCGGTCTTGTCACGATTCCACCGGTCGGAAATATTCACCATGTGGCGTGGTTCGAGCCATTTGTATTTGTCGATCATCGGCGCGAACGGAAATTGGTATTGGCCCCAGGTCATCACATTCCACGCCAGGGCTTCGTCCGACGGACCGCCCTCGGGTTCAAAGACCAGCGGGTGCCCAGCCTTGTCGGCGGCCAGCGAAAACGCCAAAGGCACGCCGTCCTGTGTGTCGCCGTTGATGCCGTCGGCGCCGATCTCGGCCATGAGGCTGGCAATCTCCTCCGGCCAGGAATGCTCGGGACGGCGCGTGCCCTGGTCCCACATCATCATCGGGAACAGGACGCGCACGCCGCGGCGATGAAAATCTGCGATCATCTTTTTGACACCCTCAACCCCACCCGGCATGCTGCGAATCAGGTCATGCTGGTTGCGATTGTCGATGCCCATGTTCGGATACGTCGGCCAGATGAGCACCGAGTCGATTCCGCCGTAACGCTTTTCAAGGTCGTCCAGATACCGGTCCACCGTGTATTTCCCCGCCACCGGATCGTAAAAGTAGCGGTCCTGCACCATCATCTGCGGCTGCATGAAACTGGACTGTGCCCACTGCAACGCCGGCATCTCATAGCGAGCGCCGTCATAGCCGACACGGATGCGGCGCTCATCGCGCCAGTGGGCGATATCGGTAAGCCACGATTCGTGCTCCGATTGGGTGCAGAGCCTCGAACCGGCTAACCACAGGTCCCTCGCTGAGGATAGACATTCGGGACCCGATATCTGCTGATCGTTGGGAGAAAAACGCGAATCCTGGGCTTGGGCAAAGCCGTGGGCGAAAAAGCTGGCGAAAGAAACGGTGACGAGAAATCGACGCGTTAGGGAGTTCATGGGGTCCCATTCTACAAACTCTTGCGGTGCCTCGACGGTCTTTACCGACCCTCAAAACGTTACTAGCCGTGTAATGGCTTGCGATAGTAGGTCCATTTGTTTCAGTCACTTAAGGGTTATCCCTTAAAGCCAACACCTTCGTGCCAGGCATGGCACTCTCGAGCCATTTACCCAATTCAGGGGCGGACGTACAGTTGTTCTTGAGCAGCACTTGGGGGAGGGCTGATCAACAGACGTCCCACGACTCAAATTGAGTCTGGGGCGTTTTGTTTTGTGCGAAAATCCTTAACCACGAAGGACACAAAGTTTCACGAAGGAAAACTGAGTCCTTTACATTCTTTGTGGTTCCTGCCTTTTCCTTTTCCGCCGCAAGTTCTGTACGCTACCGCTTCTTCGTTTGCATGGTGTAGATTTGTTTGCGACTTCACCTGACCCATGCAGTTCGAGGATCCGTCATGCCGGTCCAGTTTGCGCGTCGTGAATTTCTCGCAGGAATGGTGGCCGTGACCGCTTCGAAGTTCGCATCTGGCTTCGACACAGCCGGTTCGAGTTCTCCCTTCCGCATTTCCATTATCAACGATGAAATCACCCAGGACTTCGGCCATGCCTGCGAGGTGGCGGCGCGCGAATTCGGCATGGGCTGGATCGAACTGCGCGGCATGTGGAATAAGAACATCGTCAATCTCGACGAGAAAGAAGTCGCGGAAGCACGCCGCATTCTCCAGAAGTACCAACTGAAAGTCACCGACATTGCCAGTCCGCTGTTCAAGGCAGATTGGCCGGGCGCTCCAAAATCGAAGGTCAGCGAGAACGGAAGTTTCGGCGCGAACTTCACTCTCGGTCAGCAGGACGAGGTTCTGGAGCGCGCCATCGATTTGGCGAAATCTTTTCAGACGGACCGCGTGCGCTGCTTCGATTTCTGGCGATTGGAAGACCAGGCGCCCTACCGTGCCGCCATCAACGAGAAGCTGCGCGACGCCGCGGCCAAGGCAGAGAAAAAGGGGATCATCCTGGTTCTCGAAAACGAATCGGCGTGCAACACGGCCACCGGAGCCGAGGCTGCCAAAGTGTTGAGTGCGGTCCAGTCTCCCGCGCTCATGCTGAACTGGGACCCGGGCAACGCTGCAGCCACCGGCGAGATTCCTTATCCCGACGGCTACAAGCTTTTGCCGAAGGAACGCATTGGCCACTGCCATTGTAAAGACGTGGTCAAGAAAGGGAATCGTTACGACTGGGCGCCCATGGGCGGAGGCACCATTGACTGGGCCGGTCAATTCAAGGCGCTCAAGCGCGACGGCTACCATTTCGCCACGAGTCTCGAAACCCATTGGCGCGGCGCGGGTACGCCTGAAGCGTCGTCGCGGCAGAGTTGGGCTGGAATGAAGAAACTTCTGCAACAGGCGGACGCATCGTAAAACACAGAGCCGATAGTTAGGAGGGGAAAAATTATGACCGAGCAAAGCAGGCGCACTTTCTTGAAACAGGCGGCGATGGGAACGGCCGCTGTGCTGGCTTATCCGACATCCAGGGCGCTGGGCGCGAACGACCGGATCCGCGTGGGCATGATTGGAGTGGGCGATCGCGGCAACGATCTGCTGGGACAGATTCGCGCCGTACACGGTGTCGAACTCGTTGCCATGGCCGACGTGTATAGCCGCCGGCGCGATCAGGCAAAGGATAAAGTACCCGGCATCCAAACCTTCGACGATCACCGGCGCCTGCTCGACATGAAAGATATCGACGCCGTTATTGTGGCCAGCCCGCTGTTCATTCACACGCGGCACTTTCTGGATACCCTTGCCGCGGGCAAGGATTTGTACTCGGAAAAGACCATGGCCTGGTCGATTCCTGAAATCGATAAATGCCTGGCTGCTGCGAAAGCTTCGAACCGCGTCGTCCAGATCGGCTTGCAGCATCAAAGTTCGGGCGCGCAATTCGACGCGAAGCAGATGATCAAAGATGGATGGGTTGGCAAAGTCACGCAGGTCGAATCGTGGATGAGCCGCAACACTCCCCATGGCAAAGGCCAGTGGGTTCGCCCGGTACCTTCCGACTGCATCGCGCAGAACGTGAACTGGAGCGCGTTTCTCAACGGCCGCCCTGATCGTCCCTTCGATCCCTTCAAGCTGATCAACTGGCGATTGTTCTGGGAGTTTTCCGGAGGCAACTGCGCCGAAAACATGGTGCACCAGATTGCCTGGATCATGGGCGCACTCGATCTGCCGCTGCCGTCGGCGGCCTACATGTCAGGCGGCGTCTTCTCGGAAAAAGATGGACGAGAAGTACCGGACACCATCGCCGTTACCCTCGATTTCCCGAATGACATCGTCGTGACCTGGCAGTCGAGCTTCAGCAATAAGCACTACGACATGTGCGACCGCATTCTCGGCAGCGACGGCACGCTCGAGCATCACTTCGAAGAGGCGATTCAGTACTGGCCGGAGAAAGTGAACCGCCCCAGCGGAGACGAAGCGCGCGGCAAGAGCCACAATCAGGATCACATGGCCAACTGGATCGACTGCGTCCGCAGTCGCGCGGTGCCGAACGCCCCGCCGGAAATTGGCTACCGCTCGGCGATGGCAGTGCACATGTCGAACCTGTCGTACAAGCACAAGAAGCGCATGACGCTGGAAGAAGCGCGGGCCATCGCGCCGGAATTCTAGAGTACTCTCCTGGAATCGTGCGAAGTAATTCAAAAACTGTCATCCTGAGCGAAGCGAAGGACCCGTGCATTCGCCGGCTGCGTTGGTGCTGCAGGCGAGTGCATTGGTCCTTCGCTTCGCTCAGGATGACAGAGCGGGAATGATGAAGTCTCAGGAATCCCTATGATCGGTGCGGTCGATATCGGTGGAACGAAGATCGCGGTCGGCGTCGTTGACGACCACGGCAAAGTGCTTGCCCGTATGCAGGCTCCAACCGATCCGAATCGCTACGACGATGGCGTGCAACTTATCGCTCGCATGTTGCGTGAAACTGCGGCCCAGGCGGGCGTGGAACTCTCCGGTATCGGCATCGGATCCACGGGGCCCGTTGACCCTATGCGTGGCGAGTTTGGTGACGTCGATTTTCTTCCCGGCTGGCGCGGCAAAAGTCCCGTTAAGAACCTCGCAGAGATTTTCAACCTGCGCGTCGCCCTTGAGAATGACGGTGACGCCGCCGCGCTCGCGGAGGCCGGATGGGGCGCAGGCCAGAATCGTTCCCGCCTGATTTACGTAACCGTGGGCACCGGCATTGGCGGAGGCATGGTCTTCGACGGCAAACTTTACCGCGGTGTCGACGGCGCACACCCTGAAGTGGGGCATCATGTTGTCGATCCCGCCGGCCCGGAGTGCTCCTGCGGATTTCGCGGCTGCTGGGAATCGCTGGCCGCCGGTCCGGCCATGGTGGCGTGGCTCGAAGCTCACGCGCCCGCAGACTACGCGCATCTCGAAGGCATCACGGCCAGGAAAATCTGCGAACTGGCGCAGCAGGGAGACGCGGTCGCACTGCAGGCGGTCGAACATGAGGCCTACTATCTCGGTATCGGCCTTGCCAACCTGATCAATCTCTTTACGCCCGACGCCATCGTGCTCAGCGGCAGCGTCATGAAAAGTGCGCCACTTTTTCTCGACCCCATCCACGAGGTGATCCGGCGTGGCTGCAGATTCGTCCCGGCGGAGAAGACGCAACTGACGCTGGCTTCGCTCGGAGACGACACGAACCTGATCGGCGCGGCGCGAGTGTGGCATTACCGCTTCGCGCCGTAGCGCCTGCGTGTCGCCTGCTGTCGAGCGGGCGTCGCCGCCCGCAGTGCCGACATCACGAGAATGCATCACCCTTTGTTTGAACCGCCGACCGCGTGGGCGACGCCAGCGACGGCCGGCGTCTCGCCGGCGCTACAGTTTGCGTCGCCAATCTGATACTGTTTTTAGTCGCGCTCAACTGCTTTTCGCGAAAGGACCAGAACCGCGTGATCGTCGGAGTCCCGAAAGAAAGTTATCCCGGAGAGCGCCGCGTCGCCCTCGTCCCCGTTGTGATTCCCAATCTCGCGAAAGCTGGGATCGAGGTTATCGTGGAAACCGGGGCTGGCGAGCAGGCCGGGTATCCTGATTCAGCGTACATCGAAAAAGGCGCGAAGATCGTTCCCGACCGTGCCTCAGTATTCGGCGCCGCTGAGATTGTTGTGCAGGTGCTGTGCTACGGCTCGAACGACGTGACCGGCAAAGCCGATCTTCCCTTGATGCGCCGTGGGCAGACGATCATCGGATTCCTGCGCCCGTTCGGTTCCGGCGAAATCGTGCAGCAGATCGCGCAGGCCGGTGTTACTTCTTTTTCGGTCGAGCTCATGCCGCGGACCACCCGCGCCCAGAGCATGGACGCACTCTCGTCGATGGGTACCATCTGCGGTTACAAAGCGGTGCTGCTCGCGGCGGAAACTTCGCTGCGCATTTTTCCGATGATGACCACTGCCGCAGGCACAATCACGCCCGCGCGTGTGTTCGTGATCGGTGCCGGAGTCGCCGGACTGCAGGCGATCTCCACCGCTCGCCGCCTCGGCGCAGTCGCTTCCGCGTATGACATGCGTCCTGCCGCCAAAGAGCAGGTGCAGAGCCTTGGTGGCCGTTTCGTCGAACTTCCCATCGAAGCCCAGAACGCCCAGGATGCCCGCGGCTATGGCACCGCGCAGGACGAAACTTTCTACGCCCGCCAGCGCGAACTGCTGACCCGTGTCGTCGCTGAGAGCGACGTGGTCATTACCGCCGCGGTCATCCCCGGCAAGAAATCTCCGGTGCTGATCACGGCCGACATGGTCAAGGGAATGGCCATGGGTTCGGTAATCGTCGATCTCGCCTCCGAACGGGGCGGTAACTGCGAACTGACGCGCACAGGCGAAACGGTGAAGGAACACGGGGTCATCATCATTGGCGCCATTAACTTGGCCAGCAGCGTCCCGTACCACGCCAGTCAGATGTACGCCCGCAACCTCACCACATTTCTGCTTTACATGGTGAAAGAGGGCAAGCTGCAGTTGAACCTGCAGGACGAAATCATTCGGGAGACCATGATTACCGGCGGCGGCGAAGTGGTAAACGCGCGGGTGCGCGATTTCTTTAAGATGCCGGCGCTGGCGCCGGCGGGTGGATAGACTTTTTGTCATCCTGAGCGCAGTCGAAGGATCTCTACCTTATCCGCGACCGTGTCATGGTAGAGATCCTTCGACTCCATGACTGCTCCGCTATCGCGGAATAGTCACTACGCTCAGGATGACAATACGAATCAGGAGTTCCGCATGGGTTCCAGCTTCATCGACGCGCTTTTTATTTTCATGCTGGCGTGCTTCATTGGATTCGAAGTCATCCGCCATGTATCGCCACTGCTGCACACGCCGCTCATGTCGCTGACTAACGCTCTTGACGCCATCGCCGTCGTTGGCGCGATTGTTCTGGTGGGCGAGCATCCCCACAATACATTCGCGACGGTTCTCGGCGTAATCGCCATCGTTGCCGCTACCAGCAATGTGGTGGGCGGATTCCTCATCACCGACCGCATGTTGAAGATGTTCAAATCCAGTCGTCCGGTAAAGAAATAGCCGAGCCGAAATCATGACCGAGTTTGCCGGAAGTCAGTACGTGATCGAAGTCATCTACCTCATCGCCAGCGCGCTTTTTATTCTCTCGCTGAAGTGGATGAGCTCTCCCACGACCGCTCGCCACGGCATTCTCGCCGGCGAGATCGGAATGGTTCTGGCGATCGGCGGCACACTGCTTCGCCACGGCATCGTCGATTACAAGTGGATCATCATCGCTCTGGTGCTTGGCTCGGGGATCGGCATCCCCCTGGGTATGGTGCAGATGACCGCCGTCCCGCAGCGAACCGCGCTAAGTCACGCCTTCGGCGCGCTCTGCGTCACGCTGGTAGGCACCGCGGAGTTCTACCTGCGCACGCCGCACGTTGAAAAATTCATGATGTCGGTGCTGTCGATGGAAGTGATTCTTGGCGGCCTGACCTTCACGGGCAGCCTGATGGCCGCAGGCAAACTGCAGGAGATACTGCCGCAGCGGCCGATTACTTATAAAGGCCAGAACCTCGTCAACTTTCTCTTGTTCGTGGTCGCGGTCGGCAGCGCCATCTATCTTGTGATCCATCCGGAAGCGAAAATATTTTTTCCGATCGTGGTCGGCGTATCACTGATTTTCGGAGTCCTGCTTGTGATCCCGATCGGCGGCGCCGATATGCCGACAGTCATCTCGCTTTTGAATTCCTATGCCGGACTCTCGGCCGCAGCCATGGGATTCGTTCTCGACTCGAAACTGCTGATCATCGCCGGTGCGCTCGACGGTTCTTCCGGTCTCATCCTCTCCATCATCATGTCGAAGGCCATGAACCGATCGTTCACCAACGTTCTGTTCGGCGCATTCGGCCAGGTGCAGGCTTCCGCCGCCGGAGGACAGGAAGCGAAGCCGGTGCGCAGCGCTACACCCGAAGAAGCGGCCGCGATTCTCGCCGCCGCGAACAAAGTCGTGATCGTGCCCGGCTACGGGATGGCAGTAGCGCAGGCGCAGCACAAAGTTCGCGAACTCTACGACATGCTCACGAAGAAAGGCGTCGACGTCCGCTTCGCAATTCACCCTGTCGCGGGGCGCATGCCCGGACATATGAATGTGCTGCTGGCGGAAGCCGACATCCCCTACGACCGACTCATCGAGATGGAAGAGATCAACGGCGACTTCCCGCAGACCGACGTCGCCCTCATCATCGGCGCCAACGATGTGACCAACCCCGCCGCGCGCTCCGACCAGTCGAGCCCCATCTTCGGCATGCCCATCCTCGATGTCGACAAGGCCCACACCGTGATGGTCATCAAACGCGGCATGAGCCCCGGCTTTGCCGGCATCGACAACCCGCTGTACTATCTCGACCGCACGCTCATGCTGTTTGGCGATGCGAAGCAGTTTGTGGGCGGGATTGTGCGCGAGTTGGGCGGAGGACACTGACCCTGATTCGGACGTTCTGATTTACCCGACCGGCCCGCTGAAATGGTACATTCTCTAGCGACGCCATGAGAAATCTACTGCTCGCGACCGCAAGCTGCCTGTTTGCCGCTGCACTATCGGCCCAATCCCAACCTCAACTGAACCTCATGCCCCTACCCGCGAGCGTGCAGGCGGGTGCCGCGCAATTAACGATTACCCAATCGTTCTCAATTGTAGTCACTGGCAGCCATGACGCTTCGCTCGATGGCGAGGTCCAACGATTCACGGCGCAACTTTCGCGGCAAACCGGCATCCCGTTCCGACCTAGGCCTGGAGCGACGACAACGCTGCAGATTCATGCCGACCATGGTCGCCAAGCCGTGCAGAAACTTGGTGAGGATGAGTCTTACGAACTCACTGTCACCGACTCCGGCGCGAAGCTCGCCGCCCCGACAACTCTCGGCATACTGCACGGACTGCAGACATTTCTTCAGCTCGTCGAAATCGCTCCCACCGGATTCGCCGTCCCTGCGGTCACCATCAAAGATTCTCCGCGCTTTCCCTGGCGTGGCACCATGATCGACTCCAGTCGTCACTTCATTCCCATCGATGTGCTCAAGCGCAATCTCGACGGTATGGCTGCCGTCAAGATGAACGTGCTGCACTGGCATCTTTCCGACGACCAGGGCTTCCGCGCCGAGAGCAAAGTGTTTCCCAAGCTGACCGGCATGGGCTCTGATGGCATGTTCTATACGCAGGGCGAGATGCGCGACCTCGTTGCTTATGCGCATGATCGCGGCATACGAGTCATCCCCGAGTTCGACATCCCCGGCCACAGCCGGTCGTGGTTTCTCGGATATCCCGAACTCTCAAGCGGTTCCGGTCCTTACACGCTGGAGGGTGGCGGAATCGATCCAATCATGGATCCGACACGCGAAACGACCTACAAATTTCTGGAAAAATTCATCGCCGAAATGGCCAAGCTTTTTCCCGATGCCTACTTCCATATCGGAGGCGACGAAGTCGACGGCAAGCAGTGGGATGCTAATCCGCAGATTCAGGCCTTCATCCACGCCCATGGCATGAAGAACAATCAGGATCTGCAAGCCTACTTCAACCAGCGCCTGCAGAAAATTCTGACGAAGAATCACAAGACCATGCTCGGCTGGGATGAAATCCTGCACCCTGACTTGCCGAAGACGATCGTGGTGCAATCCTGGCGCGGACAGAAATCGCTGGCCGAAGCGGCAAAACAGGGCTATAGCGGCCTGCTTTCCTACGGATACTATCTCGACCTGATGTGGCCCGCCGCGAGGCACTACGCCGTTGAACCGATGAGCGGCGAGGCGGCGAACCTGACTCCCGAAGAACAGAAGCGCATTCTTGGCGGCGAGTCCTGCCAGTGGGCCGAATGGGTGACTCCGGAAAACATCGACTCGCACATCTGGCCTCGCAACGCGGCGATTGCCGAGCGCTTGTGGTCGCCGCAGTCGGTCACCGATGTCAATTCGATGTACGAGCGAATGAACGCCGTGAGTCTCGACCTCGAATGGCTTGGTCTGACGCACCGTTCCGCCCGCATGCACATGCTGCATCGCATGGCCGGGAACGCGGACATCACCGCGCTACGCGTGCTGGCCGATGTCGTCGAACCGGTCAAAGACTACAACCGATGGAGCGACGCGAAAGGCCCCATCGACTTCCACTCCCCACTGACTCGCATGATCGACGCGGTCTATCCGGAGAGCGACACCGCGAGGTTCTTCACGAACCTGGTGCAGACATTCGTTTCCAGCGGATTCAAGGATCAGGATGCGGAAAGACAGATTCGCATGTGGCTAGTTCTCTGGAGCAATAACGACAGCCACCTGCATGCACTATTGGAAACATCGTCCCTGTTGCAGGAAGATGCGTCGCAGTCGGCGAACCTGTCCGGCGTCGCATCCGCCGGCCTGCAGGCGCTCGATTATCTCGACAAATCGCAACCTGCTCCGGACGCCTGGAAGACGCAGCAACTCGCGCTGATCGAACAGGCGGAGAAACCCAGCGCCGACATGCTGCTGATGGTGGCTGCGCCGGTGCAGCAGTTGGTAGAGGCGAGCGCGAGCACAGGGTCGTCGCACTAGCCAACAAGCTGGGCAGAAGTCGTCGGAAGTGTCCTAATTCCTTCACCAAGGGGACACAGAGGAAACACAGGGGAGCCATTTAAGACTTAAGGGCCCTGTGTGACCCTATGGTTATGAATTTAGGACACCACCTTACAGCCGTGGAATAGCGGAAAATCCACACCCCCGTGATATCCTGAATAAGACCAGCTGCGCACCGTCTTGGCGGAAATTCCCCGCAGTTCCTGAAGAACCCAGCAGTTCAGAAGAGAAACTAGAAGCCAATGCTTTCAGTC
>Ga0210387_10001621_pt1 | contig 17023 bp, 17 predicted proteins | sample IncBWC7OmetaG_FD_160108 | JGI IMG/M metagenome (GOLD analysis project Ga0210387, IMG submission 160108) | Forest soil microbial communities from Barre Woods Harvard Forest LTER site, Petersham, Massachusetts, United States - Inc-BW-C-7-O ...
ACGATCTCGGCTGGTACAAGCTCGACGACTTTTACCCCGCGCTGATGGCGGCCAACCGCTGGAACGGCAAGATCGGCGGCGGCGTCGGCGAAGGACCGATCTATTCGATCCCGGTGCTGGAGGAGAGCTACATTCTCGCCTATCGCAAGGACATCTTCGACCAGTACAACATCAAGGTGCCGACCACGATCGAGGAAATGGCCGCTGCCGCCGCGGCGGTGAAGAAAAATGCCGGCATTCCCGGCATCGTCGCCCGCGGCACGCCGAGCTTCGGGAGCATGGGCACCGGCTTCCTCAGCGGGCTGAAATCCTTCACCGACGACCAGTGGAGCGAACTCGACGGCAAGCTCACGGCGGTCCTCGCCGATCCGCGCTCGGTCAAGTACACGGAGACCTGGGTCGACATGATCCGCGACAGCGGACCGCCCAACTGGGCGAACATGCAGTGGTACGACGCCATGGGGGCCTTCGCGGCCGGCCAGGCCGGCATGATCGCCGACTGCGATTTCTTCGCCGCCCAGTACGAGGATCCCGACAAGTCGAAGGTTGCGGGCAAGGTCGGCTACGCGCTGCTGCCGGTGGGACCGGGCGGCAAGACCCATTCGGGCCTGTTCACCTGGGCGCTGGGCCTGAGCCGCGCGACCAAGAACAAGGAAGCGGCATGGCTCTTCCTGCAGTGGGCGACGGCGCCCCACACCCTGCTCAACGCCACGGTCGGCTATCGCAACTACAACCCCTCGCGCATGTCGGTCACCAACGATCCTCGCGTGCAGGCCATCATGGGTCCCTGGGGCGGCGGCAGCTACCTCAAGACCGTGGCCAAGAACCTCGAGACGGCAAAGATTGCCTGGGTGCCCGAACCCGAGCGTCCCCGGCTGGGCGATACCTGGGCCCGCGCCCTGCACGAAATATACTTCAAGCGCATGCCCGCCGCCGATGCGCTCAAGAAGGCGGATACCGAGATCAACCGGATGCTGAAGGAAGTCGGCCTCAAGTAGCGAACGGGAGCCTTGGCTCATGAGTACCGCGTCGTTTACCGTACAATCGCGCCGTCGTCGCCGGCGCGAGAAGCTGCTGCCCTGGCTGCTGCTCTCGCCGGCGCTCGTGCTGCTCGCCGGGATGATCTATCCGTTCGCGCTCGGCTTCTACTACAGCTTCACCGCCTACTGGCTGCAGTATCCCAAGCGCTTCCGGTTCGTCTGGTTCGACAACTACACCGATCTGCTCGACGAGCCGCTGTTCGGCCGGGCCTTCCTCTTCACACTGGGCTTCACGGCGGCGGCGGTTGTCGTCCAGGTCGGTCTGGGCGTTGCCGTCGCGCTCCTGCTGCATGCCCGGATTCCCGGCCGCGCTGTCCTTCGCGCCCTGATGCTGACGCCGCTCATGATCCCGCCGGTGATCACCGCGCTGATGTGGAAGATCATGATGGCGTCGACGACCGCGGGCATCCTCAACTATCTGCTGTCGTTCCTGGGGCTGGGGCCCGTGAACTGGTTCGGCTCGCCCGACGGGGCGGTGGCGTCGGTGCTGATCATCGACACCTGGGGCAACCTGCCGTTCGTCTCGCTGATCCTGCTGGGCGGGCTGCAGGCGCTACCGGTGGAGCCCTATGAGGCGGCGAAGGTCGACGGCGCAGGTCCGGTCGCTACTTTCCGTTACGTCACTCTGCCGTTGCTCACGCCGTTCCTGGTGCTGGTCACGCTGTTCCGGACCATGGATTCGCTGCGCATTTTCGACGTGATCTACGCCACGACGCAGGGCGGACCGAACGACGCCACGACCAACCTGCACATCATGGCCTACCAGTTCTCCTTCCAATGGTACCAGATGGGCAAGGGCATGGCGCAGGCCATCATCCTGCTCGTGACGGTCGTGATCGCGAGCTACCTGCTGATGCGGCTCTGGAACAAGGCCTCGGAGAGCACGACATGACGGTGCAGGCAGCCCCCTTCGCCGGTCCCGAACCGCGCGTCAGGGCACGCGCCGGGCAGCGCATCAGCGTCCAACTCGCCCTCGTGCTGGGTGCCGTCGTGTTGCTCTTCTGGACGGTCTTCCCGTTCTTCTGGATCGTGCTCACGTCTTTCAAGACGCCGGGCGACATCATGACCGTGCCGCCCAAGCTCGTCTTTTCACCCACCATCGCCAATTACATGGCCCTGGTGATCGGCGAGCAGCGCGGGCAGTACGCCTCCAGTCGCCCCGACTTCCCCCTGTTCTTTCTCAATAGCTTGATCATCTCGCTGGGCTCGGTGCTGCTCTCGCTCGCGGCGGGCATCCCGGCGGCTTACGCGCTGGCCCGTTTCGAATTCCCGTTCAAGAACGCGATCGCCTTCGTGCTGATGAGCTTCCGCTTCGTGCCGTTCATCGCCTTCGTGATCCCGCTCTACATCATCTATCAAAAGCTCGGTCTCTATAACACGCATGGCGGCCTGATCCTGGCCTACCAGCTGATCACGCTGCCGTTCACCATCTGGATGCTGCGCAGCTTCTTCATGGAGATCCCGCTCGAGATCCAGGAGGCCGCCAAGATCGATGGCTGCTCGTGGTTCGGCGTGCTCACGCGCGTGGTCCTGCCGCTCAGCATGCCCGGCCTGTCGGTGACGATGATCCTGGGCTTCATGTTCTGCTGGAACGCCTTCAACTATCCGCTGATGCTGGCCGGCCGGCAGACCTTTCCGGTGACGGTCGGCGCCATCCAGTTCATTTCCTACGAGCAGGTCCTGTGGGGCCAGATGGCGGCGGCGACCGTCGTTGCCGCGTTGCCCCAACTCTTGCTCAGCCTCATGGTGCAAAAGTATATCGTGCGCGGTCTGACCATGGGAGCCGTGAAGTAAGCAAAGTGAGTGAGTGCGTAGAATGAGCGACGGGCTTTCCGAATCCGAACGACAGCAACTCGCCCCCGTGACGGGTGCTATGATTCCGGCCGATGCGGAGCGGCGCATGCCGGCGGCGAACGATCCCCTGATCCTGGCCGACATCGAGAAATCGATCGGCCGCGACCTGCGGCTGGTCCATGAGGCGCTGAAGAGCTACCACGCCGGACAGGATATCAACGCCTGGTACAAGTCGGGCGGAAGTGCTGCGGCGGCGCTCGGCCGGCTCGTGACCGCCGCCTACTACCGCGACGATCGCGTGCTGGTCGCGATCGGACACGAGGCGCGCTCGCCCTTCCCCAAGGGCTATGAAATCGACCAGGGCGACTGGTCGCTGCTCGACAAGGTTCGCGCGCGGCCGCCCTTCTGGCGCGATGACCGGGAGGAGCCTGACCTTGATCGAGCATGAGAAGGTCGACGTGCTGATCGTGGGCTCGGGCGCCTCGGGCGCGGCCGTTGCCTGGAGTCTTGCCGACACCAAAATGCGCATCCTGTGCCTGGAGCAGGGCGACTGGGTGCGCTCGACGGACTATCCGAGCAACGGGCGCGACTGGGAGATCCGCCGCTATACCGACTTCAATATCAGCCCCAACCTGCGCGGCCGCGACACCGACTATCCGGTGAATGACGACAACTCGATCATGAAGGTTGCCAACTTCAACGCCGTCGGCGGCGGCACCATCATCTACACGGCGCACTGGCCGCGACTGCATCCGTCGGACTTCCGGGTGAAGTCGCTGGATGGCGTGGCCGACGACTGGCCGATCGACTACTGGACGCTCGAGAAGTTCTACGAAGAGAACGACCGGATGATGGGTTCGTCGGGCCTCGAAGGCGATCCGGGCGTGCCGCCGCGTCATCCGCCGATGCCGCCCATCCCGCTCGGCAAGTCCGGCACCCTGTACGGCAAGGCGATGAACAAGCTCGGCTGGCACTGGTGGCCGTCGGACACCGCCGTCGCCACGCAGGACTATGACGGCCGCGGCAAGTGCATCAATCTCGGCCACTGCACGCCGGGCTGCGCGCAGGGCGCCAAGGCCAGCACCGACCTCACCTACTGGCCGCAGGCGATCCGCGCCGGCGTCGAACTCCGGCCGCGCAGCCGCGTGCGTGAAATCACCGTCGACGGAACCGGCATGGCGTCCGGCGCGATCTATTACGACAGGGACGGCAAGGAGCATTTCCAGCCGGCCGAGGTCGTGATCATGGCGTGCAACGGCGTCGGCACGCCGCGCCTTCTGCTGAACTCGGTGTCGGGGAAATTCCCCAACGGCCTCGCCAACTCGTCCGGGCTGGTCGGCAGGAACCTGATGCTCCATCCGTGGCCGATGATCTCCGGCTACGTCGAGGATACGCTCGACGGCGGTCGCGGGCCGATCACCTGCCTGTGGAGCAAGCAGTTCTACGAGACCGACTCCAAGCGCGACTTCGTTCGCGGCTACACGCTGCAGTTCAGTCGCGGAACCGGCCCGGGCAACCAGGCCATCACGGGGGTCGCTTCGGGCCAGCTTCCCTGGGGCCCTCGGCACCACGAGGTCTATCGGGAAATGCTCGACCACCGCGTCAGCATCGGCGTCGCGTGCGACGACCTGCCTGAAGAGCACAACCGGGTGACGCTCGATCCCGTACTGAAGGACAGCAACGGCATTCCTGCGCCCAAGATCGACTATAAGGTCAGCGAGAACACGCATCGCATGATGGAGCACGGCATCGCCCGCGCCGAGGAGATCCTCCGCGCTGCCGGCGCCACGAACATCTATTGCTCACGCGAGGCGCTTAATTCTCCCGGCCACCTGCTCGGCACCGCGCGCATGGGCACCAATCCCGAGCGCTCGGTAGTGAACGAGTGGGGGCGCAGCCACGACGTGAAAAATCTCTTCATCGTCGACGGCAGCGTGTTCGTGACGGGAGGCGGTGTGAACCCGACTTCCACGATCCAAGCCCTGGCGCTCTATATCGCCGATCAGATGAAGCACCGGTTGGCGACGCTTTTCGATTGACGCCGGCCTTAACCTCTCTTTGGAATGTCCGTTCGGGCACTTAGCGGACCTCGTGCGCCGTCCGACCAAAGTCGTCAACGCGCACCAAAGCGGGCGTCAGCGAGTGCCTGGGATTTGTGAGTTCATGGGCCTCGCCGATCGACATCTATCGCGCGCGCTTCCTGTCGATGGCGGCGATGGACGCCACCGGTTCGGTGACGCGCTGGGCGCGCAACGTCGCCAGTTCCTCCGCCTTCAGCCCCAGCAGCTCCGCCAGCACCGCCTCGGTATGCTGTCCCAGGGTCGGGGCGGGACTCCTGATCTCCGATTTGCCGCCGGTATGCAGGCGGATGGGCGAGATCGGCACGCGGGTGCGGCCGCGGCGCGGATGGTCGATGTCGACCCAGAAGCCGCGCGCCTCGAGATGGGGGTCGCGCGAAACCTCGCGCGCGGTCTTCACCGGCGCACAGGGGACATGCGCTTCGTTCAGGAGCTGCACCACCTCGTCCTTGGTGCGCGTCATCGTCCAGGCGCCGACGATGTCGTCGATCTCCGCCATGTTCTTCGCCCGTGCCACCGTGCTGGCATAGTCGGGATTGGTGGCGAGGTCGGGGCGGGCCAGCATCTGGCACATCGAGTGCCAGTGCCGTTCGGCCGCGGTGAAGATCGCAACGTAGCCGTCGCTGCAGGGATAGGTGTTGTACGGCGCCATGGCGAGCGCGGGATGGCGGTTGCCGGTGCGGTCGGGGACGCTCGTGTCGCCGTCCATCACCGCGCCCATGGCCGAGGCGAGGGCGATCACAGCCGCCTCGTGCATGGCGACCTCGACCCTCTGGCCCTGGCCGGTGCGCTCGCGCTGCACCAGCGCCCCCAGGATACCGGCGCAGAGATGGATGCCGGCCAGGAAGTCGCAGACGGCGGCGCCGGCCTTGGTCGGCGGCCCGTCGGGCTGGCCGGTCGCGTTGGTGATGCCGCTCATCGCCTGGACGGTGACGTCCATGGCGGCGAGGTCGCGATAGGGCCCGTCGAGCCCGAAGCCCGAGCTGCCGCCATAGACCAGGCGCGGGTTGATCTTGCTGAGCACGTCCCAGCCGATGCCCAGCCGATCCATCACGCCGACGGCGAAGTTCTCGATCAGCACGTCGGCCTTGGCGACCAGCTCGAGGAACAGTTCCTTGCCGCGCGCCTGCTTGAGGTCGAGCACCACCGACTCCTTGTTGGAGTTCAGCATGACCAGCGGCCACGGCTCGACCTCGCGCTTGCGGCGGCGCACCACGTCGCCCTCCGGCGGCTCGATCTTGAGCACGCGGGCGCCCATGAAGCCCAGGGTCAGCCCGGCATAGGGCCCGTTGTAGATCTGCCCGAGATCGAGGACGAGCATGCCGTCGAGAGGGCGGCGGATGGCCATGGTTGTCTTCCTTCTCCATCAGACCGCGGGGCGATCTGTCTCAACGACTTGCCTTTCATGCTCCTCTCCCCTAAGCGCCTTCACTGGCGCGATTGGGGGAGAGGCTGGGTGAGGGGGTGATGCAGGAGGCAGCCTTCGCGTTGACCCCCTCACCTAACCTCTCCCCCAAGGGGAGAGGAACATGACCTCACCTTCTTGCGCAGAGACCTTAGCGCGAACCGGCCGCCCGTGGGCGCAAGAAGCTCTTGCCAGAGCCGTGCTGCGAAGCGGAAGTTCGTTCCGTAGAGTCCATCGAAGGAGCGACCATGACCGACGTCCGCCGCATCGATCCCGGCCCGCGGCTGAGCGAGGCCAGCGTCTGCGGCGATCGCATGTATCTCTCGGGTATGATCCCCGAGGACACCTCGCTCGACATCACCGGCCAGGTGAAGCAGGCATTGGCCGAGATCGATGCGTTGCTGGCCCGCGGCGGCAGCGACAAGACCAGGATCCTGTCCGCCGTGATCTGGCTCAGCGACATCGCCGACTTCGCGGCCATGAATGCCGTCTGGGATGCCTGGGTCGCGCCGGGCCAGACGCCGGCCCGCGCCACCGTGCAGGCCAGGCTCAACGACCCGAAAATGAAGGTCGAAATCATGGTCGTCGCGGCGATCTGAGTCATCCGCGGACCGCGGGCCTCCAGGCCCGCTCATACTCTTTGCTGGGAGCGCGCCACTCCAGTGGCGCTCATGGGCTGTACGATCGACAAAGATGCGCCACGGAGTGGCGCGCTCCCAGCCATGAGCGGTTTCACCTTGATGGAATCTGCTCTAAGGTCGCCGCCGTTTTGGAGTTTTCAAAGGAGGAGAGACAATGAGCGTCCAACGCATCAACGCCGGCCCCCGCATGAGCAGCGCGGTGGTCCATGGCAACACGGTCTATCTCGCCGGCCTCACCGCCGACGACGCCAAGGCCGACGTCAAGGGCCAGACCAAGCAGATCCTCGACAAGATCGACAAGTTCCTCAAGGAAGCCGGCACCGACAAGTCGAAGATCCTGTCGGCCAACATCTGGCTGACCGACATCGGCACCTGGGGCCAGATGAACGAAGTGTGGGACGCCTGGGTGGCGCCCGGCAACACGCCGGCCCGCGCCACGGTCGAGGCCAAGCTCGCCAATCCGGCGCTCAAGGTCGAGATCATGATTCAGGCGGCCAAGTAGACCGCCGGCGCATCAATCAGGAAAGGGCCGGCAATCGCCGGCCCTTTTTCTTGCCGGACCGCGGACCTCCAGGTCCGCTCATGTCATCGTATCAACGACGAAGATGCGGACCTGGAGGTCCGCGCTCCGGCAAGACTGTGATCTGCGATCGACCGGGGTTGCGTGAAGGGGTGGGCCTTCCCACCTGATTGCTGAATCAAGCGAGGAGTGTGCGATGGCAGAATCCGGCAGGCCGCGCGTCGTGGGCTTCAACCATGTGGCATTGGAGGTGGGCGACATCGAGGAGGCGCTGGCGTTCTACGGCCGGCTCTTCGAGTTCGAGCTGCGCGGCAAGAGCGACACCATGGCCTTCATCGATCTGGGCGACCAGTTCATCGCCCTTCAGAAGGGGCGCAAGCAGCCGCCCGACGATGGCCGCCATTTCGGTCTCGTGGTCGACGACAAGGAGGCGGCGCGGCGCGCCCTGCAGGCGGCCGGTGTCGTCCCGCTCGACGGTCCCTTCCTCGATTTCCTGGATCCGTGGGGCAACCGCATCGAGATCGTCGGCTACGACAACATCCAGTTCACAAAGGCGCCCAACGTGCTGCGCGGCATGGGCCTCGCGCATCTCGCCAAGAACGAGAACGCGAAGAAGGAGTTGGCCAAAAAGGGCATGGCGGTCGCTTAGGGTTTGCGCCGAAGCAACGCGTCGTCGCCGGGCAAGGAAATTACATTTGTGGGCTCTATGGCGCCCACTTACTCAGGGAAGCCGTGGCGACGCCCCGCGAGCAATCCGAAAATTCCCTATCTTTTCAATGCGGGAAAGCCGCAAACCCCGGGCAATGGTGCTTACTTATTCCGGCGCTCTTCGTCTTCCAAGTTTTGCTTGACAATTACTTAAGTATCGATTATATGTGCGTTACGGGCTCAGCAGCACCTGTGAGCTTTGGCTGACTTTCAGCACCCATAACTTAAGTCACTTGTCCCGCAAATTCATGCCAACCGCCCAGGACCTGCGCAAAGATCGAACGAGATCAGTTGATCGGCCCCAGGATCTTGCCCGGATTCATGATGTTGTCCGGATCGAGCGCCTTCTTGATGGCGCGCATCAGCGACATCGCCTCGCCATGCTCCTCGTACAGGAACTTGATCTTGCCCATGCCGACGCCGTGCTCGCCGGTGCAGGTGCCGCCCAGCGCCAGCGCGCGGGCCACCATGCGGTCGTTCAGCGCCTCGGCGCGCTTGAGGTAGGTCGGGTCGTCGGGATTGACCATCATGGTGAGATGGAAGTTGCCGTCGCCGACATGGCCGACGATGGGGGCATAGAGGCCGTTGGCGACGATGTCCTTCTGCGTCTCCAGGATGCATTCGGCCAGCCGCGAGATCGGCACGCAGACGTCGGTCGCCCACATGCCCCAGCCGGGCCGTGCAGCCTTGGCCGCCCAGGCCGCGTCGTGGCGCGCCTGCCACATCTTGCTGCGCTCCTCGGCCTGGCCGGTCCAGGCGAAGTCGCCGCCGCCATGGTCGGCGGCGATCGCCTGCACCATCTCGGCCTGCTCCTTGGTGCCGGCCTCGGTGCCGTGGAACTCCAGCAGGAGGATGCTTTTAAGCGGCAGGCTGAGCTTGGAGTACTTGTTCACGGTGTCGACCGTCTCGGCATCCATCAGCTCGATGCGCGCCACCGGAATGCCCGACTGGATGGTCTGGATCACGGTGTTGACCGCGCCCTCCAGCGAATCGAAGGCGCAGGTGGCCGAGGCCATGGATTCGGGGATGCCGTAGAGCCTGAGCGTGATCTCGGTGATGATGCCCAGCGTGCCCTCGGAGCCCACGAACAGCTTCACGAGGTCGTAGCCCGCCGAGGACTTGCGCGAGCGGCGGCCCAGCCGCATCAGGCGGCCGTCGGCCGTCACGACCTGCAGCGCCAGCACGTTCTCGCGCATGGTGCCGTAGCGCACCGCGTTGGTGCCCGAGGCGCGCGTGCTCGCCATGCCGCCGAGCGAGGCGTCGGCGCCGGGATCGATCGGGAAAAACAGCCCGGTGGCGCGGATATATTCGTTGAGCTGCTTGCGCGTGACGCCGGGCTGCACCACCACGTCGAGGTCGGCCTCGTTCACCGCCAGCACCTTGTTCATGCGGCTGACGTCGAGCGAGATGCCGCCGTTGGGCGCGCTGATATGGCCCTCCAGCGAGGTGCCGGTGCCGAAAGCGATGATCGGCGTCTTGTGACGCGCGCAAAGCTGGACGATCCGCTGCACTTCCTCAGTCGATTCGGCGAACACCACGGCGTCGGGCAGATGCGCCTCGTGGAAGGAGATATCCTTGCCGTGCTGCTCGCGCACGGCATGCGCCGTGCTCACCCGCTCGCCGTAGAGCTTCTTGAGCTCGGCGATGGCGGCGTCGATTTGAGGGGCTCTTGCTTGTGCTTGTACAGGGGCCATTACGGCCATGTCGGTTCTCCTAGTGTAGGCCGCTTGGATACGCTCAAATGCCGCGAAAGCCAATCGAAGGGACACGCCCCAAAGGAACCACAATGCGCGACGTCTAACGTGATCGGCGCCGACACCACCGTCTTCAAGAAGCATCCCGGCATGAGCTTCGCCGAACTGGCGCGCGAGGCCTATATGGCACGCTGGCCGACGCCGACATGGACAAGGGCGCCGATAGCGAATCGGGCTGGCTGGGCAATTACGGCATGGGCTTCTGGGGCCAGAACTCGATCCGCGCCCAGGCGCTGTTCCAGCCGCTGGTCGAGGAGGGGCTGTTTCCCGAGCGCGTGCCGATGTTCAACGTCGAGAATGCCTGCGCCACGGCCTCGACCGCCTTCATGGGCGGCCATTGTTCACATTTTGAGAACATGCTAGATAGGTGATGTGCAAGTCATCGCCAAGAGGACGTTGCGGGAATTCTGGTTGCGTCACCCGCCAGCAGAAGCGCCACTCAAACTTTGGTATGCACGCGCCGTCCGGGCACGTTGGTTGCGGCCAAGCGATTTGCGAGCCCAGTTCGGCGCCGCGGTTGATTTCGTTGCAGGCAATCGGGCGATTTTCGACATCGGTGGCAACAAGTACCGTCTGGTTGTGAAAATCGACTATGCCGTTGGATTGGTGTTGGTCAGGTTCATCGGCGTTCACGCGGCCTACGACCGGATCGATGCAAGGACTATTTGAGGATGCCATATGCCACTTAAACCCATTCGTACACGGGCCGACCATGATCGAGCCTTGGCTGAAATCGAGCGCCTAATGGGCGCGAAGCGCGGATCGCCGCAGGCTGATCGTTTGGAGGTCCTTGCAGCGCTGGTCGCCGCCTACGAAGCCATCCACGACCCGATCGACCTGCCGGAGCCGATTGCGGCGATCGAGGCGCATATGAGCGATCGCGGATTGGGTCAAGCGGACTTGGCTCGGCTATTGGGATCGCGGTCATTGGCCTCGGCGATCCTCAATCGCAAGCGGCCGATGTCCTTGTCGGTCATTCGCAAACTCTCAAGCGCATGGGATCTGCCGACCGACATTCTCGTGCAGCCCTATCGTCTGCAAGGCGAACGCTCGCCACGAGCCGCCTAGAAACCGGGGCTATGACAGCGCTGCCTGCAGGGTTGAAACAAGCGAGCTGCGAACAAACATACCAATGCGACCGCTGCGGCGTGATTAAGAACAAGGCCTTAGGGGAGAACGGGGAATGACAATCCGCTTCGACAATCGCGTCGCCATCGTCACCGGCGCCGGCAATGGGCTCGGCCGCGCGCATGCGCTGCTGCTGGCCAGCCGCGGCGCCAGGGTGGTGGTGAACGATCCGGGCGGCGCGGTCGACGGCAAAGGGGGCGGTCATGCCGCCGCCGACAAGGTGGTGGCCGAGATCAAGAAGGCGGGCGGGCAGGCGGTGCCGAACTACGATTCGGTGGCCGAGCCTGCGAGCGCGGCCAACATCGTCAAGACCGCGGTCGATTCGTTCGGCACGATCGACATCGTGGTCAACAATGCGGGCGTGCTGCGCGACAAGACCTTCCACAACATGACGGTCGAGGATTTCGACTTCGTGGTGAAGGTGCATTTCCTCGGCACCGCCTATGTCACGCACGCCGCCTGGCCGATCATGCGCGCCAAGGCCTATGGCCGGATCGTGGTGACCTCGTCGAACTCCGGCATCTACGGCAATTTCGGCCAGGCGAACTATGGCGGCGCCAAGCTTGCCGTCGTAGGCTTCATGAATGCGCTGCGTCTCGAGGGCCAGAAGTACAATGTGCTGGTCAATGCGCTGGCGCCGGTCGCCGGCACGCGCATGACCGAGAGCCTGATGACGCCCGAGATGCTGGCCCGGCTCGATCCGGCGTTCGTCTCGCCCATGGTCGCCTATCTCTGCAGCGAGCAGTGCCAGCGCACCGGCGACATCTGGAGCGCAGGCGCGGGCTACTTCGCGCGCATCGAGTATCGCGAGGCGCCCGGCCTGCGCATCAAGGGCCGCGCGCCCACGGTCGAGGACGTGGCCGACAACATCGACAAGATCGCCGATCTCTCGACCAGCAAGGTCTTCCGGACCTCGTCGGAGGAGGTGGCGGCGGTGGTCGGCGCTTGAACGCCGGCCTCTCCGCGGGTGATCGCCTGGCGCCGGTCGCCGAATGGCTGGTGCATGAGGGTCGCCTCGTGCCCACGCCGGCGGCCTTCGTCGAACGCCTGATGAACAAGATGCTGCAGACCGGCATTCCGGTATGGCGCGTCTATATCGGCCTGCAGCTCATCCATCCGCAGCTCCAGGCGATGGGCTTCATGTGGCGGCGCGGCGAGAAGGTGCAGACGATCGCCCGCGCCTACGGCATCCAGTTCACCCCGTCCTATATCGGCAGCCCGATGCAGGAGGCGCGCGAGCAGGGCCGGGCGGTGCGCTACCGCCTGAAGGACGTGGGCGAAGAGCATCATGTGACGTTGCGCGACGTGAAGGCCGACGGCGGCACCGATTACTATGCCCTGCCCATGCGCATCCGCCGCGACGGGCCGGTGCCCGTCGTCACCTTCGCCACCGACAGCCGCACCGGTTTCTCCGATGAGGACATCGCCGATCTCACGTGTCTGGTCGACATGATCGGCGCGGTGATCGAGATGCACATCGAGCGCAGCGTCGCCGAGACCGTGGCCAACACCTATCTCGGCCGCCAGGTCGGCCAGCGCATCCTGAACGGCGCCATCCGGCGCGGCGAGGGCGAGGAGATCCGCGCCGTGCTGTGGTTCTCCGACCTGCGCGACTTCACCGGCATGAACGAGCGTCTGGAGCCGTCCGAGGTGATGGAGCTCCTCAACAACTACCTGCAACTGGTGGGCGACGCGCTGGGCGCCCATGGCGGCGAGATCCTGAAGTTCATCGGCGACGGCGTGATGGGCTACTTCCCGGCCGAGGACGCGCTGTTCCTGCCGATGATCACCGGCGCCGCCCTGGGCGCGGCGCGCCGGCTGATGAGCGACATCGAGGCGGCCAACGAGGCGCGCGCCGCCGGCGGCCGCGATCCGGTGCGCTTCGGCATCGGCCTGCATGTCGGCGCGGTGACCTTCGGCAATGTCGGCACCGAGGACCGGCTCGACTTCACGGTCATCGGCCCCGCCGTCAACCGCGCCGCGCGGCTGGAGAGCCTGACCAAGGAGCTCAAGGTGCCGGTGCTGGCCTCGGCCGACTTCAAGGAGGTCTGCACCCAGCCGCTGGTGTCGATGGGCTTCCACCACCTGCGCGGCATCGTCGATCCGGTCGAGGTCTTCACCCTGCCGAGCTAGTCGACCAGGTTCTTCCAGCCCTCGATCCAGGCGAGCGCCTCCTCGTCGGGCAGCGGCTGGCTGGACGCATCGACCTCCAGACGCTCGCCGACCTTGCGGGCGCCGCACAGCTCGAACACCTGGTCGACCTTCTTGCCGCCGCCGCAGAACGTGTCCTGGTAGGTCATGTCGCCCAACGCGATGACGCCGTAGCGGTGACCGGACAGATCGGGACGCTCGCGCTCGAGCGTCTCCGCCAGCGGCAGGATGTTGGTCGGGATGTCACCCGAGCCATGGGTCGCGCAGATCACCAGCAGCACGTCGTGCGCCTCGAGGTCGCCGACGGACGCCGCCTTGTCGTTGACGTCGACCGCATGGCCGGCGTCTTCGAGCACTGGCTTCAGCGCGTCGGCCACCATCTGGGCATTGCCCGATTCGGTGCCGACCAGGATCAGGATCTTGGCCATCGCGTGCCGGGATAAGGGAGCGCGTGCCGCGATGCGACGCGACCGGATGGCGCGGGGAGAGTGGCGGCGAGGGGGCCTCCCGTGCCAGTCTCCGGCGCCATGGACAGAACGCCCGTCATCGCCGCCCTGGAAGGCGGCGTGCTCACCCTCATGCTGAACCGGCCGCAGCGGCTCAACGCCATGAGCCCCGGCCTGATCGAGGCGATGAACCACGAGCTGGGGCGCGCCCGCGACGACAAGGATATCCGCGCCGTCCTGCTGACCGGCATCGGCCGCGGCTTCTGCGCCGGCGCCGACCTGGCGAATGGCGGTCCCGGCGATCCCGATGCCGGCGGCCAGCCCGATCTCGGCGCCGCCATGGACCGCCTGTTCAACCCCATGATCCGCGCCATGCGCGCGCTGCCCAAGCCGATCGTGGCGGCGGTGAACGGCGTGGCGGCGGGCGGCGGCGCCAACCTGGCGCTCGCCTGCGATATCGTGCTGGCGGCGCGCTCGGCCCGCTTCGACCAGGCCTTCGTGCGCATCTCGCTGATCCCCGATCTGGGCGGCACCTGGTTCCTGCCGCATACCGTGGGCGATGCCCGCGCCCGCGCGCTCGCCATGCTGGGCAGCTCGGTGCCGGCCGAGGAGGCCCAGCGCATGGGCATGGCCTGGCAGGTGCTGGACGATTCGGCGCTGATGGAAGAGGCCAAGAAGCTTGCGCATCGCCTCGCCGCCGGCCCGACGCTGTCCTATGCCGCGATCAAGCAGGCGATCAACGTGGCGGCCACCAACACGCTCGACCAACAGCTCGATCTCGAGCGCGACAGCCAGCGCGCGCTGGGCCGCAGCGCCGACTACAAGGAGGGCGTCGCAGCCTTCCTCGCCAAGCGGCCGGCCAACTTCACCGGACACTGAGGCGATGGCCTACGACAAGATCCTGCTCGCCAAGGACGCTGGCCTGGCGACGCTCACCTTCAACGCGCCGGAGCGGCTGAACGCGGTGTCGCGCAAGATGATCGCGGAGATCAAGCTCTGCTGGGAGGACCTGGCGGCAGACTCCGCGGTGCGCGCCGTGCTGCTGACCGGGTCGGGCCGCGGCTTCTGCGCCGGCGCCGATCTCGCCGATCCCGACCGCGAGGTGAGCGCCACCGCCGATTCGGGCGCCGCCCTCGAGAAGTACTTCAACCCCGTGATCCGCCTCATGCGCGCCCTGCCCAAGCCGATCGTGTCGGCGGTGAACGGCGTGGCGGCGGGCGTCGGCATGAGCTTCGTGCTCGCCTCCGATATCGCCATTGCCGGCAAATCAGCGTCCTTCCTGCAGGCCTTCGCCCGCATCGGCCTGCTGCCCGACGGCGGCAGCACGTGGTTCCTGCCGCGGCTGGTGGGCGAGCAGCGGGCCCGCGCGCTCGCCATGCTGGCGCCGCAGATTCCGGCCGAGCAGGCCAAGCAATGGGGCCTGATCTGGGACGTCGTCGAGGACGGCGCGCTGATGAAGACGGCGACCGAGCTCGCCCGCCGGCTGGCCGAGGGGCCGGCCCTGTCGCTCGCCCGCATCAAGGAGGCGATGAACCGCGCGAGCGGCAACGACCTCGGCCAGCAGCTCGACATCGAGCGCGACTTCCAGCGCGAGCTGGGCCGCAGCGAGGATTTCAAGGAAGGCGTCGCGGCCTTCCTCGCCAAGCGCCAGCCCGCCTTCAGGGGCAAGTAGGGGAGAGACGACCATGACGACGCCGCACAGGGAGATCACCTCGGGCCTGAAATTCCCGGAAGGCCCGGTCGCCATGCCCGACGGCTCGGTGATCCTGGTCGAGATCGCACGCCAGACGCTGACCCGGGTCATGCCCGACGGCAAGCAGCACGTCATCGCCAAGCTGGGTGGCGGGCCGAACGGCGCCGCCATGGGGCCCAAGGGCAAGATCTATGTGACCAACAACGGCGGCTTCAACTGGATCGAGCGGCCCGACGGACGGCTGTTTCCCGGCACGGTGTCGGCCGACTACAAGGGCGGCTCGATCCAGGTGGTCGACCCCGAGAGCGGCAAGTTCGAGACGCTCTACGATTCCTGCAACGGGCGCAAGCTGAACGGTCCCAACGACCTGGTGTTCGACGATGCCGGCGGCTTCTGGTTCACCGATCTCGGCAAGACGCGCGAGCGCGACAACGACCGTGGCGCCGTCTACTACGCGAAGGCCGACGGCTCGAAGATCGAGGAGAAGGTCTTCCCGCTGGAGCGGCCCAACGGCTGCGGCCTCTCGCCCGACGGCAAGGCCCTCTACGTGGTCGAGACGCCGACCGCGCGCTGCTGGGCCTTCGAGCTTTCCGCGCCCGGCGTCATCAAGGACGCCAACGGTCCCTATCGCGGCGAGAAGGGCCGGGTGATCGCGGGCCTCGGCGGCTATCAGATGTTCGATTCGCTGGCCGTCGATTCGGCGGGCCATATCTGCGTCGCCACGCTGATCACCGGCGCAGTCAGCGACATCTCGCCCGACGGCAAGGCGGTCGTGCAATACAAGCTGCCCGATCCGATGGTCACCAATGTCTGCTTCGGCGGCAAGGATCTGCGCACCGCCTTCGCCACGCTGTCCATGACCGGCAAGCTGGTGAGCTTCGAATGGCCGCGGCCCGGGCTGAAGCTCGAGTATCTGAACAAGTAGCGAAGTCCTATCCCTTCGCCAGCGCCCGCACTTCGCGGCTGGCGACGATCCTGCCCGAGGCATAGGCCTCGTGGTTGGCGTCGACGTCAGCGAGCTTGTAGCGGTAGTTCACCATCATGGCGTAGGACTGTTTTAGTCCGTTGGCGCTGGTGTCGGCGAGCCAGTTCAGCCGCTCGACCACCGCGCCGTTGCCGAGATGGAAGTGCGCGACCCGGTCGACGGCGCGGCCGTTCTCGTCGCTCAAGAGATAGCGCGCCGCCAGCCGGGTGAGGATCGGCCGCAGCGCCTTGTTGATCGCCGGCACCTCCCACCAGCTCGGCCGGTCGAGCAGCTTGCGCACGGCGGCAGCGCCCTTTGCTTCGCTGATCACCGGCACCAGCGAGGCGATTTCGCCCGCGGTCAATACAGCGTCGCCCTCGTTCTTCAGCCGGCCGTCGACATGCTGGCGCAGACCCGGGACGGGCGAGAGCGTGGCGAAGTCCTTGATGTTGGGCAGGTCCCTGGCGAGCTGGTCGGCGACCCGCTTGATCAGGAAGTTGCCGAAGCTGATGCCGGCCAGCCCCTGCTGGCAGTTGTTGATCGAATAGAAGATCGCCGTATTGGCCTGCCGGGCGTCGTGCGTCTCGGCGCGCGCGTCGAGCAGGCGCTGCACGTTGCCGGCCATGCCGTTCACCAGCGCCACCTCGACGAAGATCAGCGGCTCGTCGGGCATGCGCGGATGGAAGAAGGCGAAGCAGCGG
>Ga0210387_10001622_pt1 | contig 17014 bp, 10 predicted proteins | sample IncBWC7OmetaG_FD_160108 | JGI IMG/M metagenome (GOLD analysis project Ga0210387, IMG submission 160108) | Forest soil microbial communities from Barre Woods Harvard Forest LTER site, Petersham, Massachusetts, United States - Inc-BW-C-7-O ...
TGCCTTCCCGTTGCCCTTGACCGTGACGCCCTGGAGAGAAAGTTTATCTCCAAACGGCGGCAACGCGGGCTCGGACGCGGTCATGTGGTATTGATCGATCTTGTACAGCAGGGTGCGATAGCTGACCTGCAGCAGGCGCGCCGCCGCCTTGCGGTTCCAGCCCGTCTTTTGCAATGCGGTGCCGATGGCGCTGCTTTCCGCTTCTCCCTTGATGCTCTGGATCAGCGACTTCAGCGACTGCGGTCCGGATGGGTCGTCTTCGAGGTCGAGGGCGCGCGGCAGAACCGATTCGCGATCCTCCGACACCCGGCCCCGCTCCGCTCCGCCGGCGAAGGCTGACTCCAGTTCGCCGCACACCAGTTCCTCATCGCCTGCCACCAGGTAGCGTTTGACGAAGCTTTCCAGTTCCCGCAGGTTGCCCGGCCAGGAATAGTGCTGGCAGGCATCGAGCAGGCTGAAGGAGAATTCGCGCGCGGGCAGGCCGTAGTGCCGGGCCAGCTTGTGCATCAGGTGGCGCAGCAGGACGGTGATCTCGTTGCGGCGCTGGCGCAGCGACGGCACCTGCACGGTGAAGGCGCTAAGCCGGTAGTAAAGGTCCTCGCGCAGCCTGCGTTCGGCGATGGCCCGCTCCACGTTGGCGCTGGTCGCGGCCAGAATGCGCACGTCGGCGGAAATGGCCTTGTCGCTGCCCGGACGGAACAGCAGCTTGTCCTGCAGCACCTGCATCAGCCGGGTCTGCAGGGCAAAGGGCATTTCGGTAATTTCGTCGAGGAAGATGGTGCCTTTTTCGGCGCGCTCAAACTTGCCCGCCGTTGCCCGACCCGCGCCGAAAGATACGCCTTCGTTGCCGAACAATTCGGCTTCGAGCAGTTCCGCCGGCATGTCGGCGCAATTGACTTTGAGGAACTTGAAACCGGAGCGGACCGAAAGTTTGTGAATCAGTCGCGCCACTGTGTCCTTGCCACTGCCCGCCTCGCCTAGGATGAGGACCGGGACGTCGGCTTCGGCCAGCAGTTCGGCCTGCGCCCGCAGCTTCTGGGTGCTCGGACCGGCGCTCACGAAAAAGGAATCAGGACCAAGCTGTTCGATGTCCTGGCTGTCGAGGTCGGAGGATTCTTCTTCCGGAGAAATCAGGTAGCGCCCGATGGTCGACTCCAGCTTGGCTTCATCGAAGGGGCGAATCAGAACTTCCTGTGCTCCGAGGCGGGTTGCTTCCCGCTTTCGGTCGGCGTCTTCAGGGAAGCAGATCACGATCACGGGCAGATCGGGACGCAGGCGGCGCAGCCAGCGCAGGATGTGAAGAGCGTCGCCGTCGCCGCGCGGCAGATCGAGCAGAAGCAGATGCGGGGCCACACCGGACTGCACCCGCTCCATGGCGTCCCACGCGCTCGCCGCGGTTTCCACCTGCCACGAGTTCGTGTCTGCAATCGACCAGAGCGGGCGGAGAACCGCCGACTCCCGGCTCACCACCAGCAAGCGCGCGCTTTCAGTCATGTTTTCGGCCACGTGTATGAGGTTCTTTCTGAGGAGAAAAACGGCTGGAAATCTTTTGGTGTTCTGGAACCGATTTAGAGGGCTTCGATGCTAGACGGCTTCGACCTGATAGCCTTCGACGCGAACCGCCAGCGATCGTTGCAAGGCGTCCACCGAGATCACCAGGGTCTGGTTTCCATTGCGCGAAACCAGAATGCCTTCGAGGCCCTCAAGAGCGCCGCCGCGAATCCTGACGCGCTGCCCGATCTTCAGAAACGGATACGGAGTCCAGGGCATTGCGCCATCGACCAGCAGGCGGACGGCGTCAATCTGCTGATCCGGAATCGGAGTGCCTTCGCCGCCGCTGCCCACCAGTCCAAGCACGCCACCGACACGAAGCACCTGCAGGCGGTCGGCGCGGTTGGGCACGAAGCGGGCCAGCACATAGCAGCTGAACAGCGGCAGCTGCACCGACTTCTTGCGATCGCTCCAGTGATGGACTTCGGTGACCACTGGCAGGAACGTCTCTACACCGCGCTCGTTGAGGCGATGGGCCACCAGCTTTTCATGCCGGGGCCGGGTGTGCAGCGCGTACCAATTCTCGGTCTCGGCTCCGAGCACGGGAGTCGTGGTCGACGCATCGACCACCTGCGCATTCAGCTGCGGATTGACCGGTTGCCAGCTTACCGTGCTCACAGACATAGCTTCGCCCTCTGAGTCACACCTCTCAGTGCGACCCTGAACTGCCAATAAATAGACCTTGCCGCGATCTCTGGTGAGATCAAGGGGGGATAAACTGACACATCACGAGGGGAGGAACATCTTTCCTGCCGGGGAGTTACGCCTGCTGCTGATCGCTGCGGTCCTACCGCACCGATTGCAACCGTCCGCACACCCGGTCGGGAACTTGCAACCTACACTTGACTGCGCAACCCGCATTCCTGGGGTCCACAGCCAACAATTGGGGAGTATTTACAAGTAATTTCATCGAGATACTATCATGTCGCAAGTAGCTGTCAATGGCACCTTCGAGGGGCCAGTCCTCGTAACTGTCATCGCATCGGAACAGCTTCACCACGGGGGAGGAGTGTGGTCGAACTGTTCTCCGGATGGCTTTCCCAACTAAGTTAAGCCTACTGCCGATTGCAGAATGCTGCAAGAGGTACAGGCTCTCACTGTGGTACGCCTCTATTGGTGCAGGGTATATAGGTCCACAGATAGAGAAAATGGGACCAGAGATGATATTCTCCATCGGATTATCGATTGCAGCGCCGGCAGCGCTCAGATCCTGCTTGACTAGCCGCGCAGCAATCCCGTAACTTGCTACGTCTAATAATCTTAGAGAGGTCGACCGAGGGGAAGGTTGAACCGAATCGGGAATGGTTAGGTACCGGTGGAGCACATCCTGTGCAAGATTATGCAACCTGTGCCGGCCGTTGCCACTTCGAGGTTGCGGAGCGAACCTCGGGCTGGATATGATCAGCTTTTACAGTCCCTCCGCCAAGGTTTTTCCCCCAGAGCCCTGGACTGCTGATCGGAATTGACTCCTTAGTCGAAATCATGATTCGAAGTCATGATTTCGAAGTCATTGGTTTCGAAGTCGTGGTGCCACATGAAGCGTGATCACCGGGCGTCCGGCAATGGCATGATCCGAGTGCTGGTGGCCGACAGTTCGCCGATCTACACTCGGCTGCTGGCGGATGCGCTGAAACTCGACCCGCTCCTGGAAGTGATCGCGTTCGAATCCGATTCCTCCGGCCTGATTGCTGCCCTCACCTCCGAGCACATCGATGTGCTGGTGATCAGTTCGAATCTCGATGAGCAGCCCTCGCTCGGGTTCGAAGTGCTGCGCGAACTGCGGGCGCTCCATCTCAACACGCGAGCGGTGCTGTTGCCCGAATCGTCGAAGGACGAGGCCGTTTTGCGCGCCTTTCGCGCCGGCGCGCGCGGAGTGTTCGGAAAAAACGAACCGGTGGAACTGCTGAGCAAGTGCGTGCACTGTGTGCACCAGGGCCAGGTGTGGGCGAGCATGCAGGCCTTGCGAATTGCGGTGGAGGCTCTGGCAAGTTCTCCTACGGTGAGAGCGGTGAACGCCAGCGGCATGAAGCTGCTATCTGAGCGCGAGTTGCAAGTAGTGCGGTGCATTGCCGAGGGCTTGACCAACCGCGAGATTGCGGAGCGCCTGAAGCTGAGTCAACACACCATCAAGAATTATCTCTTTCGAATTTTCGATAAAGTAGGAGTGTCGAGTCGTGTGGAGCTGTTGTTCATGACGCTCAGCCAATCCGGCGCGGGCCACGCACTACTCGATACGCCGAAGGGAATGCACACTGGCGAGGGCGACTCGGCCGATGAATCGGCGCTGCTGAAGAAGGCGGCCGAGGCGGGTTTGCCGGCGGCTCAGCTGGCGCTGGCGCAACTCTACCTGGCTCGCCGGCGCGACGCCGACGATATCGTGAATGCCTACACCTGGTATTTGGTGGCCACTGAGCGCGCCTTCCAGTCGCGCGGATCGATGACGAAGTTGATGACCGCGCAACAGATCGAGGAAGCCAAACAGAAGGCCAGCGTCTGGCTGTCCAAGCTGAAGCAACTCTCGCCGGGCTCGAACGATCTCAAGACCGGCCTCAAGCATGACGGCGAGTCCTCCGTCGCCGCTAGTGATCCGTTGGTCCGCCCCCCGAACGACGCGCCCGGGAGGTGATGTCGGTAGGAGAATCAACCTCCCAAAAAATATGGCGCGCCGGTATGGCGCGCCGTAATTCTCGAACTGTTTGAGGTGAGGTTTGAAGCTAGACTACGAAGCCTTTTCTGTACTCACCTTGCGGCGGGTATAGATAAACATCGCTCCGAAGCAGGCCGCTCCGGCCAGAACCAGATACAGAGCCGCGGCTCCGCCTTCGGGCATCGCAACCTTCTTCTTTTTCTTTCGGTCTTCGGTGAAAGGCGAATGCATCAGCACTGCCGAATAGCCGGTCAGCGCAGAAACGTTAGTGGGGCTCATTTGAACTTTTTGGGCTATCGCACCGGGGGCGAAACACAACAGCGCCATCACCAACGCAAAGCAGGAATTTCGAATCATCCTGGTGTTTTTCATTAACAGATCTCCTCCGCGAGTGCCTTTTGGGGGGGAAGAGCAGGGTTTTAGACAAGCCCGCAACGCTACTTTCAACTCGAAATCTCTTGGTGTCAAGACTGATAATTTTTGCAACTCGTTGCAAGCGTTTGCAACCCTGCTCAGCGTCGTTTTGATTGCAACGAGATACCGTCGAGTTACCGGCATTCCGTGAGCCGGGAAGAATTTCGGATCGTCCTGAAGTTTGATCGACTAGCGTGTGTAGTTCTCGAAAGTGTTTCTTCCGCAATCTCGGCAGACAGCTTGGATTGCCCTCGGGACAGCCTTAACTTCTCTATAATACTGAATCCAATAGGCGCGGCTCCGAATCTTAGCTCCAAGGGCGCGTGCTGGAAGTGCAATTTCTACCCTACTCAGGGTTGGAGAGCGATTTCCCGATGTGGATTGTTGCATTAGCCCTCAGGCGTCCTTATACGTTCGTGGTGATGGCGTTGGTGCTCATCATCCTGACTCCGCTGGTTGTTTTGCGGATGCCCGTCGACGTTCTCCCCGACATCAACATCCCCGTAATCAGTGTGGTCTGGAACTACTCCGGTCTTGCCCCAGACGAGATGGCGGACCGTATTGTCTCCAACTCCGAACGCGGTCTTACCATCACGGTCAACGACATCGAGCATATCGAGTCGCAATCGCTGAATGGTATCGGGGTCATCAAGGTCTTCTTCCAGCCGACGGCAAATATCCAGACTGCGCTGGCGCAAACCACGGCGATGGTCCAAACCATTCTGCGGAGCCTTCCTGCCGGAACCACTCCGCCGCTGGTCGTCACCTACTCGGCTTCTTCGACTCCGATCGTCCAGCTGGGATTGAGCAGCAAGACGCTGCCCGAGCAGCAACTGTTCGATCTCGGCAACAATTTCTTGCGGACACAGTTGGCCACCGTTCCTGGCGCGGCGACGCCATATCCTTACGGCGGAAAAATCCGCCAGATTCAGGTCGATCTCGATATGCCGAGGCTGCAGGCCAACGGTCTGTCGCCGAACGACATCGTGAACTCGCTGAATGCGCAGAACCTGATCCTTCCCGCCGGCACCACCAAGATCGGCTCACTGGAATACCAGGTCGAGATGAACGGCGACCCTGGAACCATCGCCGAATTGAACGAGCTCCCGGTCAAGACGGTGAATGGATCGACCATCTACATGCGCGACGTGGCGCACATTCGCGACGGCTTCGCGCCGCAAACCAACATCGTGCACATGGATGGAGTTCGCGGTGCGCTGATGTCGATGTTGAAGGTCGGCAGCGCCTCCACCATCACCATTGTCGATGGCGTAAAGCGCATGGCTCAGGTTGCGTCTCAGTCGCTTCCGCCGGAGATGAACATCACCGCGCTCTTCGATCAATCGTTGTTTGTGCGCGCGTCGATTCGCGGCGTGATCGTTGAGGGACTCACCGCAGCGGTGCTCACGGCAGCCATGATCCTGCTGTTCCTTGGGGACTGGCGGCCGACGATCGTCATTTCCATTTCGATCCCGCTGTCGATCTTCGTATCGATTCTGATCCTGAGCGCACTCGGACAAACCATCAACATCATGACCCTCGGCGGTCTGGCGCTGGCGGTGGGAATTCTGGTGGACGATGCCACCGTAGAAATTGAGAACATCGAACGAAATCTGGCGCAGGGCAAAGAGATGAAGCAGGCCATTCTGGATGGCGCGGCACAGATTGCCGTTCCCGCATTCGTCTCGACGATTTGTATCTGCATCGTGTTCGTGCCCATGTTCTTCCTGACCGGGGTCGCGAGGTTCCTGTTTGTGCCGCTGGCAGAGGCAGTCGTCTTCGCCATGCTGGCCTCCTATTTCCTTTCGCGAACTCTCATCCCGACGCTGGTGATGTACATCATGCGCGGACACGAACACAAGGCAGCCGGTCCGAAGACATTCATGGGGCGCTTTCAGCGTGGGTTCGAGCGCGGCTTCGACAGGTTCCGCGGCGGCTACTATCAACTGCTGGAGACTACGATCGAACACCGCGTTCTGTTCGCGAGTGTTTTTCTGGGGTTCTGCGTGTTGTCGCTGGGCTGGGTATTTTTTCTGGGAGAAGATTTCTTCCCAGCGGTCGATGCCGGCCTCATCCGCTTGCATGTACGCGGCCGGGCCGGCCTCAGAGTGGAAGAAACCGCGCGCATCTGTGCGCAGGTGGAAGACTTCCTGCGTCGTGACCTTCCGCCGGGTGAGATTGAAACGGTGCTCGACAATATTGGGTTGCCCAACTCCAGCATCAACTTGTCTTACAGCAACTCAGGAGTGATCGGAACCAGCGACGCGGAAATCCTGGTTGGATTGAACGAGAAGCACAATCGCCCGACCGCGGAAATCGTTCGAGATTTGCGTCAGCAATTACCGCGACGGTTTCCCGGTGTGGAGTTCTTTTTTCAGCCGGCGGATATCGTTACGCAGATTCTGAATTTTGGACTGCCTGCGCCGATTGACATCCAGGTGATGGGCAACGATCTTGACAGCAACTACCAGATCGCGCAGCAGATCTCCAACCGGTTGCGGCGCGTCCCCGGCACCGCCGACGTGCATGTGCAGCAAATGCTTGGCCTGCCGACGCTGCATCTCGAGATGGATCGCAATCTCGTCACCCAGGTTGGCATGAACCCGCGGGACCTGGCCCAGAGCGTGCTGGTTTCACTGAGCGGAAGTTTCCAAACCACACCGAGCTATTGGTTGAACCCCAAGAACGGCGTGACCTATTCTTTGGTGGTGCAGTCCCCGCAATACCGGATGACGTCGCTGCAGGATCTGATGACTATGCCGGTCACCGATCCCGCGGTTGCGAGCTCACAAGTCCTGGGGAATCTGGTGCAGCTGTCGCCCACCTCGCGTCCGGCGGTGGTCTCCCATTACAACATTCAGCCGGTGGTTGACGTGTATGCCAGCACGCAGGATCGAGATCTGGGCGCAGTGGCCAGAGACACGAAGAAAATCCTGCAGCCTTTCATGAGTCATCTGCCTCGCGGGACGCAGATCGTCATGCGCGGTCAGGTGAATACGATGCAGTCCTCGTTCTTCGGTTTGGGAATTGGACTGATGGGAGCGATCCTGCTGGTCTACTTCCTGATCGTGGTGAATTTCCAGTCGTGGCTCGATCCTTTTGTGATCATTACCGCGCTTCCGGGTGCACTGGCGGGGATCGCGTGGATTCTGCTGCTGACGCACACCACGCTGAATGTACCCTCGCTTACCGGAGCTGTGATGTGCATGGGCGTGGCGACGGCCAACTCCATCCTAATGGTGTCGTTTGCGCGCGATCGGATGCAAGCCGGCGTGGGACCGGTGCAGGCCGCGCTGGAAGCGGGTTACACTCGCGTACGTCCCGTGTTGATGACCGCGCTGGCCATGATTATCGGCATGTTCCCCATGTCCCTGGGGCTGGGCGAGGGTGGCGAGCAAAATGCGCCGCTGGGGCGGGCTGTGATCGGGGGCCTGATGTTCGCAACTGTGGCAACATTGTTCTTTGTACCCAGCGTCTTCGCGATTGTTCACAGCCGCAGAGAAGCCAGGGCGAGTGAAGGCACGCAGTCTTAACGAAAATCATAAGCAAACATGGGGTCGAGTAAGGAATCATGCAGACGCAAACCGAGATTCATCCGCCAGCCGAAGAATCGCACCGTGCTCCACAGGTAACTCCTCCACCGGAGCTTCCTCCGGCGTCGCCGCGCAAAGCGGTGCTCGTCGTCCTGATCGTGGTGGTGGTGCTCGCGGTGAGCGGGGTCGTCAGCATGCTGAGCCGCGTTCGCGCCGGACACGCGCTGGCCAAAGAAGCCGACATCGATGCGGTCCCCACCGTCGCGGTCGTGCATCCCTTGGCGGAAAAGCCGGACGAAGAGCTCGTGCTGCCCGCTTCGTTGCAGGCTTACGTAGAGTCTCCCATCTTCGCCCGCACGAACGGATATTTGTTGCGATGGAATAAAGATATTGGCAGCCCGGTGCGCAAGGGCGAACTGCTGGCGGAAATTGACACTCCCGAGGTAGATCAGGAATTGTCGCAGGCGCGCGCCAGTCGCCAGCAAATCGCGGCCCAGGTCGATCTGGCCAAGATTTCCGCCGAACGCTGGCAAAATCTGCGCAAGACCGATTCGGTTTCCCAGCAGGAAACCGACATGCAAACGAGCGCGTACCAGCAGGCAACGGCGAACTTGGCCGCTTCCGACGCCAACGTTCGCAGGCTCGAGCAGTTGGAGTCGTTCAAACATGTGTACGCTCCGTTTTCCGGCGTGCTGATCAAGCGCAACGTCGATCCAGGAGCGTTGATCAACGCCGGTTCGGCGGGCGTGGAGTTATTCATCATCGCCCAGGTTGATCCTCTGCGCGTCTTCACCAATGTTCCGCAAGCCTATTCGCCCGTCATCAAGAAGGGGATGCAGGTCTTCATCTCGCTGCAGGAGATTCCGGGGCAGAAGTTCCGGGGAACCGTGACTCGCACGGCGGACGCGATCGATCCGGCGACGCGCACCCTGTTGACGGAAGTAGATGTTCCCAATAAAGACGGACGATTGCTGCGGGGTTCCTTCGGCGAAGTGCATTTCTCGCTCAAGACCAACGCAGAGAAAGTTACGGTCCCGGTGAATGCCATGCTGTTCCGCCAGGAAGGTGCGCGCCTGGCAGTCGTCGGCGCGGATAACAAAGTGCAGTTGCGACCCATCACGATTGGCCGGGACTACGGTACGACGCTGGAGATTTTAGGCGGGGTAGGGGTCGGGGATCGAATCGTAATTAATCCCGCCGATTCCCTGGAAGATGGCCAGCCCGTGAACGTCGCGCCCGAGAGCCAGGAAGGTAAGCATTCATGAAGGGCCGGATAGCGGTGGTTATCGCGGCCAGCGTGTGTCTGGCGGGATGCAGCGTGGGGCCGAAATATCAGCGCGCATCCGTTCCGACGCCACCTGCGTGGAAGACGGAAGGTCCATGGCGTGAAGCCTCCCCGAAGGATGCCATTCCTAAGGGGACTTGGTGGGAGATTTTCCACGACGACGAACTCAATGGCTACGAGCAGCAATTGCTGGCGGCGAACCAGTCGCTGACCGCCGCGCGTGATCGTCTGGATCAGGCTCGCTCTCTGGCTCGCGTGGCTTCCGCCGGTTTGTTGCCGACGCTGAACGTTGATCCGAATGCGTCGCGCAACCGGTACTCTGGAAACCGTCCTCAGATCACAGCCCCGACACCCGCGCTGACGCAGAATTTGTATGAGATTCCTTTTGCGCTGAACTACGAAGTTGATCTGTTTGGTCGAGCCCGGAAAAACCTGCAAGCAGCCAACGCCAGCCTGCAGGGCTCGGCGGCCGACTTGCAAAATGTGCAACTGGTTCTAAGTGCGGAGCTCGCCGCCGACTACTTCAATCTGCGCGAACTCGATGCCGAATATCAGGTGGTGCAGGAATCGGTCAAGATTCAGCAGCAGGGATTGGTACTCGTGACCCATCGTCATGAGGGTGGAATCGCTTCAGGATTGGATCTGGCGCAGCAGCAGACTCTGCTCGACTCCACGGTCACGCAACTTTATTTATTGCAGCAGCAGCGGGCCCAATTTGAACACGCCATCGCGGTGCTGACGGGAAATACTGCGTCGACATTTAACGTGCCGGTTGCTCCGCTGCACGCGACACCTCCGCCGGTTCCGTTGGGCATGCCCTCCGATTTACTCGAGCGGCGCCCCGATGTGGCGACGGCGGAACGAACCATGGCCCAGGAGAACGCGCTAGTGGGAGTTGCACGGACGTCGTTCTATCCGCAATTCACCATTTCCGGCGGCGGCGGGTTCCAGAGCATCTCGATCGGTTCATTGATCACGACTCCCAGCGCGGTCTGGTCGCTGGGAGGCGATCTGCTGCAGCCCATCTTCAATGGCGGACGCAACCGTGCCAATCTCGCGGTCGCGAAATCTGCCTACGACGAATCGATCGCCGACTATCGCGGATCTGTGCTCACCGCGTTTCAGCAGGTGGAAGACGGCCTGTCGGGACTGAACTCGTTGTCTCGCGCCCAGGAGAGTCAGAACGCGGCGGTCGCGGACGCCCGACGTGCGCTCGATATCGCAAATGATCGCTATGTCGGCGGCCTGACGACCTTTCTTGATGTGATTACCGCACAGTCGGTGCTGCTGACAAATGAACGCCTGTCGACCCAGTTACTCGGCCAGCAGATGGTCACTTCAGTTTTTCTGGTGAAAGCATTGGGCGGCGGCTGGGACGCGTCGTCGATCCAGAATGAGCAAGTCCATGCCACTGCGGCTCAGGCGCTCCAGCAGTAGGTATAACTTCCAGCCGGGCTTAGAGGGGCGATAATTCGTCGTCCTTCTCTTCTTTTTTCCCAGGAGCCAGTTTCTTCTCCAGAAACTCGCGAGCCAGGTCTTTGCCCCCGATGCCGAACGCGATTGCCAGACCAAGCATGACCGCGCCAAACGCGGTCCCGAACGCGATCAGCATAGTACTCTCTCCGACTCCGAGGACTTCGAAAACCATCGACAACGCGAAGACGCTGATGATGACGCGGGTCAAGCCGCTCAAGAGCCGCGACGACCCAAGATTCGCGTTGACCGCCGCGAGCAGCATGGCTCGCGAGAAGAAGCTGGCCGCCAGCAATCCGACAAAAAGGATGACCAGCGCCGCCAACAGTCGCGGCAGGAAAAGGAAGAAACGCGCGATATATTCCTGCAGGCCGACGATTCCGAGCACACTCACGCCCAGCAGAATGAATCCGACCCATGCCAGCCAAAAGACAAAGCGGCTCAACAATTCCGTGGACGATGGCAATGCGGCCTGGTTCAGAAGCTGAGTAGCGCCCGCATTTTCCGAGAGCTTGGAGAATCGTGTCAGTCGGAGGATGCTGCGCACCAGCACCTTCAACAGGTAGGCAATCAACCATCCGACGAAAGCGATGATCAACATCACGACCAGACGGGGTAGGTAATGCGCAAAGCCTCGGGCGAGTTCCTGCAGCGCCTGGGTAAGTTCGGTGATGACAATATCCCTCATAGGCACCTCACTTTCTTTCCGGCCAGAGTTCGAGCAGGTACGGCTTTAGTCGTTCAAATTCTCCGCACAACGATTCGACGCTTTCCTCGATTGCTTCCTGGGAGCCATTCGGATTTTCCAGCAGGAAAGCCAAAGTCCTTCCGCGATAAAGAGGAACCAAAGCCTGGATAATATGGTCGCGGCTGATCACGGATTTGTGATATGCAGCCGCGAACTCAAATACAGTTCTTGCCCAAAGCTCTGCCGGGTATTGGAATCTACCGGGCTCCAACTGGGCTATTTTTTGCAATTCACCCAGTGTTGATGGAGAGAGGATCGACTGAAAAACGGGTTCCAGTTGAGCCACGCCTCCGGCAAACATCTCGCGCAGCCGTTTGCGGTCAACTCGAGCCGTTTCGGGTTTGAGTTGGGATGATTCGCCAAAAGTTGGAACTGGCTGTGAGCCGCTGACGGCGCTCCACTGCGGGAAGTTGCTATCCAGCGATGAGAACAGAGCGCCGACGGTGCGGCGCATGGCTGCAACCACGTCGCCTGCGCCGCGATTGGGCTGCGATTTCTGGCCCAGGAAGCACTGCCCGATGCGGTATTTTCCCGAAATGGCGGTGATGGTGAGGCAGATTTCGGCGCCGATTCGGCCCCACTCTTCGTGCCAGACTTCCTTGGTCAAAAAATCTGTTACCAGGCGGCTGGAGAGAGCGAACTCGGTCGCGTACGGCTCGTGAACGTTGTATCCGTAGACGGCGCGGGTCATCGGATAGAGCAGATTTCGCAGCAGCCCACCTTCAAATTTCTGCCTTCGATAGATGGGGGAAACCAAGTCGAAGTTGTCGCTGTAGACAGGACGGACAAGCCGCTGGAGCCAGTCTGGCTCCATGGTTGTCGAATCGGCTGAAACCAGCACGCAGGCCCGGGCGCGTAACAATTCGGCAGCCGCCAGGATCGTTCGTAGAGCGGTGCCGGGCTCAGGGCCACGGGCATAGCGCGTGCTGATGGAGTGCAGAGTGCGCAACGCGTACACTTTCGAGGCGCTCCACACGTCATCAATCGAGGCGCCGGTGATCAGCTCCGGAGTTCCGTCCTGCGAACCGCCATCGGCATTGATGATGACGACGCGTTCGCGGGGAAAGCATTTGAGAATGCCCGCCTGAATGGCGCGGACGACGGGCTCGATGGTCTTGGCGTTGTTATGAGTCGGCAGCCCGACCAGGATGTCGACCTCGCCCACATTGATGAGCTGGCGAAGAAAATCATCGGTCAACAGAGTTTCTTCCGCCAATTTCACCTCCGTGCAAGAGTTCGGCCGAGCTCGTCAGCATGCGCATGCCGAAGCCCGGTGTCAGATCAGATCCGTCGCAACCAGAACCAGTAGAACTGATGAGGCCCCATGGTCAATAAATAGGGCAGATCGCCGACGCGAGGAAAGATGTTTCGGCCGAACATCTCAATCAGAACATTTCCTTTGTAGCGGCGCAGATCCAGTTCGACCGCCTGCGCGCTACTGGAAAGATTGTTCACCACCAGGACCGTCTCTTTTTCCAGTTGCCGGACGTAAGCGAGCACCCGGTGATTTGCCGGGTACAGAAACTCGATCGAGCCGGAGCCGAACACCGGCGTTGAACGCCGCACTCGCATGATGTGCTTCATCCACGACAGCAGCGAATTTTCGGTGCGCTTCTGCGATAACACGTTCACCGCCTGGTAGCCATAAACGGGGTTAAGAATGGGTGGCGAATAAAGACTCTCCGGGTCGGCCGTCGAGAAGCCTCCGTTCCAGCCACCGCTCCATTGCATTGGAGTGCGAACGCCGTTGCGATCTCCGAGGTGAACGTTGTCGCCCATGCCGATTTCGTCCCCGTAATAGATGATCGGAGTCCCCGGAAGGGACATCAGCATTCCATTCATTAATTCGATTCGCCGCCGGTCGTTATCCAGCAACGGGGCCAGGCGCCGACGGATGCCGAGATTCAGGCGCATCGTCTTGTCGCTGGCATAGATGTCGTACATGTAGTCCCGCTCCATATCGGTGACCATTTCCAGCGTCAGTTCGTCGTGGTTGCGCAGAAAAAGGCACCACTGGCAGGGAGCGGGAATCTCCGGCGTCTGTTGCAGGATTTCCGTGATCGGCTTGCGGTCTTCCAGGCGCAGGCCCATGAACATCCGCGGCATCAGAGGGAAGTGAAAGGCCATGTGAAACTCATCCCCGTTGCCAAAGTACTGTCGAAGATCAGCCGGCCATTGGTTAGCCTCCGCCAACAGGACTGCCCCGGGAAACTCGCTGTCGATTTTTCGCCGCAGCTCGCGGATTACTTCGTGGGTTTCTGGCAGGTTTTCGCACGAAGTTCCTTCGCGCTCAATCAGGTAGGGGACGGCGTCGAGCCGGAAGCCATCGACTCCCAGCTCCAGCCAGAATCTCATCACATTCCACATCTCTTCCCGCACCGCCGGATTGTCGTAGTTCAGGTCCGGCTGATGGCTGAAGAAGCGATGCCAGTAATAAGACTTGGAAATCGGATCCCAGGCCCAGTTCGACATCTCCGTATCGAGAAAAATAATGCGCGTTCCGCGATACGCCGTGTCGGTATCGCTCCACACGTACCAGTCACGTTTCGGATTGTCCTTGGAACTCCGAGACTCCAGGAACCAGGGATGCTGATCGGAAGTGTGGTTCACCATCAGTTCGATCATCACCCTGACGCCGCGGTCATGCGCGGTCGAAAGAAATGCCTTGAAATCTTCCAGGGTTCCGTAGCTGGGATGAACCGATCTGTAGTCGGAGACGTCATAACCGTCGTCCCGCAGAGGCGAGGGGAAGAACGGCATCAGCCAGATGGCATTCACGCCAAGTTCCTGCACGTAGTCCAGCTTCTGGGTGAGGCCCTGAAAATCGCCGATGCCGTCGCCGTTGCTGTCCGAGAAAGCACGCACGTGTACCTGATAAATAATTGCGTGCTTGTACCACCCCGCTTCACGCTGCAATGACAACTGCGTTCCTCCCGACCTGCGGCTGGCGCCTGCCCAGTCTCAATAGGATAGCAGCGCCCTTGTCGAGCGGTCCCGACCAGAGATCAAAGTCGGCGGTCGCCGGACTCTAGCGGTCGTAAAGCTTGACCAGCTCGCCTAGCCGCTTGGCAAGCTCTTCCGTTAGCGCGCCCTCGGGAAACCGCCAACGCCAATTTCCTCGCGAAGTGCCGGGAAGGTTCATGCGCGCGTCGCTGCCCAGCCCGATAACATCCTGAAGAGGAAAAATGGCCAGATCGGCAATCGAGGCCAGAATGGCTCGCATCATCGCCCAGTGAATCGGTTCTTCGGCGAGATTCAGGTAGGCGCGAGCGAACCCGCGTTCCTTGGCGACATCTTCGGGCGTGCGCGTGCTGTCGTTTGCACCGGAGCTGTTCCACCATCCGACGGTCGTATCGTTGTCGTGCGTGCCGGTGTAGGCGGCGAGTTCACGCGAGTAGTTGTGTGGGCGGAATGACGGCCCCTGCGGATCTTTGCCGAAGGCGAACTGAAGTATCGCCATCCCTGGAAAGCCAAATCGCTGGCGGATCCCTTCGACCTCGGGAGTAATCACGCCCAGATTCTCGGCGATGATGGGCAGTTCGCCAAATTCGTTCTCCAGTGCGGCAAACAATTCGGCTCCGGGCCCTTTGACCCATCGGCCGTTAAGCGCAGTCGTCTCGCTTCCAGGAATCTCCCAATACGCCTCGAATCCGCGGAAGTGATCAATGCGCACGGCGTCATACAACCGCAGTGCAGACCGGAAGCGATCGATCCACCAGCGATAGCCCGCCTGCTTGAGTCGATCCCAATCGTAGATCGGATTTCCCCAGCACTGACCGGTCGCGCTGAAGTAGTCCGGAGGCACGCCGGCAATCGTCAGCGGCTGCCCCGCGTCGGAGAGGGCGAAGTATTCGCGGTTTGTCCAGACGTCGGCGCTATCGAGCGCTACATAAATCGGCAGGTCGCCAATTACACGGATGCCAGCGTTCGCGGCATAGGACCGCAACTCCTGCCATTGCCGGAAAAACTCGAACTGCCAGTACTGTACGGCCAGCACCGCGTCTTTCAAACGGATTCGTGCATCGTTCAGCGCCGTGGGTGTACGCCGGGCGATGTCGCCGGGCCATACATTCCAGGCGATGCCGCCCTGTTCTTCTTTACACGCCATGAAGATTGCAAAGTCGGGGAGCCACGATTCATTGGCCACGCAGAAGTCGTCGAACGCGCGTTTCTCGCCGGCCGACGCTCCGCTGAAGAAACGCGACGCGGCTGTCTTGAGCAGAGTGGTCTTCCACTTGATCACGCTGTCGAAGTCGGCTTCGCCCCATGGAAAATCGGGCTGGCCACGGAAATCTGCGGCTTCCAAAATTCCCTGCTCTCGCAGTTTCTCGAAACTGATCAGAAGTTGATTGCCCGCATGGGCCGAGAAACACTGGAAAGGAGAGTCTCCATAGCCGGTCGGGTTGAGCGGCAGAACCTGCCACCACTTCTGCCCCGCATCTCGAAGGAAATCGACGAAGGCGAACGCCTGTGGCCCGAAGTCGCCCACACCGCAAGAACCAGGAAGACATGTGGGATGAAGCAGAATACCGCTGGCGCGAGGGAATCGCATTCTGGAATGAATTCCGGACCGGGCGGCGGGCCGACTCAGTTAAGCATAGCGTAAAAGCCTGGCCGGTGGCGGAGTGAATTGACTTCTGGCCTAAGATCCGGTGTAGATCTGAAATGGCGCCCAATAGAACGGCTTGGCAAAAGCGCCGCCGGAATGCAGCAGGGAAAGTTTCGCGGCGCGCAGAGCTGCCTCAGGGCGGTCACCCTTTTTCAGCGCGCCGTAGAGTTCATCCATAAGGTGCGGCGTGGAGACGTCGCTGACTTCCCATAAAGCTCCGATTACGTTATGAGCCCCCGCTCGCAGAAATGCCCAGGAGAGTCCTACCAGTCCCTCGCCGGAATAAGCCCGTGCACCCGCACCATAACAGGTGGAGATCGTGACCAGATCGGCGCGCAGCGGGCGGTGAATAATGTCGCGAGCGTAGAGTTTGAAGGAGTCTTCCTCAGAGTTCGATCGTGACAGCACAATCGCGGAATCGAGCGGGCTGACGCGGCTGGCTGTTCCATGCGCCACAAAATGAATGTAGGAGAACTGCTCCGGTTTGCTCGCCAGATACGCCGCCGGAGTCGCCTGATCGTGAGCCAGCGTCTTTCGTAGCGCGGAATCGAAATGTTTTTCGACAATTCCCATCTCGTCGGCCGCGTTCCGCAACTCCGGATAATCTTTGTTTGGCTTAACCGCATCGCCGAGCAGAAGCAGGCTACCAGAATGTTTGCTTCCGGCATGTGAGGCCGCCAGCAAGCGGAGCGAACTGGCATCGGCGATCGTAACGTCCTCGATCCAGTAATGCTGGGATGGATCGGGGACCAGC